>JAABUU010000203.1_pt1 | contig 145609 bp, 164 predicted proteins | sample 5559301 | NCBI WGS metagenome assembly JAABUU01 (sample SAMN10711884, study PRJNA513360) | rock metagenome | isolation source: Antarctica rocks | place: Antarctica: Victoria Land, Richard Nunatak white | reverse complement strand
CTGGCACTCGGCGATGGCGGCGGCGGCCTTGACCTTGAGCTCCGCCCAGCCCTCCTGCAGGCCGGGCAGCGCGGCGAGGCGGTGCCACTCCGGGTCGCCGTGCAGCAGGTCCTCCACCACCGTCTCCACGCCCTGCGTGTGCCGCCGCCAGCTTTGACACAGCATGGGTGAGGGAGCGTCCGGCGCGCTCCCCGCGCCGACCCTGCGCAGCGCGTGCGCCAAGCCCCGGCGCAGGCGGTGGCGACCCCCTGCGCTTGCAGGCGGCACCGAGCGGGCCACCAGCGAAGCACGCTGCATTCTCCCTCACCAACGCCAGCACAGGCGGCCATCCCTGGAGCGAGCATGGGGCGCCGCAGCGTTCGCGCGCGCCTCGAGCCCCGCGGCGCGCAGGCGCGCCGAGCGCGCGGCCGCCTCCGCAGCGGCGGCCTCCTCGGCGGCCGCCCTTTCCGCCGCGGCCTCGACCTCCGCAATCTCGTCCTGCCCCAGCCGCGCGCGCACCCGTTGTGTAGTGCGTGATGGCTCGGGCCCGCTGGCACCCGTGTGGCCGTGCCTCTGCGCAGATGTGCTGCCTCCCCTGGCAGGACACAGCATCACTTTGCCGCCAGCCCTTTGCCCTGAGCCCAGTGGCATGCACTGGGTTGCAAGGTGGCCATGCCGCTGCGGCGCCGCATGCGCAGCCCCTGCAGGCTGCCGGCGGGTCGGAGCCGCGGGAGCGCGCGCGCGCGCGCAGCCCCGAGCGCCGCGGCCGCGCCTGGAAGCGCTCGCGCACGGCGGCGCGGTCCGCCGGCGACACGCGCGCGTGGTCCAGGAAGGCCAGGGCCGGCAGGTGCGCGAGCGCCCACGCGCGCGCGCCCGGCCCGGCCGCGGCCGGGTTGCCGGCCAGCGTCAGAGCGCGCAGCCGCGTGAGCGGCCGCAGCGCCGCCACCGCTGCCGGGCTCTCCAGGCGATTCTGGCCTGCGCCCCGGGCGGAGAGGGCCTTCTCGCGGCCCCCGTGCCCCTCTGGCGCATGCGCGTCAGCACGCGCCAGGGAGAGCGTGCGCAGAGGGACCTGACCGGGTCAGGCCGACCAGGGCCGCCGCACGGCGCTCAGCCTGGCCAAAGTGCTCAAATGCTGTGTCAGAGATGTCTTCTATGTTCCTTATGACCTGCTGGCGCAACGCACGGCCTCCCAGAACAAGGCTGGCCGGCAGAGGCGCGGCGGGCGCTGCGGGAGAGCAGCGCGCTGCGCGCGCCGCACCCAGGGACAGCATCTCCAGCTGGGACAGGCCGGTGAGGCCGTCCGCGGCGGCCACGCGGTTGCTGAACAGCGAGAGGTCGCGCAGCTGGGTCAGCTTGTCCAGGCCGGCCACGTCCGCGACGGCGTTGAACGAGACGTCCAGCCGCGTCAGCAACCCCGCCTGCCGCCCGCGCGCGCCCGGCCGCCCGCTCAGCTGCGCCGCATGCTGCAGCCTCGGCGCTGGTGCGGGCTGGCGCATGTTAGCGACCGCCACCAGGCCCCGCCTCCATCCAGCACGGCAGCCGCGCGGTGCGGCTGCCGTGCGGTGCGCGGCCGTGCGTCACAGCCATGCAGCGCAGAGCCTGGGCAGCAGTGGGGCCTGGCGCCAGAGCCCTGCTCAGCAGACCGGTGTGCGGCCGCAGCACAGCAGTGCTGTTGGGCAGCACAAGTGCCGGACCAGCACAGGGCACGACGTGTCTGCCCGGCAGGCTCAGCGCCAGCAGAGCCGAGCTTGTCCAGGACGCCGTGGGCCGGGCCGTGCGCACGTGACAGCGACGGGCACGCGCACAGCCAGGTCGACCGGCGAACGACACAGTCCCACCCGTATGGCTGCACCGTGCGCCGACGCTGGCTCGGCCCAGGAGGCCGCAGGAGTCCGGCCCCGGCGCAGCGAGCGGCTGGCAGTGCGGGCAGCGTGGCGGCCGCGGCCCGGGCGCGCACCAGGTGGTCCAGGTTCTCCAGGCGCGTGAGGGCATTGTTGTCCAGCTGCAGAGTCGCCAGGCTGGTCAGGCCCTGCGGGTTGTCGACGCGCACCAGGCTGCGGAAGCTCAGCCGCAGCGCGGCCGCCTTGCCGAAGCGCAGCGCCGCGCGCCGCTCATCGGCGCCCTCCGCGTCGCCGTCCACCTGCCGGCGCGGTGGGCAGGTTACCAGGCCGCGGCCCTGCGCAGGGGCGACAGGGGCAGGGCCGGGGCACGCCTGTATGCCCTGTCGTATGAGGGTCGCGGTGATGATGGCCGGCAGCACGGGCAGCGGGTGCGCTGGCGCCAGCGGCGCCATGGCTGACTCCCTCACAAGGAGTGTGTTTGCCACCGTTTCTTGAGCGCGTCTGGTGTCGCTCACAGGCGCACTGCGCGAGGTAGCTTGGAGCAGCTGCGCTGTGGGCCAGGTGAAGGTAGCAAAGACCGCTCAGTGTGACCACGGCTCTGAGGACAAGTTCGCAAGTGGAGGCAAGCAATCACGCGAACTGTGTGCAGAAGCTGTGTTGGTCAAAGAAAAGCCATGAACACTGGGAGGCTAAATGCCATGTCCATCCGACCTTGTCAATGGGAGTTGCACTGTAACGCTGCCCTGGCACCTCGCGATTTGCTGTGGCATGCCTGTTACACTGCACCTGTGCATCCTGCCAAGCATTCTCGGCCGCGGCTGTCCAGCACGGAAATGGTCCGGCATAGATTTTTTTTGGAGGGACGAGAGGTGCAAACCTTACTGCTTCATTGCTTGTAAAGACACGAGGACCCCATTAAAATCCCATCCAGCGCGCGCTCGGCACCAGGGGCCACTTAAAAGCCCATCCCTGGCGCCTGCAGCGCTTCTGGAGAGCTGCGTCGCGCCCGACCACATAGCCACGCAGTGCAGTACTACTCGTCTGTGCCAACACTCCTCTCTGTTCTCTCAACACAATCCGCCTGTGCAGCCTGTGCAAAACCGACAGGCGCAAGGCCCGCTGGCGCAGCCCCCATGTACCTGCACTCAGTCGCAGCCCGCCAGCAACCGCCGCGCGACCAGACCGCCGTCAGCCAAGCCATGCAGACAGGGTCAGCACAGGTTTGCCCGCGGCTGCCGCTCGCAAGCAGGTCCGTGCGGCTCCACAGCGCTGGCGTCACGCACGCGCCCACGGGCGATTGGCGCCCGCGACCAAACCAGTGTCAGTCCGACATCGGGGGCGTGCTGCGGCCGCTGTCGCCGCCGAGCGGCGGCGAGGCGCGGCCGCGCCGCTGCGGCTTGTACAGCACGGTGGTGATGTACTTGCTCTTGTAGCGGTGCGTCGCGCCCACCACCGTTGCGCTGATGCCGCGCGCGTTGCGCTGGCAGTACAGGTGGTTCAAGATGACGTGCTGCGCCGCGCGCCCGCCAAGGCTCAAGTATGGCAGGGCCTTGTCATGGCAGGGCATGTGCTGTGCGTGCAGGCTGCGGTTGACATATAAGCAAGCAAAAACAGGCAGTGCTGCAACCTGTGTCTGACACAATGGCGTCAAAGCTAGGATGGAAAGCAGCATGATTTGCTGCAAACAGCTAGAGCACCCAGGACACGGGGAGGGGTCACCTGCGGGCGCGGGAGCGAGGCGGTCGCATCCAGCGCAGGCGGCACGTTCAGCAGCGTCAGCTGCAGGTGCGGCGGCATCGCCGGCGGCTCCTTCGCATAGTCCTCCGGCGTCGGCAGCGGCATGTTGTAGCTGCGCGCGCGTCACGCTGGTCACACATGCGGCGCCATGGGGGACTCGAGCGTCGCTGTCAAACATGGGTACGCTGCGATGATCCTAGAGCGATATAGGCAAGGGCCTCAAGGATGAGCAGATCGAGCGAGCGCCACGAGAACAGTCATGGTCGCAAGGAGCTTGGCAGCGCCGCCTGGCAGCGCATGATTTGACAGCGCAACCAACTCCGGCAGCCACCCAGGCTGCCGCCGCCACCAGCGTAAAGGGTGTAGCGCAGCTGGCGCAAAAGCATTCTGTCTCTGCCGTGACACAGCGTGAGTCTCCTCCTGATACTAGCACGGTGACAGGCGCAGCGGACCAGCTACAAAAGTTCGCGCCCGCCCAGCCAGTGTTGCAGACGCGAGCGTGCAGGTACCGAAGCAAGGCGGTCTATGTGGGACGCTGACGCAGGGACTCGGGTGTGGAAGGGTGAGGGGGCGGGGGCACCTCTCCGGCGGCGACGGCGGCGGGTCGAACGAGGAGAGCGAGGCCAGGTTCTCGGGCACGTACTCCTGCACCTCCAGCACGTTGTTCACGTTGCCGTCCTCGTCGTACATCGCCGGCTGGTCCGGCGCGTACTTCCAGTCGCCGTCGACGATGAACTTGTACTGCGCGCGCGCGGCGCGCCCGCTCTCTAACCCTGAACCTATCCTGGCGCATACTTCCAGGCGCCATCGACGATGAACTTGTCCTGTACGCGCGCGCGGCGGCCCCGCTCTCGCGCGCCGCGCCGGCTCGGGTCCCGAGCAGCAGCGCCGACGCTGCGGGGCCCAGAGCCGCGGCGAGCGGGGCCGCAGGACGGCATCATGCGTCAGCGCAGCGGCAAATGCTGCCTTTGCGGACAGCGTGCGCTGCTGCAAAGGCAGCAGTCATGATGGCCAGTGTGAGCAGGAGCACGTAGGGCGTAGTGCAGCGCGCCAAGCGCGAGGGCGTGCCAGGGGCTGAGCATTCACACCCGCTTCATCGTCAGCCAGCGGCAGCCGCCACGCAGCGCCGCGGCGCACCTGGTACACCCCGGGCGGCAGCAGCTTCACGATGGTGAAGTCCTTGCCGGAGCGCTGCATGACGTGCCGCGTGGACCAGTTGTCGAAGGAGCCCTCCACCGCCACGCTGCTGCCGCCGTGGCTCCCTGCGCGCGGGGGCGGCTGCGGCGGCGCTCCGACGCCCGGGGGCCCCGCAGCTTCGCCCGAGCCAGGCTGCACGCTGCCGCGGGCTGCGCGCAGGCACGCCAGGCTGCGCAGGACAGGCGCTTAAGAAGCGGAGGCCGCCTGCAAGCTCGGCGCCTTGTCGCACAAGAGCGCAGGGACCGCGTGCCGCAGGCAGCGGGCCGGGCGCGCGAGCCCCGGCTGCCCACCCGTGGACCCAGGGCGCTGCGGGCGAAAGCGCGGGGCGCACATACAATGACCGTCGGCACGAGCTTGGGCTGCGCGGGCCAGCCGGCCAGGCCATGGAACTCCGCCGCATGGTCGCGCCCCAGCGGCGCCTGGTCCACCTTGGGGATGGGCTCCATGGGGATCTGCGGGCTGTACGTGAGCGGCGAGCCGGGGCTGCACGGCGGCGACGTGGACGCAAAGGCGTCCTCGCCGGCCGCGCTGCCGTCGCCCGGCGCGCCGCGCTTGGTGCTCGTGTTGCCCTGCGGGCCCCCCGCGGGCGCCGGTCTGTCCACGAACGCTCAAGCACACACGCTGGCCGGGCAGCTTGCAAGCTGCATTCATACTGTGCGGCCCCCGGCTCTCTGCGCTTTCCCGCGCACAGACAGTGTCACAGACACGGCCAACCGGCATGAGAGCCAGTAAGAGAGCGCCTGGCGTCGCGCTATGTTGACAATGTTGTAGCAGGGGGGCCCACCATGCTGCCTCACATCATGTTTCGGCACTCGCGCGCGTCCCAGCAGCACGGGCTCCTCCTCCTCTTGCGCAGCAAGTGCCGTTGCTCATGCACTGCCCATAAAGAGACCAGAGCAAGCTGCCCAGCAAGGAGACAGTGCAAACAACGTGCAACGCGCCAAGTCAGAGCAAGCGGCAGCTCAAGCTACGGCGCAACACACTGCCCACAACGTGGCTTGCCGCCTGTTGGCACTGACGGTCCTCAGCCAGCGCTTGAGCAACAAGCAGTGATACCCTTGCTAGCAAAGTTCTGCAGGAGCTGCGGCAGGCCCCTATTTAGCCTCCACTGGCCTGTTAGGGCCAGCTGCAAGACGATGCGCTGGGCGACAGCTCAACTCCGCAAGCTCGACCAAAGTGGTACAGGCTCAAAGCAGAAACTGTGATCGACTATCTTTGTTTCAGAAGGAGGTAGCGGGCTTGCTGCCTGTGCTGGGGGCGTGGGAGCAAAGCATGGACTTTGAGGCGCCTGCGCCCGCACTTGAACGACCGACAGAAGTTCGGCCCAGTAAGCGAGACAGCGGCATCGCAGTGCACTGCACTATGTATGACAAGCCTGGGCGGACTGCGCGAGTGTGATGACTTTTGTTCGTGCAGGACTGTTTCTGGGCGGCATCATGTCCTTCCCGTACCTGCGCGAGCTTGGTATTACGCATATACTGGTGACTTGGACCCGGTCAACGCCGTGCGACGCCTTGCCAGCGTTCTCTGCATAGCACTGACATGCAGCTTGCTGGCTGCGGCAGAGCATCCTCAACATGTGTGTGGCGGATCTCATTCAGCAGCACGGAACCTTCACAAAGCTGGACGTGTGGCTGCCAGACACCCCCTCGGCGGTGCGGGCCGCGCCTGCTGCCTGAGATGGCGCTCCTCGCCTGCCGCCGGGGCGCGGGCCTGTGACGGCACGCCCCGCCAGCGCGCAGGACATCCTGCAGCACCTGCCGGCAGCCGTGGCATTCGTGCGCGGGGCGCTGCACGGCGGCGGGCGCGTCCTGGTGCACTGCGCGGCCGGCGTGTCACGCAGCGCGACGGCGCGGGCTGCTCTTGCGGCTCCCGCCCAGCAGCCAACGGTGTCCAGTTTTCCACGCGCGCACATGCGGTCGCGCCGCAGGTGGTTACGGCGTACCTGATGAAGAGCGAGGGGCTGTCCGCGCGCGCGGCCGCAGAGGCGCTCGTCCGCGTGCACCCGCGCGCGTGGCCCAACGAGGGCTTCCGCAGGGCGCTCGACATGTGCGCGCGCTCTCCTGCGTTGCGAGCGCAGCACATCGACACATGCGTCAGCTCGGCCGGCGGGGCTGCGCTTGTGCACGGCCACGTAGAATGTGAAGAATGGGCATGCGCGGGCGGCGGGCAGCGGCACATACCCGTATTTATGCAGAGTTGGCTGCCATCTTGCAGGCTGAGCATGCGGCGCAGGGCGACTGTGCAGCGGCTCTCGCACACATGTTGCCCGTTTTGACGGGTCGCGTGATGGCAGCCAATGAGCTGCCCGCGGGGCGGGCAGGTGGGGCGAGGCAGGCTGCCCGGAGGACGCCAACACGCTCGCGCTGCGCCGCCAGCGCATGGAGGCGCTGGGGCGCCAGTGGGCGGACGCGGGCGCCGTCGCGCCCGCGCTCCTGCCCTCGCCAGATGAGGCCCCGGCCGTCGATGTGCGCCATCGCTCCCAGCTATCTGCAAGCCTGCAGTCAGACTGCTTGATGCTTGCCCCCACGTGGCGCCCACTGTGGGACCTGGGCCCCTTGCATGCCCGGACACCACCATGTCTGGCGCTCCCCACACTTGCCAGCGTATGCAAGCGCTGCATCCCGGGTCTGGCATGGATGTTGGTGACAACCTGCCAGGGCTGCGGCGGTGACACCTCCGGCATGCACGCAATGCAGGAGGATAATCGTGTTGGGATGCGGCGCGCAGGCCGTGCTGTACCGCTGCCGGAGGTGTCGCCGCATCGTGGCGTCGTCAGCCAACGCCATCCCTGTGGAGAAGGGCGACGGCGCCTTCCGAGGCAAGCGGCGGGACCGCCAAGGGCGCGGTGCGCGCCCTGCTGTGGCCTGGAACAGTCTGTCCCCGAGCACAGATGTATGCAGAACTTTGCCACACGCCGTCTCTGCTTTGTCATGCATGGATCGTGCATGGCCTTGGTGCTTTGCATGGCGCTTTACCCCCAGAACACTTTGAGCCCAGAACATGCAAGCATGTTTGGCGGCGGACCTCATGCAGTGTTGGCGGGCGCCCTAGCCCTAGCCCAGGCCCGAACCCTAGCCTGATCCGTAGCCTGCCCTCATGCAGGAGCTGCGGCCGAAGGCAGCGCTGAGACGTCGCTGTTTGTGGAGCCGCTCCGGTGGATGAGCGACGCGCTGCAAGTCGGCGAGGACCGGCTGGTCTCCGGCAAGCTCAGCTGCCCGGGGTGCGGGCTTCCTAAAGAGGCCTGGGTGTTGCAGCACTCTCACCTCGGTCACTGCGCTGCTGCGTCCTTACGAATGCAGGGCCCGCATGCCCGCGTGTGAACCTGCCATGCGAATGTGACATGACAGCTTGCCATGGGTTGCGTGCATTGGCATGGAGCATTGGCAAAGAGCCGGAATGTTACACCCCTGCCGGCCCGACCTTGCACGCTGGCGAGCTTTGCGCGCGCGATGTCTGAAGTGTTGGCGCTGCCAGCGCGCGGGAGCGGGTGCAGCGCTGCACCCGCGCCGCTGCAGGGCGCGCGCGGCGCGCAGGTGCGGCGCGCGCCTGGGCGCGTTCAACTGGGCGGGCGCGCAGAGCTGCAGCGGCGCCTGGGTCACGCCCGCCTTCCAGCTGCACCGCGCGCGCCTGGACGCGGCGGCGCCCGCGCCCGCGCCCGGCCGCCCGGCCGCAGCCGTGCCCGCCCTGCTCGCCAGCCGGCTAGTGCTGGGGCCTGCGCGCCCGGCAGGCCCGAGCGCCGCGCCTCCAGACCCAGCCAGCGCTGCGCCTGGCCCTGCGGCAGCGGCCGCGCTTGCCGGCGGCGCCGGGCCGACGGGCGTGGACCGCGCGGACGGGCATGTGAATGGTACCTGCGTGCCAGGCGCGCTCGAGGGCCAGGCAGGGCGAGCGCAGGTAGGCGCGCTGGCAGCCCCGCAGGCGCTGCAGGCAGCCACTTGCGATGCACCGGCAGGGCAGCAGGGCACATAGCACCCATCTCGTCATGTCGACGTGGCGGTGTACAGGAGGTGCATGAGCGTGCAAATTTTGCAATGCGAAATGTAGTGCAGGCATTCCCGCGAGTTTTGTGAGGAGGGCAGCGCTGCCCCATTATCTAAATTTGTGTGCAACTTGTACATCCATGTCTGTGATCACAATATGTGAGGAGTGTAACAAAGGATGACACATGTCTGGTTGTTTACAGCCCAGCTTTTGAAGCGTCTCCTTTACGCCATGACACACCTCACCCTGTGGAAAAACAAGCGAAGACAAGCAAGCACTGACAGTATGCGCATCTACAAACACCCCTGTTCCTGCCACCCGCCCAGAGCTCCACACGCCTGCGAGGCTGTAAGTTGTATCCCCAGCACCCTGTTACACCTTGCATGAGCCTCATGTTCGCTACCGCCGGTAGCGGTCATACCCCCCGCCTCCGCCATAGCGATCACCGCCCCCGCCATAGCGGTCACCGCCGTAGCCGCCGCCACCGCCGTAGCCGCCGCCACCGCCGTAACCCCCCCCATACCTGCCAGGAAGAGAGTGAGCATGAATCGCTCCCACCAATGACGCTGTCTTGGCGCAACACACATTGCTGCATTCACGCGATGCAGGGCGCGCCTGTCGCCGCCGCCGTACCCGCCACCATACCCGCCTACGTACCCGCCGCCGCCGCCGCCAAACCTGGACATGTCACCGGCCGTCAGGTCATGATGGCCATGCAAATGTTGCTGCCCCATGGGCCATCATTCTGTGAGCCATGCTATGGTATTCAGCTGCCCAACAGCTCTCCACGCTGCCACTCCTTGCTCACAGCATGCACAGCTCTGCTCTGTCACACGCAGCACAGGCATGCGCATGACATGGCGGCAGGGGAGCACCGGTCGCCGCCGTAGCCGCCGCCGTAGCCGCCAGCGTACCTGGCCCCACACGCGCACAATCACCATCGCACCCACATGCTCATGCCTTCCGCCCCTACCTGGGCGCATCTGATGCTAACACTCACAGCCAGTCGTACCCAGAAGCACCTGGTGACAACGCATGTGCGTGTGAGCATGCAGCTCCTGCGCATGTTGAGCAATCTTTCCACTTGTGCTTCTGCCTCCCATGGAATACCTACAGAGAACGCCAGCATGGGTGACGTCAGGGTCGTTAGCCCGGGGCCGCACCTGTCCATGGGAGGCCCGCGGCCGTAAGCAGGCGGCGGCCCGCCGTACGGCATGCCGCGGCGGTCCATCTCGATGCGCTTGATGATGCCCATCTGCATCCCGCATACACAACATCAATTCTCATCCAGACATTCTGACAATTCGTGTGTTGCCAGGACATGCTCGCCCAGCAGCCGCACGTATGGCGCATTGCGTAGAAACCTCAGCGTGGCTCGGCCATGCAGCTCGCCCAATTTTGAGGCTGCGGGGCGGCACTGTGTGGTGGCCGGGGCACAACTGGCACAGCCAGCTCCTGCTCGCTCCGCCCCTGCGGCTCGCACTGCAGAGGCCGCACGTCCAGGTCAGAGGAGCTACCAAGCATCTATCAATTTTTTGTGCCCCAGCCTTACCCCGGATGATGTCCCCTTGCTGCGCGGGCTGACGCGCACCATGAAGCCCGTCTTGCTGCGCACGGTCTCCAGGGAGGCCATGCCAAACTTCTCCACCGCCTCCAGGCCCAGGTCCGAGGGCAGTTCCGCCAGCGACTTGAGCATGCGGCTGTCCACCTCGTCCATCTTCAGCCGGCCCTGCGCGCGCGGCGGCCGCATTGGCACGCAGAGCGGCACGCGCTTGCATCCGACCAGAGCGACATGCGTGTCGCCGCAGGCGTCCATCGACAGCGCATTTGCACAATAATGCTAAGCATCAGCATCAGCATTAATTAAGTCGCCCAGGATCAGACTTGGGAGAACACGCACACGCATCATTGTATTTGAGCGGCAGCCCGCCACATCATTGCCCACCATCCAGCTTACTAAGAGACTGTGCGGGGGCTGCGCGCGCGCGCACGTCGTCCATGAGGTCGCGCAGGCGGTAGCGCACGGAGCGCGGCAGGACGTCCAGGTCGATGTTGCCGCCGTTGGGGCCGTCCTCCTGCACCCGGCGGATGATGCCCTGCCGCCCGTGCGTGCAGAGCTGTTGATGTACCCCGTGCCCTATAGCTGCCCCACACCATACATGCTTGCGGCGGCTGCTGCTGTGCATGGGCTGCGCGGCTGCTCCTCACGACGCGAGGCAATCACACCAGCCTGAGGCGCCTGCCCGGCACGTCCCAGATGCGACAGAGACGGCTGCGCACGAGCGAGCACGTGGTCGAAAACATTGAAGGCGACACCTTACAAGCGAGCGCACACAAGGTGTGGGCAGGTGACATGCACAGGGAACGTTGCACAGCGGCGGCTTGCTAACGTGCGACACCGCACGGGTGGCCAGGGGCGCGGGGGCGCTGCGGGCAGGCACCATGAGGAAGCCGGACTTGTTGGAGATGCGCGAGAAGTTGGCCTCGCAGAAGCGCTCTATCGCCTGGTCCGCCTGGTCGTCTGTCAGGTCTGCGACGGCCGCAGTCACCATACTCAGCAGTTAGGGCCGCGGCACCCCCCTGCCCCACCCCCATATCAGGGTAACTTACAGGAGACAGTGTGCGCAATACCCTGGCACCGCATTTGCAGGCGCTTGGGAAGCGCTTGCGCCGACAATAAACACGCTTGAATACAGGCTTTCAGTTGCAAGCTGCTTAACAGGTTGTCCATGTGTCATGTTGGACAATGATGCAGCGCATGCACTGTGCACCGCGCAGGCTGCGCGGTGTGCCCTGCGCACCCTCCAGCGCGTCCATCGTGCGGTTGTCCAGGTCGCTGCTGCGGATCTGGCCGCGGTCGATGAGGCTGTCCAGCTTCTTCTGCGCTGGCACCATACGCGTTTGCTGCTGGCACGCCAGCGCCGGCACCCACCATGAGCGGTTGCAGCTCGGCAGAGCACTGCCCGATGCGACACTCACTCCAGTGAGCGTGCTGACGCCTGGCTTGAACATGACATGCACCAAGCTGCTGTCAAGCAGAAGATGATCAGGGGCTGGCTGCCGGTGCAGCGGCGCAGCGTCCCACCTTCCAGTCGCCGGCAGCTGCCCGGCTGCGCGAGCGCGAGCGGCTGAGGCGGCCGCGGGGGCTCGCGCTGCGGCTGAGCGGCCGGCGCCTGCACGGGCACACCTGATATGACGTTCCAAAATTTACATTGTGAGGTCTTAAAAACTTTGCGAGTATAGGTCAGCCGTAGCAGCGCCTCTGCAACAGTGCCAGCAAGGACACAGCAGTGTGCGCTCGCACCTCGGGCTTGCGGACCGGTCACGCGGCGAGCCTGCGCGCACGGTGCCTCCCGTTAACTCTATTTTTAGCTTGACAGGTTGTAGCAAGGAGGGGGTCCCTGCTTGCAAGCGCGTTATATTTTGACCAGGAGGCCACACGTACTGAGCAGGTCATAACAGTGTCACACACACCAGGGACCCATACAGCGGGACAAGCGCTGCACCTTGGCACCTTGGCATTTGCACATCCTAAGAAGTGAAACAGAATCTATTTAGCAACACCAGGCAACAAAGGGTGACAGGCCGCAGCGCGTACTGTGGCTCAGGAGCGAGCGGCCCGCGCAAGCGGCGCGGGCGGCAGCTTTGCAAGCAGGCAGCACTGCCGAGCTGCAGAGCGGCAGCGACAGCAAGCAGGCCTAGGTGTTGAGCAGGGCGGCCGCAGCCGCGGCGCTGCGCGCGTCAGCATGCAGGCGGCGAGCGTGGCAGAGGCGCAGGCTGCTGCAGCGGCCTGCTGGCTGCGCGGCTGCGAGCTGGCAGCGCGAGCCCTGGGCGAGGTCGCCGTATGCCTGCGCAGAGAGACAGCCAGGCAAACGGATGGGGGGCCGGCAGGGGCGGCGGCGCACGGCTGCGGCTGCGAGATGCGCTCGCCTTGACCGGCTCCTTGCTTGCGCTGCGGCTCCTGCACGCGACCTTGCCAACTGCTCTAGGGCACGGCGCACAGTTCCGAGGCGCAGGCCGTGTGATGCCCTCGAGGTTGCACTGCAACACGTGGCACTTGTTCTGTGCTGCAAGCAGAGTGCGTGCGCAAACACTGACGTGCAAGGTTGCGCAGTCCTAAGACACAGTTCACGCCGACCGAGGATCGGCCGTGTTAGATGGCCGCTCCGTGCGTTAGAAACTCGTTACTGGCAGGGAGCCAGTTGAGGCGCAAGCGCAAGCGGCACGCTCAAAGAGCGCAAGCAAAGACTTTGGCGAGGCCTGCGCACCGCCCCTTGGGAGAAGGTGCGGGTGACCCGTCGTCCGCAGGCATGGTGCTGGGCAGCAATGTGTATGTGCCTGGTGCACGTTGGAGTCTCAGGACCTCCGTGCGCAGGTGGAGATCGGTCTGCACTCGGCAGCGGGAGGAGTTGCTGGAAAGTCCGGGTTCCAGGTTAATGCCACAGCTAACGGCGGGCACCAAGCTACGCAGCAAGACATCAGCTTGATGTACGAGCATGCACCACATCTCTGATCTTGCTGGCATGCCCTGGCCATGTTGGTGCACACTGCCATGCCCTGGCCATGTTCACACAGACAAGTTCATTTTCTTGCACACCCCTGCAAGCACGCACGCCAGAGCTTGATTGCACCCCTAAGAAAAGCAGCACCCACCCCCAGCACACACATGTTGGGGTACAGCTCCCCGCATTTCCATCAAGCTATAGATGTCTCTCAGCACACACAACACGTCAAGGCAGAAGCAATGCATGCATTATCTGAGAACATGCCAGTCTCCTGCAAACGCGCCTGCAGAGAAAAGAGAAAAGCTCCAAGCATAGCCCTGAAGACAGCAGCGCCGCTACCAAACACGGGAGTGGACGCTGGGCTGAGAGGCCAAAGACAGTGCAACGAAAGTGAGTATGTAGTCCGGCGGGGCTGCCCTAACGGCGCCTGGTTCAGGGACCGCTGAACCGTGCGAAAGCTCGCCGCAGGCCCGCGACCCCGCCTGGTGTTGCCACGCAACCCAGCACCGCAATGTGAGCACAAGCATCTGTGAGCAGCCTCAACATGCCTCTGGGAGTTAGCTAGGTTGTTGGGTTTGGTATCCATGCGAGAGCGTACGCAAAAGCCAGCAAGTGCAATCACACCTTTGACCCAAGCGACCCGCATTGGGGCAAAATCTGCAGGTGTGGTACACCTGGACCAGCATGCGCGCAGCGCCTGCATCTCACAGCGCGAGGCCGCGCCCTGGTACTCCGCCAGGCTCGGGCCCGCCGGCTGACGCTCTGAGAGATGGAGGCTGGGGGCGCTGGCTGCAGGGCGACTGCTTAAGCAGCCCCCCGAGCAATAATCAGCGTCGCAAGCAGCAACATGCGCGAGCCAAGGGGCAGTCGCGCAGTGCAAGCTAACACTCCAACCGCAGCCTGTCGCTAATGAAGGCACCCCGTGCCCGGCTGCAGGGTTTTGGGCCTGCGCCAACCCCCTGAGCGGTGGAGAATGCTGAACAGCGTGAAAGCAGCAACATGCCAGTAGCCACTTGAGGCAGTGCAAGCCATGCTGATCTCCGAGCTACCTGCTAAGTAGATAAAGAGATATAGTAGATCACAACACTGCCTGGGGCTGCTGCATTTGCCACTGGGCATGCAGCCCCCGGTGCGGCTTGCCTGCATCGCGGATGCGCAACTATACCGCACCAGCAGCCTGTCATATATGATGGACCCGGTATATGTATACGATTAAGCCCATGCTAATCCCCTAATGATGGAGAAGTTGGGGAGCTGGCTGCCACGTGCTGCTGGGCAGCATCCCGAGTCATAAACAGCCTTGAAAGCAGGCTCTGGCTTGAAGCACGTCCGGCAGTGTCAGCTAGCTATCCCTGCCCACCTGCTCACCTCACATAACCTATGTAAAATAAATAGAGTATTGGCCGGGGCTGCCACCACGCATGCAGCCCCGGGTGCAGCTCACTGGCATGCGTCCTGCATGGCAGCGCTTAGTTGTGCTACATCCTTTTTTTGAAGCGGCCTCACCTTGTTGATCTGCGCCTATAACGCAAAGCGCTGGCGCAGCCGCACAGCAGCGGTACGCCCAGCGCTGCCCCCTCGTCAGCAAGTAACCCTCACACGCCCCGCTGCGCCGCACCGGGCCGCCGAGCGGCAGCGGTGCGGCGCTTTCAGAAGCGCAGGCGCACATCGCCTGGTCGGGCGCGGTAGCGCACGGGTGCAAGCCAGGGCGCCGGCGAGCCACCCAGCAGAGCGGGTGCTGCAGCAGGTCCTGGCGGCATCGGGCGCGCTGCCGCGTGCGGGCGTGTTGGCCACTCGCTGCCGAGTTGCGCCCTGACAGCGCCACAGCCGCCGCGTCCGCCGGCAGCATCAGGCGCGCGGGCGCGCGGGCGCGCCGGGTTCACGTGGACGTGGGCGCCCAGGCGCCGTACAGCGCCGCCATCGGCGCCTGGGCCGGCGCCTCGTAGCTCCGGGGCCGCAGCCGGTCGACCCACGGGAAGCGCGGCCCCTTCATGCCGCCGTCGCGGTAGCCGCAGTTGGCGCAGAAGCGGCGGAAGGCCGCCTGCGCGCACCGCGGCAGCGCCCTCGGCGCACGCACTCGCTGTGCGCGCTGGTCCAGAGCAGCGTCTGGGGGTCCACATGCGTCTGGCAGGGCATGCTCCGCAGTGCTACAGCACAGGCTGCGTCGCAGTTGGTCCAGCATCGTGAGGCGCGTGCGCTCCGGACGGCCGGGCGCCCGCCAGCAGGCACGCCTTTGGAGGCCCGCGAGCGCAAGCGAGACGGCTGGGGGCGAGGCCGGCGCACCTCCTGCGCGGCGCTGGTGAAGTTGCGGTCGGGCACGCCCTCCTCCCCCTGGCCGATGCAGGGCGCGCACTGCTGGCTCCACACGCCGTCTGTCTTGATCGCCGGCAGCGGCTCGGTCAGCGCCTTGTGCACGGACGCCTCCTGCCGCGCCCGCCGCGCCGCGCGCATCAGCCGCAGGGGCGCCGAGCTCGGCACCCTACAGGGCGGCTGTCGCTGAGCCGACGCGGGTGCGCCGGCAGCGCCAGAGCATCGTTGGGGAGCGGGCGCGCGCCTCCGTGGGGGACATGCCGAGCCCGGTGAGGTTGAAGGCCTGGCCCTCGGCCTGCGCGTTGATGAGCGCCGCGGCCGCCCCGGTGTACAGCGCCCCGACCGAGGTCACGCTGTTGCCGTTCAGCAGCGAGGCCGTGTCGCCGATCCAGCTGAACAGCGAGCCGCTGGTGTCGGGCGCAAACCACGAGTACCTGCCCCGCGCGGCAGCTAGGCTTTTAGAGCCGCCGCGGCATGACGGCGGGCGTGCCAGACATGTGCGGGCTTGCCGGCGCGCAGCAGAGCGAAGAGCAGGCCAGGCCGGAAAATGGCCTGGGGCCAGGCTGGGCAAGGCGGCGGGCGCGCGCCGCTCGACGGCCGGATTGCCGTCCATGACCGCGAGCGCCTGGCGCATGAAGCTGACCTGGCCGGACAGGCCGCCGCTGGGCTGCGGGCATGCCCACTCGGTGATCCACACCTTCTGGCCGTAGTTCTGGTTGATCTCGTTGATGTACCTGGCGCCGCGGCGCGCGCGCGCGCGGGTCAGCCGCCGCCCCTGCAGCGCAAGCGCGGCTGCCCTGCCTGGGCCCACCCGCCGCGCGCCTGGCAGACTGCGCGGCCGCTGTCTGCGCAGCCATGAGCACCAGCTCGTAGAGCGGCAAAGGTGCATGCATGTCACAGGCCGCATGAGAGCGAGGTCGTGGCGGCCGCAGGGGATAGGGAGGGGACGGCGGGGGCCCGCGCGCACGAGGCCAGCGCGCTGGGGTCGCAGGTGTAGTAGTGGCTGGCGTAGAAGTCGGTCTTGCAGGCGCGGCCCAGGTTGCTCTGGCAGGCGGCCTGCCACTGGCTCCACCACTGGAACGGGTCGCTGGGGCCCACGCAGTTGCTGCCGCACGGGTTGGCCGCAGGCGAGCCCAGGCGCAGGCCCATGGCCGCCGCCGCCTGCCGCGCCCGCGGCGAGCCGCGCTCAGGCGCGCCGCGCTCGGCGCGAGCGGGCGCAGCACGCCGGTCACGCGGCGCGGCAGGAGGCTGCTCTGCGCAGGGCGCAGCCCAGGCACACCCTGGCCCGCTGCCAAGGCCATATGAAGCAGTCTGATGATATCCGAATGCGGCAACACCGCTCGCCGCCAGCGTGCACGGCGCGCGTGCCAGCCGGCCAGCCAAACAGGCATGCGCGCGCACCTGCTCGACCTGCGGCCACGCGCTGGCAGCGGTCCCGGGCTGCAGCGCCGCCTGGTCGCCTGTCGCGCAGCGCGGCCCCCGTCTCGGATGAGCACAGGCAGATGCAGAAGGCACGATTGCGTAGAAGTTTCAACTTAGCACCGGCCAGCGCGCGTCCGAGCACCGGCCAGCGCGCGTCCAAGCACCGGCCAGCGCGCGTGCAGCAAGGCGCGGGGCAAGCCCCGCACAGCGGGGCGGGCACCGTGGTTGGGCTCGTTGAAGCCCAGCAGGACCTTGGTGCCCGACGGGATGCTGCCCAGGTTGCCGGTGCCGCTGTTGCTGGGCCCCACGCCCTGGCTGACGGTCGACCACTGCGCGCGCGGCCGCGCGCGTCAGCGCAGCGCCCGGCGCGCGCCTTCCGCCGCAGCGCTCTGGTCGCACGCGCCCGGCACTGCACGGGTCCACTGCAGTGCGTGACGCGCAAGCAGTGAAGCGGTTGGGCGGCAGCTGCAGAGGGAGGCGGCGCGGCGCGGCGCACCACCATGCTGACGAACTCCATGCCCAGGCTCTGGCCGATCGACAGCGCCTGCGAGCCCGGGTTGATGCCCCAGGTGTACCACCAGGGGCAGGCCTTGAGCGGCTGCAGGTCGTTGGTCGGGTTCCAGGTGCCCACGCCGCGCTTGGCGGTCTTGCCCTGCGGCGCCGTGGTGGGCGACGGCGTGGAGGTGGGCGGCGCCGTGCTGGGCGCGGGCGTGGGCGATGAGGTCGGCGGGCTCGTGGGCCGCGGCGTGGAGGTGGGCGGCGAAGTGGGCGGCGAGGTGGGCGATGAGGTCGGCGGGCTCGTGGGCCGCGGCGTGGAGGTGGGCGGCGAGGTGGGCGGCGAGGTGGGCGGCGAGGTGGGCGGCGAGGTAGGCGGCGACGTGGGCGCCGAGGTGGGCGCCGACGTGGGTGCCGAGGTGGGTCGCGGCGTGGTGGTGGGCGCCGCTGTGGTCGTGGACCGCGGCGTGGTGGTGGGCGCCGCTGTGGTCGTGGACCGCGGCGTGGTGGTGGGCGCCGCCGTGGTTGTGCCCCGCGGCGTGGTGGTGGGCACCGGCGGGCCGAACGTCACGGTGAACATGCACTGCGACAGCTGGATGCTGCTGGGCAGGCTAGGGTAGAAGGTGATTATGCCGGTCCTGCCATCAATCTGGCCACACAGCGTCAAGGGCGCCGGCGTGCTGGCCTCCGCGCTGGCCTGCGCCTGCGCGCTCAGCACCGCCTGCTGCCCAGCCGCCCCGCCCAGCACCAGCAGGCTGAGCGAGATCGCCAGGGCCCATGCAGGGGCCATGGCTGTCGTTATTTCAAACTCTCCTCGCCCTGGCTGGCTTGTAAGGTGGCCGCCGCTACAACCGGCCTTTCTGCTGTGCTGCCCTCAGCCGTGCTTGCTCGACACTGTCCTGCTTCAGGTGACGCGTAAGTGCCTCCGCAGTTGATTCCGCACCTCAATTTAAATTTTGAAGCATCCTGCCTGATTTGGCATTGCGTGGCAGCTGCCATGCCAAAGATTTTTGGGTGCAGTCTTGCATCCTGATGCCTGGAGGTCGGGATGCTGTCATTGTGGCACCTTCATCACTTGTTTGACATGCTCCAGCCATGGCAAGAGAGTCAACATAGTACAAGCCGCACCAGGCCAGGCCCGTGCCACGTGGCTGGTTGCCACAGTGGCACGACTGCTTCACCACGGCGGCACCGCTGCTCACAACGACTGCGCAACCGCACATGCATCGGCGACAACCTGATGATACAGCTCACGTGGCGGCCCCGCTCACGACCACCTCGCTCACGACCACCTCGCGCACGAGGGCGATCCCCAGCGCGCGCTCGCCCAGCGAGCGGCCGCCCAGGCAGCGCAGCGCCAGCGTCACTGCGGCGCCCAGGCCGCACGTCGCCACGGCGTAGCCTGCATCCAGCGCAGCGGCCGCGAGCACGGCGGCGCCGGCCGCGCCGCGCCCCGCCGCGTCCTCCCACCACAGCCCGGCCGCCGCCGCCGCCGGGCTGCGGCCGCGCAGCAGGCAGGCGCCGAAGTGCAGCCCCGCGGCGGCCGCGGCGGCGGCCGGCCAGGCGGCCGCGGCGCCGCCGGGCGGCCGGCCCCGCCAGGCCAGCGCGGCGGCGGCCAGCGCGGCGCCCGCGGCCGCGTTGGCCAGCGCTTCCGCGGCGGCCAGCAGCCGCGGCGGCGGCCGCGCCTCGTACGCGGCCGGCCATGCGCCGATGCCGCGCAGCGCGCACGCGGGGTCCAGCGCGCGCAGCTCCTGCGCGCGCCGCCGCGCCAGGCCTCACACACTGCGGTGTGCGTCCCGGACGCGCGCGGCCCGCGCCGCAGAGCAGCGCTGCGTGCCCTGCCATGCAGCCAGGCCACCAGGAACTGGTAGGATGCTATAATGCAGAGTCCACCTCTTGCATTGCCTCAACCATAGCGAGCGCCTGAGCCGCAGATCGCCGTCTGGGAGACACCGCTCACAGGCAGAGCAGCGCAAGGAGCAGCAATGCGTCCGCGGCGCGCTCTGACAGGCGCCCGCCGCACACCTTCAGCAGGGCCACGCAGCGGTTCGCGCGCGCCACGTCCGCCGCGGCCCAACCGCGGCGCGCGCGCCAGCGCGCAAACTCCGGGGTGGCCTGTAGCCGCGTCAGCGCCGCCTGCGTGCCGCCCGCGTGCGCGGCCTCCGCGGCCGCTGCTGCGGCCGCCGCGCTCGCCCAGCCGCGGCGCGCATCGCCCGCTGCTTCCGCCCCCGCAGGGCGCAGCTCCGCAGCACCTGCTGTGCCCTGTGCGCAGCCGCGGCCCCTCGCCTGCGCGCGGGGACACCGCTCTGCTCTGTCGCCATGGATACGGTGTTGATAGCCACGCGGGTGGCGTGCGCACATGGTGCATATACTTCTGGGCATATGCACAACGCAAGCTCCGAAAGCAGCAGCAGAGCTGTTTGCTTTCAAACCCGCCCGCACCAGGAAGCGCCGGAGCAGCGCCGTGACGACGCGGGCGCCCCAGAGCCCAGGCGCCCCGCCCCGCTCAGCCCCGCCGCCCTGGTAGGCGGCGGGACGTCTGGAGCCGAGGCGGCCGCCCGCAGCTGCCTCCGTCTCAGAGGCCCCCCTCGCCCATACGTCACTGTCGCCCTGCGCCCGGGCCAGCAAGCATGCGGCCTGCTAGTCTCTCAAGCACGCCGTGCCAGCACTCACACAGGCCTGCTCGAGACGTCCTGAGCTCCTCACGGGCGAGGTGCGCAGCGCACCGACACCGGCCCCGGCAGACCGTATCTCCGCGGCGCACATGTCTGCAAGACCTCCGGGCTCGCGTACACGGCCGGCCTGCAACAGCCGCGAGAGCATTGGCCCACAAAGGCCACGCATAGAGACAAGTGTAGCGCAAGCATGCCACAAGCGGGCATGCATGCTTGCTGCGCCCCACCTGGGGAGGGCGCCCGGGGCGAAACGTAGGGCCAGCCCATGCGCGTGCCTGCAGCGCAGCCTCCACAGCAGCGACAGGCCTGCGGCCACCAGGCTGGCGAGCAACACGCTGTGCGCCAGCGTGTCCAGGCTCGCTGGTGCGGCGCGCGGGCTGCCGCGCCAGCCAACTGGCGATGTGTCCAGGTCGTCCATGGAGGCGCAAGCCCCGCCACACTGCTCGCAGTGCTTCTCGTGCGCCTGCCTTGTGCTCTCTGACGCTCGAAGCCCGTGCTTGCAAGCAGGCACCCGCGCCTTGCAAGGCTGAACTCCTGGCCCCTAACTCTGCCCTAGGGTCTGTGAGATGACGGAAGCCTGCCTTTTTCCGATCAATTTTTGGTAACCTGCTATACGGATGCAAGTCATTCAGATGATGCCGGGGAGGTCAGGTCTGCAGCTTGGCTGAGTGACAAGGGCGCAGGCCATTGCGGACCACAGAGCATCATGTGGCTGATAGAGCGGCTCGCGCTGCCGGGATGAGGAACAGCACCGTCAAGCGGGGCGCGGGGATGGCTATAGCGGGGCAACGCGACATATCCCCCGTTACGCAGCCGGAGGGGTGGGACGGGGAGGTGCGCGCGCGCCCATCCCTGCACGTGACCTTCTTCACGTGCCTGCTTGCTGCTACTGTTAGACGGACTGCGTGTCTCACTCCCACACCATACACACGCAGTTCGTTGAGTTTAAGTGCAGCTATCACTAGGCAATGAGCAGCGCATGTGCCTGACAGCCACCCCTGCCTGCAGCCGCAGCCTGGCAAGCGCTTCTTGCATCAGCCCGTAAGCCGTGCCTGGACGCACGCACGCGAGATGCGAAAAGCGGGATGGCGGGAAGTCGCGGGCTGGTTGCTGAGCGCGCGCGTGTCGCGCCCGCAGGACTGGCCACCGGACGACTGGCCGCACGCGGCGAGCGGCAGCTCGTCCGCGCGCACGAGCAACGGGTCGCCGCCGCTGCGCATGCAGCGCCAGGTGCGGCACCGTCGGACGCCCCAGCTCGCCGCCCGCTGAACCCTGTGCGCCGTCTCGCAGCGGGGACGGCCCCCCTCCCGCGTGACAACCCGGTCAAGAGCAAACGCAACCGGTGAGCCTGCGCGCAGGGGTCGCCCGGCGCGGCCCTCCCCCTCCGCGGAGGAGCGGCCGGCCGGCTAACATCCTTCGCCCGGACCAACCCAGCCAAGCTGGTGCGTCCCTGCACCGATGACAGCCAGGCAGGCAGCATCCCCCACTCCCCCCAGCCCGGCGCCTCTGGGGGCTGATGCACGGGACGTCGCAATCTGCCAGCCGCCGCTGGGACCAACGCGCCGCCGTTCGCCCAGCAATTTTCAAAGCGCGCACGTGCGCAGGGCTTTGGCGCGCTCGTCATCCTCATCTGCGTCTGCGGCGCGGCGGCGGCGTTCACGGGCCACATACAGGCGGGCGACGACCTGTCGGCCCGCGAGCTGGCCCTGGCGCTGCAGGCCGGCGCAACCCTGCAGGCCGTCGGCAGCCCGGCCGACGGGTGGGCGCCCTGCACGCCGACGCGTCCCCCCCCCGCCCTGCCTCATCCTGGTCCCGTATGGCAAATGCGGCGCGTCAGGAGGGCCTTCCGCGAGCGGCCCTGTTGCGCACGCACCTCGACGCTGCAGGCGGCTCCCTGCATGCCAGCCACGCGGCAGGCCGCGGCGCCCCCTGCTGGTGCGCTGAGCGGCGAGCGCCCGGGGCAGGGCCGCACTGCGGGACGCGGGCGAGTCGAGCGCCCGGGGAGCTCTGGCTGCCGGCGGCGCGGGCGGCGACGCGGAGCAGGCTTCGCTGCAGGCGCGCAGGGAGCCCATGGGCATGCGCGCGGCAGGCGCCGCTGCGCGGTCGCCGCCGGACGCGCTTGCCGCCAGGCCGGGGCTGAAGGTGACTGTCTCCGAGTTTGCACAGCGCCGCCTGCCATGGCAGGCACAAGCTCTGCACAATCACGTGCCTGCAAGCTGGTCCTCACTCTGAGACGGCCGACGCGCCCGAACCTGCCTCGATCAAGAAACATGCGACTTCAAGAAGCCGCGCTGAAGCAGGCTGTGCCGGCCGCCCAGGTTGACGGCAAGGGCAACGGCCGGTCCCTGGGCCGCCGCCGGCGCGCGCGGCGCGAGGAGCCCGAGAGCGCGCGCCGCCGCGGCGCGGACGGCGTGCACGGCGTGGCCGGCGCGGGCGGTGCGGCCCTGGCTGGCGCCCTGTCGTGCGCTGCGCCTTGGCCCAGACGCTGTGCGTGTCGCGAATACGGAGGCCGTGCCACCCCCGGGCGACAGTGCTGTGCAGCGCTCTGTACGCTGGTCCGGACTCAGCGCGGGCCGCGCGGTCCCAGGTTGCGCGCAGCAGTGCCGCGCAGTCTGTCTCAGGTTGGGCGCCTCGCTGACGGGTGCGGCGCGCGGTGCGCAGGCGCCGCGGTCGCGCGCGGGGGCGCGGGCGCCCTGGCGCAGGAGGTGCGGCCCAGGCTGCCGGCCAGCCTGCCCAGTGCGACGTTGGGCGGGCACGTCAGCCTGCAACCAATGCCCGGTGCCCTGCGTGCCTGCATATCCATTGGGGACAGCTCCGCACCCTGCTGCGCGCCCTGCTGCGCTGCAGCAACGCGCGAGCATTTTCCCGGACCGGCGGGCGCAGGAGCCGGGAGGCTCGGGGCTGCCGGCAGCGCGCGCGGTGAGCGCCAGTGCGGCGGGCGCGCGCGCGAACACTACGGTGACGAGCGGTGTGGACGCCGCTGCCCGTGTGTATGACGCTGGCGCGGGGGAGGACGACGGCATTGGCCGCCTCGATGCTGAGACCATGGGCGCGCTGGACATCGAGCGCAGCGGCGGCGTCATGCTGCCCGCCGCTTTGGGCGGGCTGCCCCGCGCGGCGGGCGGAGCTGCCGGCGGCGGCGAGCTGCCCGCCGGCGCCCACAACGGCGCGGTGGCCGGCGGCGCGGCTGCTGGCGGCGCGGGCCAGGTTACGGGCCAGGCGGCGGGCGGGGCTGCGGGCGCGCGGGGGTCTGCGCTAAACGCGGGTGCCGCTGCGGCGGGCGGCGCGGCCACCGGCGTGCAGGCCCAGGGGGCTGCGGGCGGGGCCGGGGATGCGCGAGCCGCAGCGGCGCGCAGCGCGGCGCTCGGCGCGGGCGGCGGCGCGCAGCTGGGCGGCATGCAGGCGGCGGGCGGCGGGCAGCGGACGGCGGGCGCCGCGGCGGCGGGCGGCGCGCGCGGGGCCGGGCAGGGCGCGGGCGGCGGGTTCAACGCAAGCGTGCTGGATGCCCGCGGCGGCGAGGCGGCGGTCGGCCTGCTGGGCCGCGATCTGCCGGACCTGGATGCCGGCGCGCTGGCGGACGACGAGGACGACGTCCTGCCGCTCGTTGTGAGCGACGTGGCTGACGAGGGTTTCTCCGGCGACGCCGCGCAGATTTACACGGGCGCCGCCGCCGATGCCGCGCTCGAGCGCGGCGTGGCTGGCGGGCAGGCGCGCGAGCGCGGCGCGGCCGGCCTGCTGGCCGCGGACGTGCGCGGCGCGGCGCTCGAGCGCGCGGGGCCGCTCGAGCGGCGCGGCGGCCAGGGCGTGGGCGCCGACGTGAGCAGCGTGCTGGAGCGCGCGCGCGGCGCCGCCGAGGGCGCCGCTGGCCTGGACCAGCCGGGCGACGGCCAGCTGCCTGCGCGCACGGGCGGCGGCGCGCTGGAGAAGGGCGGCGCGCAGGCGCGCGCGGGCGACCCCGGCGTGCGCGCGGCCTCCGCCAACGCGCTGCCCGGGCGCGCCCAGGGCGCGGCGCGCGCGGGCGGCGACGGGGCCGGCCGACTGGGCGGCGGCGCGGGGGGCCGCGCTGCCGGCGCGAACGCTGGGGGTGCGGCTGCGCTGGGCGGCGGCGCCGCGGGCGGCCAGGAGCCCAAGCGGCTGGCCGCGGCGGTCCGCGGCGCCGGGGCCGGGGCTGCGGCGAGGTCGGCGGGCAGCGGCGGCGCCGTCGGCGCGCTGGCGGCGGGCGCAGCTGGGGCCGGGGTGGACGAGGAAGAAGGCAGCGATGCATACGTGCAGGCGCGGTACACCCGGTGGCTGGAGGAGCGGCATGTCAACTCGGCGGTTGATGCGGTTGCCGCTGCCGGGGAAGGTACGGCGGCATAGCGCAGGGCGCTCTGTCAGGTTGAGAACCCGAGCTGGAGCGGGTGCCTGGGCAGGTACACTGCGCGCACTTGTGGCTGAATGAACTAGCATTGCATACTTTGCGTGCTTGAGCAATGAGGTGAAGACAGCACTAGCACCGCGTGTCAGCAGCTTCAGGTGGCGCACCATCTGAGCTGGAACCACCTGAGCTGCCTTCAGCAAGGGCGTCAGCAGGCCGTGCCGCCGTACCAGACATGGTGGAAAAGCAGTGGTGACCACTTGACAGCTTTTGCTTGCGTGTGGTGTCACCCGATCTACAGCGCGTGTCGCTTGCAAATAGAGGCAACAAGAATCGGCACAAGGCGATATCTGCACAGGAAAAGGCAAGCTAGGGCTTCTGGGATGGATAGTGGATGCGGGCCTGCCTATTGGCTGATCTGTCCCGCTGGCACTGCTGGTGTCCAGCCGCTGTTGTCCCGTATCAGCACGTCCTCTGCTGCTCACTCAAAAGCTGTGCTGTACCCCTGGAGGCAGGCTTCTGTGGTGCAACAGTCACAGCGCCTAACGAACTGCCGCCGCACAGTGGATGGTGCCTTAACAGACATGCACGCGTCTCGGCTGCCGTGCGGTGGCAGCCGCGGGTGCAGGCCCAGCACCAGGACCACCCCACTCAGGCCCGCGCACGCGCCCGCGCCCGGGCAGCATGCTGGCAGAGCTTGGCCGCACAGGAGGCGGCCCCAGCCAGTGCACTCGCCCGAGGTGCGAGCCTCCCGGCCTCAGCCGCGCCGGGCGTGCGCGCATCTGATGGCAGGCACATTTCTGCGCCCCGCGAAAGCGCCCCGACAGCGCCTCCCGGACGCAGGTGAGCGCCGAGACAAGCGGCCGCGGCGCGCGCGGCCCGTTCTCCGCCACCGGCGCGTCCGCCAACGGCGCGCACGCGCCCGGCGCGGCCGCGCGCAGCCCTGCAGACGGCAGCGCCCCCGCCCGCCCCGCCTATGCCAGCAATGGCGCGCCCTCCGCCAACGGCGCGGCCGCGTCCAACGTGGCGGTCGGCCGGCGCGCGCCGGACGGCTCCGCCGCGTCCGCGACGGACCTGGAGGCTGCCGCGCTGGGCGCCGCGGCGGCCGGCGCGGCGAGCGCGGGGCCGACGCAGCGCCTGGCGGCCGCCTCGGCCAACGGCGCGGGCAAGCCAATGGCCGCGCGCCTGGCGCCGCCCGCGCAGCTAGCGCGGCCGAACGACGACCCGCATGGCGTGCTGGGCTCGTGCGACGCGGGGCACCTGGAGGCGTGCGCGTACGAGCGGTGCGCCCTGGGACAGGGTTTGGGATAGAGGTAGGGCTCGCGGCCCGCCGCAGCCCGCGGCCCAGCTGCGCGCCCGTGCAGCTGTCTGAGGGCACGCAGCCTGCGCTGCTGCAGCCCCCCGCGAGGCGCCTGTGAGGCAGCGGCTTCGCGCGGTGCCGGCTGCCGGACACGTGCGCAGGCGAGTGGCGCGGCTGGGCGGCGCCCGCATGCGCACGCCCCCGCTGCCGCCAGGGCCAGGGCAGGCTTGCTTGCCTCTGTGTGCCGCGCAGGGCGGCCTGGCGAGTGGGCATTCGGCTGTTTGGCGCGGGTGTGCTCGCAAGCAAAGCCTTCGCGCGGCGATTATGATGATGCTGCGCATGCCCAACGCTCTCTGCACAGGGGCCGCGAGATCCATGGCCTCGCCCTGACGCGCCGCCCGCGTCCGCCGCGGCAGGCTCGCGGAGAAGGAGGCAGCGGCGGGGGCGGCCACGGCGAGCGCCGCGGCGGCCGCGGCGCAGGAGGCCTCGATTGCGGAGCGGGAGGAGGGTGCCGCGCCCAAGGCCAGCCCGTACCGCGCGCCGGGCGGGCGCTGGGGCCGGTTCGGGCGGTATTCTGTGTGGCAGGCGCGCGCCCCGCCCCTCCCCGCGCGCGCTGCAGGGCGCCGCGGGCGGGCGCAGGCGCCCCACGCGGCGCGGCTGGGCGGCCTGCGCGCGTGCGTTGCACCCCTGCGTCCGGGCTGCCGACGGGCGCAGGCGGGCCCCGCAGGCGCCCGCTGGGCTGCTGCTGCCGCCCGGTGAGCAGACGCAAAGAGACACCCTAGCTTTCTCTCCAGGTGAGCGAAGTGCAGGCCCCAGGTCACTCACGCGGCCTGACCAAGCCTCAACGCGCGCAGCGTACGTTTGAGATCTGGAGCTTTGCGTTCAAGTTCTTCTTCCGCCTGTGGCTGGTCGGCAAGAAGTTCTCGTACGGCAAGGCGGTGCGCGCGCGGCGCTCATGCTCTGCCCGCTGCGCTGTGCTGTGCTATGTGACTTCAGAAAGGCTTCCACCATCAAGCAGACCTTTCGCACCAGCACACCTGCTGAGCGGTGAAGGCGGCTCGTGCCGCGCTTCGCTGGCGAGCGTGGTGGCGGCACGTTTTGCGAGCGACGGCGGCGCAGGGCAGGCAGCGCGACGCGGCGGCGCCTGATCGGGCGGGCGCGCGGGCGGCAGGGCATGACGCCGCCGCGCGTCTCCGCGCGCAAGGCGCGCCTGGCGGCCTGGCTGCGCGAGGGACTCGTGCGCCTGGGTGCGCCCGCGGTCCATGCGCTCCGCCCATGCCTGCCCGCGGCCGCCCCGACGGCGCCCTCCGCTGCCCGGCCTCGCTGCGACGTCCTTGCTCGCTCTTTGCCCGTGCAGATGGCGCCGGCGGAGGGCAGGGCCACGTGATATGAACAAAAAAACAATAGACAAAGCTTGTGGAGCGCCCGCCGAGCGGCAATATGGTGTTTAACAGCGCGTGCGCGGCCGCGCGCGCCGCGCAGGCCCGACCTTCATCAAGGTAGGCCAGCAGTTCAGCACGCGCGTGGACGTGCTGGCGCCCGAGTTCGTGGCGGAGCTGGAGAAGCTGCAGGACAACGTGCCCACATTCGACAGCGCCGCCGCCGTGCGCATCGTGGAGGCGTCGCTGGGCACGCCCGTGCTGGCCGCCTATGACGAGTGCGCGCCCGGGCCCCTGCGCCCGCCCTGGGCTGCGCCTGGCGGCGTGCGCGGCAGCGCTGCACGTCTTGCAGCGAAGACATATCTGGTGTGAAGAGAGTTGTCTGGCCTGCTCTGCTTCCCGCCAGTAACAGGACAGAAGGGGTGGGCGTGGGGCTGCTCGCGCTCCGCCGCGCGCTGCGCGCGTCGCGCCGGGGCGTGGCACGCAGGAGCCGGCTGCGGCGCGGGCACTGCAGCCGGTGTCGGTGATGCTGGGGCGGCGGGGCGAGGCCGCCGGGCCGACTGGGCCGTACGCGGCGGCGCGCAGGTTCGACCGCACGCCCATCGCGGCCGCCAGCCTGGGCCAGGTGCACCTGGCGCGCCTGGACGGCCAGCGCGTCGTGGTCAAGGTGCAGCGGCCCGGCCTGAAGGAGCTGTTCGACATCGACCTCAAGAACCTGCGTGTGCTCGCGCAGTGGCTGCAGGCGCGCGCGGCCCCGCCCCCTGGGCTGCCCGCCGCGCCCGTCCGTGCCTGTCGCGCGCGCCTCCGTGGCGCCGTGCGGCCCTGCATCCTGCGCGCCCCGTGCCGGACAGTGCGTGCAGGTATGCTGCATGCACGCTACACTTGCTGCAGGCTGCGTAGCCGCCACGCTTTGCGACATGCAGCAGCAAATCCTTAGCGGCACTTGCACACGCGTGCCGCCTGCGGCGTGCGCCGAGGGCGCGCCTGCCGCAGGGCGTCCCGGGCGGCGCAGCAAACGCGCGCGCTCGGGGGCGCAGGCGATCGACCCTAAGTCGGACGGCGCCGCGCGCGATTGGGTGGCCATCTACGACGAGTGCTCGCGCATCCTGTACCAGGTGCGGCCGGCCGCCGCGGGCAGCGCTGCGTGCGTGCACAGGTCTGTCATCGCACGGCGCTGCGGCGCGCGTCGCGGCGGGGCGCGCCGTGGGGACCGCCGTCAGGCGGCGCGGCGGGGGAGCCTGGCAGGCCGCGTGTGTCGCTGAGGTCTGACCCTAACCCCGACCCTGCCCGCGCCTGACCCCGGCGGCGCCGCGCGCGCGCAGGAGATCGACTACGTGCTGGAGGGCCAGAATGCCGACAGCTTCCGCACCAACTTTGCGTCCACGCCCTGGATCAAGGTGGCCACCCGCGCCGCCCCTGCGCAGCCGCGCGCCCGCCGCCTCGCCCGCCTCATGCGATGGCCCTGAAACCGGGACTTGAGCTGATAGAAGCGAACACACAGGCAATCTTTTATCGGACAAAGCGCGAAGCCTACAAGAGCCGCATGCGCCCGGGGCCGCGCTTGGCTGGGTGTGCTGACCTGGGGCGCCCACCCCGCCGTGCTGCGCGGCCGCATACATGACGACCGGCGCCGAGGCGGGCCCGCCGGCGCGCGCGCCAGGTGCCCAAAATAGTATGGGAGCGTACGACGACCAACGTGCTGACCATGGAGTACGCGCCGGGCGTCAAGATCAACCGCGTGGCCGAGCTGGCGCGCCTGGGCGTCGACCGCAAGCTGCTCGCGCGGCGCGCGGTGGAGGCCTACCTGCAGCAGCTGCTGACCTACGGCTTCTTCCATGCAGGCGCGCGGCCGCCCGCGCGCGCGCCCCGCGCCGGCGGCCCGGGCTCCCGGAGCGAGCTTTGCCTGGTGTTCAGGCAGGCACGGCTTCCTGTCGGTACGGAAAGCCACTGTGGACGGTGGTGTTCACTCGTGTTCTCCGCCCAGATAGGGCAGCTGTGGGCGTCACCGGGGTTCCAATGGGAGGGGTCCTGTGGCTGGCATGCGGCTAGTTTTGGGAACCCCTTCATCGACTGGGGCCCGTCATGGCATGCATTCACCGGCGCACGTGCGGCAGACCCGCACCCGGGCAACATTGCGGTGGACGCGGAGGGCGGCGGGCGGCTCATCTACTATGGTGCGCTGAGGCGACATTGTTATGTGATGCTGCCCCGAGCCCGGGCTGCGCTGCGCTGCGCGGGCGGCGACCTTGCAACATTGCAAGCGCGCAGCATGCCTTCCAGCACGCAATGTGATGAGCGAGCTCACAGTGTTGCGTGTCTGCGCTGCCTGCGGTGCCCACAGCGGACAGGCACCGTAGCACCCGGGTCCGAGTGGTGCACATGGTGCTGGTCCGGCTGGCGCGGCTGAGCGGTGGCTGCGGTGCCGCCGCCGGCAGACTTTGGCATGATGGGGCGCATCCCCAGCGACGTGCGCGGCGGCCTGCTCGAGCTGTTCTATGGTGCGCGCCGCCCCCTGCTCCCATGCTGCGCGCCGCCTTGGGCTGCGCGCGGCAGCCCTTGCAGCGGAGCGACAGGCGCCTTCGGCGCTCGGCAGCAGAGCGCGGGCCGCATCCAGCTGGCTCCCAGCGTGAGGAGCGGGACCATTTCATACTAGTAGAGTTCACTGCAAGTGGTGGCGAGGACGAGCAGGAGAGCGCGTTTAAAGTGCTGTGTGTGGGGACGAGCTGCCCGGTCCGCTGGTCGACGGCCTTTGCCCGCAGGCGTGTACCAGAAGGACCCAGACCGCTGCATCGACGCGCTGGTGGCCATGGGCGTGCTCGTGCCCGGCGGCGACCGGACCGCCGTCCGCCGCACGGCCGAGTTCTTCCTGAACTCGTTCCAGGCGCGCGGCGCGCTGAGTGTTGCTGGTTAGGGTTAGGGTCTGTCGCGCCCCGGCCCGTGACCCATGCATCGCAGGCCTGGGGGCTTACAAGCTGAGCTGCACTGGCGCTGCTTTGCGCGGGGCTGGCTGGGATGGCGTTGCACTGCCTCCCCTACCCCCCGCCATGCAGCCGCGCTTGGCACTCTGGCGCTGTCACCCGCTTCGCACCGGAGCCACCACAACATTCGAGCGGTCCCTGCCCCTGCACAGCAGAGCTGCGGAAATAGCGGCCTGCGCTCAGGAGCGCCTACCAATCGTTCTTCAACACAAGAAGGGCGAGGTCTGTATGGGGGACGCAAGCGAGCGGGCGGCGCGCGCGCAGGAGCGCCTGGCGGCGCAGCGCGCCGAGGCCAAGTCCAACCCGGAGTATGGGCAGACGTTCAAGGGCCCGGCCTCCGCGGACGACAAGAAGGCGCGGCGCAAGCAGATCCTGTCCACCATCGGTGCGTGGCGCCGCCGCGGCCGCCCCCTGGCCCCCTTCGGTGGCGGCACCCCTGCGCGTGGCGCCTGTCTGACAGCTGTGCTGAGCGGGTCCTCACTCAACGCAGCAGGGCCGCAGAGCGCGGCAGCGCCGGTGCGGGGCCGGGGCAGAGGCCTGGCGCCGAGAGCGTGCGGGGGGCGCGCGCAGGCGAGGACCTGCTGGTGGCGTCGGCTGACAAGCCGTTCCGCTTCCCGGTACGTGCCTGGCGCCCTAACCCTAAACCAAATTATAGGCCGCCTTGCAGCTTCGGGAGCCGTGCCTGCTTTGCACGCTCGCCCGCCTGCTCCGCGGTCTTGCGCCCGCCGCTGGCCCGCCCCCCCGCAGATGGCGCACGGAGCGCCTCATGCCGCCAATGGCCGGCTGCAGCAAAGCGCGCGCGCGGCGCGCAGGCGACCTTCACGTTCGTGGTGCGCTCGTTCACCGTGCTGGACGGCATCGGCAAGACGCTGGATCCGCGCTTTGACATCAGCGAGATCGCGGCGCCCTACGCGCGCGAGCTGCTGCTGGAGGGCAGCCCGCAGATCGCCAAGCTGCGCAGCGAGCTCGGCAAGCGGCTGGCCGTGCAGGCGCGTGCCCGGCTCGGGGCGCTGGATGCGCGTCGCGCTGCGGCGGCCTCGCCAGGCACATCGCCAAGGGACCAGTGGGCAGCACTTGGAACGACTTTGAGTGCAGCAGTGCCGCTAAGGCTGTAAGAACACGTCGGGGCAGGCGGCAGTGCGCGTGCGGAGTTGCATGCTGCCGTCAGGCCCTGGTGAGCTCCAGGTCTCGCGCTGCCGGCGTGGTCGGATGCGGTCGCAGAGACTGACGCGTCGCGCGCGCGGGGTCGGGGCGGCAGAACCGCGCGGTGCGGAACCTGTTCCAGGGGCCCAACCTGATCGAGGACGTGGCGGTCGCGGTGCGCAAGCTGGAGCGCGGCGAGCTCAAGCCGCGCGTGCGCGCGCTGGAGGCCGAGCGCGCGCTCGCGCGCGTGCAGGCGCGGCCCCCGCGCGCGCGCCTGCGCGCGCTCCTGCTCTGGCGACCTGGTCCATGCGGGCAGCGCGCGCTGGGCCGAGCCGCTGGGCGGCCAGCGCCCGCCGCTTGGCGAGCGCAGAGCGCCCTTGAGCCTTGCACCAGGTTTGCGAGGGCATGCACGCGTCCATGTGCTGTTTGGCAGCAAGGCTCGCAGGTGCGGCCGGACGGGCACGGACGTGGACGGGCCGGCACGCGGCGCCGCGCGCCTTGCCGCCCGCCACTGACGGGTAGCTTGCGCATGTGGCCTCCTGCCTGACTGCCCGCTGCGCCATGCTCCGAGCCCGGCGCAACCGCGCGCCGGGCCACGCGACCGACCAGTGCGCGCGCGCGCCATGCGCGGCAGGCGTACCAGAAGGTGGTGACCGGCGCCATCCTGCTGTCCACGCTGGTCAACCTGGGCACGCTGCTCAGCGTGTCCGCCTGCGGGGCCGCCGCGACCGCGTCCTTCGCCGGCGCCGGCATGTCCGCGGTCCTGCTCCTCTTCAACTGGCTCAAGGCGCGCGCGCCGCGGCCCCGCCTCGCACGGCGCCGTGCACGTGACCTGGTGTGATTCCAGCATGGTGTCTGAGTGTCCTGGGAAACGTTTCTGTGGCTGAGGTGCATGTCATTGTAGGTGCAACAGGTGCTTTGGTGTGTGAAGTGGTAGATGTATATCCTAGGCGGCACGTCGTGTGCTTCAGATTTTTACCGACAGCCGAGGCGGGCGATGCAGGTAAAAAACATGGATCGGAGGGAGGCGCAGCTCGTGGGGGCCTAATTACATGCGGCCAGCTTTATTTGTCTGTCAATCGTGCAATTGCAAGGGCTCCATGCGTTGCCGCTCCGTGTGAGAGTTTATTCTTGACATTGTTGGCCAGTTGCTGGCGGCCAGGCTGAGAGCCTGTGCCCCCACCTAACCCAGGTCCTACCTGCGCATGCAGGACTCTTGACGCTGAGTTTACCATCACAGACTGACGGCCCAGGCCTGTCATGTGTCAGCGCCTTGCGCCGCATGGGACAGCGTTGTGGCTCAAATGGGCAATTGCCTGGCTTGAAGGGTATGTATAGGGTTGTAGGTGTTAAAATACTTTTAATACAAAAAGCGTCTGAGCTAGTGCAGTGGGTGGAAAAAAGCAGTCCCGTCGTCAATTAAAGTGCGTTAGTCTGCCAGCGTGCGGACCCAGTAGCGCGTCACAGGACAGCTTACGAGGGGTGTGAAACCTTTGCCAAGACTTTGGTTCAACAGGTAACACGGCGGCAATGGCAGGCGCTGGCTCACAGAAACTTAAGGAGATGGCGCTGGCTATGGAGAAGCAGGTAAAACCAGGCCATCAACACTGATTGCACGAACCTGTGAAGTTCTGTAGAGCTTGGTGGCAAGTGTGGCGTGTGTGTTGTCATGGTGTGCTGAGCGTGGACCTGACACTATTCTGTACCTCTTTGCACCAGGACCACGATCTCCAGGACGCGCTCGGGACTGATGCCAAGGCAGATGGCGCGGAGCACGTGATAAACATGAAGGGAGTGGGGACCTTTCGGGTCGCAGACGGACACGACACTGCAGACGAGCAGCGCAGGCTGCTCGCAAAGAGGTCCCTGGCGGAGGTGCAGCACGGCCTGCGCTCTTTGAAATTGCCAGGCAGCCGGTTTGATACGATGCCGCACACCCAGGTTGTGGACCCACTCGCTGGCACTGTTTGCGCGCAGGAGAAGGGCGCGCCAGTGAGCATGCGGACGATTTATGTCATGGTAGCGCTGGCCGTGGGCCTGGCCTGCTTCCTGCTGTGGCTGCTCTTTGGCGGGAGCCGAGGGGGCGACCAGGCGCGTTGCACACCCTCGCCATTGGTTAGACCTGTGATCACTGGCAGTCCGCAGAGTCACGCAGTTGAGCAGCAGCGCTGAGGAGAGTCTGCTGGGTGGACCAGGAGGTCGCCGCGCCGCCCTTCCTGACAGCCAGGTCCGCACGCGGCCGCGCTCAGCAGGACGCGTGATGCTCACGGCCACAGCAGGGCAGGCACTGACACGGCGGGGGCTTGCTGCAGCGCGCTGCTGGAGGCCCAGGGCGCGGAAGCGTGCCCCGACTGGCGGTGCGTGCCCCGCCTCCGCTCCAGCCTCTCTGGTGTCTGCAGCGCGCTGGCTGCATGGACCTGCGTGACCGTGCCGGAGCACGGAGCATGCCTCCACGCTACTGGCATCGTGAGTGACGCGCGCCCTTGTGTTGGCGCACAGGTGGATCCCAGAGGCCTGCCTGGGCTCGGCGAGCTCGGTCAGCGAGAGTGCGTACGTCAAGTGCAAGAGCTTTATGGCGACGAGCGGGTGCGCGCCCGTGCTGCATTCTTTGGCACTGGGCACGCTCCGCCTCTGGGCTGACCCAGGGCATCCGCATGTGCAGGTACACCATTGAGAAGCTGCGAGGCTGCGGCATGATGAACTAGGTTTCTTGTGGGGGGGGTCCCCTATAGTCTAGCTAATTAAGCTTGCTGCTGCCACCCCAGTGTGCGCTTTGAGGCGCATCTCTGTGCGTGCCTTCGCCTGATGCATGTATGCTTCTGTGTTACTAGGGATGTTGGCTGAGTAGCGGGATGTAAACTCGGGATTCCTGAGTCGGCTTTTGCAAACGGGCAGACGACGCCCGGCCTGTTTTGGCAACATGCACAATTTCAAATGTGTTGATGCCGATCTGGCGCACCGTGCGCTGCGCCGGCAGAGCTGTCTTGCAAACGAGGTCGCCACGGCTCCTGTACAGGGTCAAGCACACTCCCTGCAGCTGGTGTGCAGACAGTTTACAGTCTGCTGTGACACCTGCGCAGCCTGCAGACCGCAGACTCCATGGCCGGCCGAAGCTGGGCGCCTGCAGCCTGGCGTGACCCGTCGCTGCCAGTGCGCTGACACGCCGTTCAAGCACCCAGCTTGTCATGCCCAAGAAGTCACAGGCAGCACACTCGCACGGTACCTGCTGACGGTGTGCACTGACACACCAGGGAGTCCTGGAGTATGACAACCCTGTCGCGAGCCTGCCGCACTCTGCACCGCTGGAGCGGGTCAGCGTGGAGTTGATTGCCCAAGACAACGTGCTGCTTCAGCACTGCCCCGGGCTGCTTCGCCCAGCCGACGAAGAGCGCCCCGCGCCCCTGCTGCGGCCCGGCCCGGGCACCGCGGCGGAGCGCACGGCGCTGCTGCAGGGCTTGGGGACTGTAAACGTGCCTGCCCCTAGTCCGAACGCAGCGTGCTCGCCGACGCGCGCTTTGGCTCCCGCGAGCCCAGCGGCGCCGGCTGGCGCGGACGCGAGTGCAGAGCCCGAGCCGTCGGGGGGCGGCTCCAACGCGCTCGCAGTGCTCGCCGCGCTCGTGCTGGCGCTTTACCTGCTGTACATGTGCGCGTGCATGCCCAGCAAGGTGCGCGCCGGCACACCCTGCGCTGCGCTGTCCCACAGTCTCCGCCCGTGACACTCCACGATACTGTACCCACTTCCTGCATTGCTTGCACATTGTAGCCATACGCACAGCTTCTGACGGCTGGGCAGGTCGTCAGCCGTCCCTGCAGCCCCTGTGCACAAATAGCAAAGCCCTGCCAGCCTCCCAGCCCTGCAGCTCCAGCGCCCGGCGCGCGGCGCAGGGGGGCTACCTGGTGGCGGGGCCGGCGCTGTACGAGGCGCTCGTGCTGGGCGCCGCCGCGCAGCTGCTGTGCGCGCTGGTGCGCCGCGACGCGCGCTACCCCGCTGCGCTGCACTGCAGGGCCGTCGTCCTGCTGCTGGGCGGCGCCGTCGCGCTGCAGCTGGCGCTCTTCGTGGCCGGCCTCGCGCACGTGCTGGGCGCGCTGGAGCCCGCAGCGGCCGCCGCGAGCGGCAGGCGGATCGTGTACTTCAGCGCCGGCGCGCCGCCCACGGTTCGCCTGGGCGCGTCCCTCGGCCCGGAGTGAGGCTGGGCAGCACAGGCCGGCGGTGGGGTCGGGCAGGGTGTGGCGACGAAGTAGAGCTGGGTTGCGTGCACGCGCCAGGTTGACCTCCCCGCTCGTGTCCCACAGTGTGTTGGTCACCACAGGAAATGCCTCTTGTTTGGTTGTGGGGGTGGTTGGCAGGCGTGAAGGGCGTGGCACAGTCCTGGGTCCTTGTACATAGCGGCGCGATACACTTTTGCAGGGCAAGGACATGCAGTCGTCGTGACACAGTGTGGAGAGCTTGCATGTCAGCTACTGCCATCTGCACAGCTTGGTAGGCCCTGCTGGGCAGGGGCAACATTCAGCTCCAGTACTGTTCTTCAGGAGCATGCTGCAGAGGAAGCATACATACAGGCAACCCAGTGACCCTTGCCCAAGGCCGGACAAGGAAGCTGAGAGCCGTTTTCGTCGTCGCAATCCTGCAAAATATTTTGGCGAATTGGCACGTTGATATGTTGCCGGTTGACGGGTCCTTGCTGGGTGTGGTATGTGTTTGCTTGCTGGCATGCAGCACCGGTGATGCTAACAGTGCCTATATACAGTATACATACGGTATACAGTATACATGTTCACCTCCTCTATGGGTCCTTGCTGGGTACGGGTCCGACCTTGCTGGGTCCTTGCTGGGTCTGGTGTGTGTCTGCTTGCTGGCATACGGCACCAGTGATGCTAACAGTGCCCTTATACTGTATACAGCATGCACGTTCACCACAAGGTGACAAAATTGCTGGCATGCATGTCTGCAACTGCAGCGCATGGGCGGAGCGCTTGTACCCGAATCACCCACCGCTAGCGCTGCCCCTTCCTACACGTCCTCCAAACCTGTGCCTGTTCTACAGCACATGGCCTTCCTGCGCACACGTCGAGCTGTCTCTCAAGCTTTTTAATGCACTAGTTTGACACCCTCAGAGCCTGACGTCCTGGCCTGGTCGTACGGATGTTCACACAGTACACATACCCACGACCCCATCGAGGTGGGGGGTGCAAAGCCTGACTATGAACAGTACGAATCAAATACAACGTGGCTGCCGAACAACCAACACAAATGCTACACACAAACAGGCATAGCTGCAGCGGCATGAGGCGGCACTGCGCATGTCAATAGACACCTGCACCAGTCCTGGCTCGTTGAGATCGGGTCCACTCTGCAGCACGCCACAGCTCCTCAGCAGGCAGCCATCACCGCGGTGCTGCAGCCGCGGCAGAGGGCGGGAGGGTGCCCTGCGCAAACAGGACTTCCACGGAAATCATGGTGTGCATGCGTGCCTGGGCTGCGACTCAGTCGCAGCTCGCGCGCCGCAGCGCCTACACTCTGCACCTAAGGCCGCGAGGCCACAGTCCCCGCAACCCTAATCGCCGGGTGCTACGCAGAAAAAGACACGCGGCGCGGCGCTCCACTGTCCGCCTGTGCGCCCGCACCGTCCCACGCCCCGGTCAGACCGCCGCTCGCCTTGGCGAACGCGCTCTCGCCGGCGCTCGCGCCGCCCCGCGCGTCGCGCGCCGCCTTGCCCGCCCAGCCGGCAGTCCCCCCGGCTCCGTTTTCGCCAACCAGCGTCGCGCCCGCCGCGCTGCGCGCCCCTCGTCCGGCTGCCGCGCCCGCGCCTGCGGCGCCGCCCGCCGCGCCGGGCCCGCCGCTCATGTGCAGGACCCCTCCCTGCTTGCGCATCTCCTCGGCGCTCGGCGCAGCGCCCGCGCTCTGAGCAGCCCTCTCACCAGCGTCTGTGCAAGCGCTTGCGGCGTCCGTCGCGCCGTCTGCCTCCCGGCCCCCCGCCGCGCCCGTGGCCGCCGCGCCGCCGGCGCCGCCGCCCCCGGCGCCGCCGCGGCCCGCATTCCCACCGCGGCGCAGCAGGCTCCAGAGCGAGCCGGCCGCGGTCCAGCCGCCGCCGCCGCAGCCGGCGGCGGCCGCGTCGGCCGGCAGCGACCCCGCGGCCGGCAGCTTGCCGCCGTCGTCGCCCAGCGTCCGGGAGCGCGCCATGTGCTGCTTCGGCGTCGGCGGCGGCACCTGCAGCATGAGGTTGCTGGCCTCGCGCAGCCGCTGCGCCGCCACGAACTCGGGCGGCAGGTGCCTGCACGGCGCCACCCGCATGCAGGCTGAGTTGCCATGGTGACGTACAATTTTGACCGCCAAGAATAGCCCTGCATGCAGCCACCGGCCCCGTGCGCAGGTGTGCCAGCGCGCGCCGACGGGCTGCGGCTGCCAGTGCAGCGCGGGGCCAGAGGCGCACGCGAGCCGGGCGGCGGACGGGCAATGATGCAAGAGGAGCGGGTGCCAAAGCAGGCACGTCAGGTCGGCGCCGCGCGCCTGTGGAAGGCGTCGACCGCGGAGGCCGCGCCGTCCTCGTCCTTCATCCTCTGGCCCATGGCGACGGCCGCCTCCTTCACCTGCGGCGCCGGCCGCCCGCGTCAGGCGCAGTCTGCACAGGTCGACTTCCCCCCAGCACGTGCTGCATCACTGCTTTGCTGCAGCTCTGTTACTAGCTGCCTTACTGGCTGCCTCGCGACGCGCTGCAGCGTGGATGCCGACTATCAGACGGTGCACGGGCACGCGTAGCGGGGCTGCGCGTCACTGCGCCTCGGCAGAGGAGGGGCCGGGCGCGCGCCTCCGGGCGCGCCATGAAGCGCAGCGCCGCGGCTAGCTTCTTGGTGGTCACGCGGTCAATGGAGATGGGCGTGGGGCCCACGCCTGCGCTGGCCACGGCCTGGCCCCAGAACGGCTGATCGCCTGGCGCGCGCGCGCCGCGCGGCACCTCAGTTGGGGCGCCTGGGCGGCAGCCGGACAGAGGGACCGCCTCAACAGCTTGCCAGGCATGCCTGGCTGCTTGCTGTGAGTATCCGGAGTCTGCAGCAGTTCCGCAACAGCCGACCCCATGGCCATAAAACCAAGCAGGGAATGACAGACACTTTCGACTTTTGCCAATGCCGCCAGGCAAGTCCTAGCCTTGCATCACGCGCCCACCCGCAAACTGTGGAAGTGCACTACAGACAAAGCAGCACTGAAGAGGCGCGAGCGCGGCAGCATACCAAAAATGTACACGACCGTTGTGGGGCAGCCCCCGAGCAGTCCCGATGCAGTCGTCCCTGCCCCGCCATGGTGGACCACCCCTGCGAGCAGCACACAACAGTCGCCGCCTCCAGCCTGCGCCTGCTCCCCATGCAGCAGCCAACACACCTGCTGTGTCGACACACCAGTTGGCACGCCAGAACAAACGGCCTCCATGTCGCTCAGCAAGTACACCAGGTTGACAAAGTGAAAGAGCCACAAGTTGACAAAGCCACGCAACTGCACCGGGCGCAGACAACCCAGCAAGGCTGCGCGGGGGGCGGCGCCGGGCGCCGCGCCTGAGCACTGCGGGAAGAGCCAGTCGTGCGGGACGGAGCCGATGGCAAAGACGTCGGCCGCCGGCGCGGCCGCGACGTCCGGCAGCTCGCCCAGGCCGCCCCAGCCGCGCGACACGATCGCGCGCACGCCCTCCGCGGCGCACGCCTCGTGGATCTTGAGCGTCAGGCCCTGCGCGGCGTGGACGTGCGCCGTCAGGCCCATGCACGGCAGGTGCGCTGACGGGTGGTGGTCACGTTCCTGTTCATGTGTGCAGGTGTGCGCCTGGCAAGCGCCGAGGCCAATAGCACACACTTTGGCACAGGCGTCACGCGCAGACGGGCCATGCAGGTGCATTGGCAGAGGGTAGAGCGCGCCGGCCCCCTGGTGACCTGGCGCGGCGCAACAGCTTGCCAGGCAGCCACGCGCCCACGCTGCCCGAGCGGCGCGGCGCCGCGGCGCGCGGCGCGGCGCGCCCCGCGCGCGCACACTTCAGCGGCGCGCCCGGCCAGCGCGCACCTTGGGGTCGTCCACCATCAGGCTGCCCCAGCCGAAGTACACCGGCGCGGGCCCCGCCGCCAGGAAGGCGCGCAGGTCGTCGGGCGGCGCGTAGCCGGTGCGCTGCGCCACGTCCAGGAAGCAGAAGCCTGCAGCCGCCGCACGCATGCGCGTCACAGCACACACAGGACCGCGGCAAGCAGCAGGGGCTCGCCGGCTGACAGGCGCCAGCCGCGCAAGCTCGGGCCGTGCCGTGCCGGGCAGGCAGGCGCCCGGCTCGCATGCAGCGGGCGTGCGTGCATTGCACAAGCTGTCAGGCCCAGCTGCCGACGCTGCTTCCGTCTCTGTGTTGCAGTGCGCGTGCTGCATACTGCTAGCCACGGCCTGTGACCGCACTCTCATGCATTGCGGCAAGGAGGCACCCCCGGGCCACGTGAGCACGTCTGCTATGTTAGAGGTGGGCGGCGCACTGCTCGCATGGGCACCGCTGGCAACACGTGACTCGCTGCAGCGCGGGGGCGCGCCTGTGATTTCGATGGTGCGCCCCCAGTCGGGCGGCTTTGGGACGAGGTGCTTGCTAAAACAGTACATGTACGGGATCTGCATGGCCCGCAGACACGCGCGATGCTGCTCAAAGCGCCGATGAAGGTCAAAACAACGCGGCTGACATGATGACAACCAGTGCAACACAGGCCCGTTAAATATAGAACGCTGCTGTGCGACAATCACGCTATCAACAAAGGTGTTCTCGCACACCGGAGAGCTTGCACATGCACGAGATCTGCAGGCCCGACCGTGGTCCCATAAGGCAGCATGGCCACCCTTTGGTCAAGCTTACCTGGTCCTCTTCTGCTGCATGCGCGTAGCCGCGGCCGCGCAGGGATGGCAGCCCGATCGACGACCGGAAGCCATCCAGGATGTCTGCCTGCACAGTGTGGGCAGCCCGCATGTTGTAGTGCTGCCTCAAGAGTGCATACCAGCGCATCTCGGCAAAGCACACCCGAGCCCGCCCGCCCGCACAAAAGCGTTGAAACTGACTGTGCGAGCAGAGCCAAGCAAAACGGAGCTGGCCATAGTGTTACCCAGCTGCACCTCAGATTTAACCGCTGCTGCCCAGCGCATGCCAGCACACTCAGCTCTGGAGCATGTGGCAGCGCGCCGAGCGCGCATCCCTGTCTCCAACATCCAGGGCACGCTCTGAGGCGAGGGAGCGCCATGCTTGCGGGAGGCGCGCGCACCACGCCAGAGTGCATGAAGCCCTCCACGCCGCGGTAGCTCATCCGGTTGGCCGCCTCAATCTGGTGCAGGAGGACCGCCGCGCCGCGCCGGCGCATCGCCGCGCGCCACTGCCGCATCTTCTTCACCGGCTTGTCTCGCGTCCGGCCCTCCTGCAGATAAAAGCGTGATCAAATGCGCCTGCACAATCTCGGCGCACAGCACATACACTTTACCTCAATGCTCACTGCTTGCACTCGAATATGCCACCCAAGCAGGCCACCCAAAGCTTGTGTCTCAGTGCGTGCACGCATGACAGGACTGAAGGCAATAGGGTAGGGGCGCGGCGGCCGTCGCGGCATGCATGCCGGGGGGCCGGGGCGCGCACGCGCAGCAGCTCGCGGCAGGTGGCCTCCACGCGGCTCTGGCAGGACACGCGCTGCGTGAGGGTGACCATCTTTTCGCTCACGCGCGCCTGGTACAGGATGCGCGCCTGCGCCGCCGCCCCCGCTCAGCCCCGGCGCCCTGCCCAACGCGCCTCGCCGGCGCCCTCCGCTGCCATGGAGGCGGCGCGTATAAAAAGCGGGGCGCTCGCGCCGGCCGTGCCACCGGCGGGCCCTTCCGCCGACCCGCACGTCGCAGCAACCCATGGGACCAGCAGCAGAACCTGGCCTCTCCACAGCAGCAGCATTCCGATGGCCGGTGCTCTGGCACCAGCACGACGACGGCCGCTGTTGCAGAGCGGCTGCACGCCATGCACGTCGCGGCGCCCGGAGCGGCGGCCGTGACGGCAGTAGGGCGCGCCAGGGGGTGCGGGAACGACCCGGTGCGGCTGTACGGCATCGTGAAGCACAGGTGCAGCGGGCAGCCGAGCGCCTCGGCAACATGGATGTGCGCGTAGGTGACCGGGTTGGCGATGATCGCGTCCGCCTGACCGCGGGCGCGGCGCCAGGTCAGGCATCCCCTGATGCCGCCGCTGCAGGACGCTGACAGCACTCCAATGCCGGGAGGCTTGTGCCCTCTGACTCTTTCGCCTCGTTCAGCGTGGTGTGTCAAACGCCAGTCAACGACAAAGCGACCCAGCTGCCTGTCAACGACAAAGCAACCCAGCTGCCTGTCAACCCGCATGACATGCACGCCGGCGGCAGCAGGCCGGCGGGGGGCACCCTAAACAGCCGGTCCGCATGCTCCGGGTCGGGCGCCGTGCAGGCCGGCCAGGCGGAGTAGATGATGTCCCGCAGCTGCGCGCGCTGCGCCAGCACCTCCGACACGCTCGTCGGCATGATGCCGCCTGCGCGGCCGCGGGACGACACGCGTTGGCCCGCACCCTGGGGCCGGACGCATGGCTGCCGCGCCGTGCGCCCTGCAAAAACCTCCGGGGCGTTTCCGGGAGGCCGCAGGTGGCATGCATGCATGCGAAGCGCCGCCTTCCCTCCCTCCCATGCATGCTCAGCATTCGCGTCACCCATGGCCGCTGCTCCCGCGGGCTGGCAGGTTGCTTGCTTGAGCAGGCACGCGGTGAGGGCGCACGGTGCTTGACGATGTACTGGCTGAGCAGCTTGGGGTCGCCCCCGAGCGGGTAGAACTCCAGGCCAAAGTCCTCGACGAAGCTGCGGTATGCGCCGTGCGTGGCCAGCCGCACGCGGTGCCCGGCCTCCTGCAGCTTCAGGCCCTGCGCGGCGCGCGGGGCGGCGTGCGCGATGCATCACACGGCAGCCGCCTGTCCACTGGCTCAGTTAAGAGCCTGTTTCCTGCACGCGTGTGGCCCGGGAGCGCACACGACGCATTGTCAAAGTGAGGGGTGCGCATGGTCCCCAGAGCCAAGCTTGCCAGTGCATGCAGCGTGTCACTCGCACCACCCGATTCCTACAATGCACTGTCGCACACACAGCCGTGTGGCAAAGAGTAGCGACACGCGGGCGCCGGGCCGCGCACGATCGCGACGAACGGCTGCACGTCGCCGCGCGTGCCGCACACCAGCAGCACGAGCGCCAAGCGCGGCATGTCCGGCGGCGCGACGTCGGCCGGGAGACGCGGCAGCGGCAGCCGGTGCCGCGGCGGCGGCGCCGCGCAGCCAAATGCGGCCGCCAGCCGCCGCAGCGTGCTCGCGCGCCGGTCGGCGCGCGCGACGTGGCCGGCCTTGGCCAGGCGGTGCCGCTCACTGCGCGTGCCCAGCAGGTCGCCCGGGCGCAGCGCCTGCGCGCGCGGGCCCTCTGCTCGCGCAGCCCGCCAGGCTCGACGCGGCGGACTCTTGGGCTCGGCGAGCACGTCTCAAGCGCAGCGTCCGTGCACGACCCCTGCGCCACCGGCTCGGTCTGCGCCGCCGCAGTGGCTGCGCTGGCCAGGTGGCCGCCGCTGCAGCACCCAGGACGCCCCCGGGCGCGGCGCAGGCAGCCTGGCAGAGCACGCTGCCTGCGGCGGCCCCCGACGTGCGGTGAAAGCGTAGGGGGACATGCCTTGAGGGCGCCCAGGCCGTGCCACGGCTTGCGCACGTCAAAGGTGAAGTGAAACAGTCCGCCTGCGCCCTGCGAGGACCCGGACGTGCTGGCATCGTCGCTGTCGGTGTCAGCCTCTGTGGGGCTCACCGTGCGCCCGGCCTCCTGACGCATTGCCTGCTCGCCCAGCAGCGGCCACTTTACTCAGTGTGCGCCTTGTTACGCGGTGCACTCCTGAGCAGTCCAGGCAGGCAACGCACATGGGAAGGGCGGCTCGTCTGCTTGTCCACGCCGCACTTTCCCTCCATGCTGACTTTCGCGGGAAAGGGCGCAGCCGGCGCCGCTCCCGTCCACCGCCTACAATACAAGATGGGACTTTTCAGTGCTGGCCACAGCTTGGACAAGTGTTCTGCCATGTTACAAATAATACATATGCCCCACCGTGTACAGTGCGGCGGCCCAGCAGTACCTGGTGTGTAACAACGGGACAGCTAGCGAACTGTCTCATGTGCACTACTCACCGTTAACGGCCTGCTACAGCCTGTAGACAACTGTCTTTGCAAAGCTTGCTGTACCTGCAAAGCGCGGGTCGTAGCACTCAGGATGCTACACACAAGTGCGTAGCATCCTGCACACAAGGTGAAGGTCTCGCTGACAACACGCGGAAGCGCGCTTCTAAGACCAAAGAGTGCGCTCTGCTCTATGTTCGAGTTCACAGTTTGCAGTTTGCACCTTCCGAGCACAGAGCGGCATCACCTAACTTGGCTGCTTCCTCGAGCAGGTTGCCGTCCCAGTGAAGATTAACGGTCACACAGCAGATACATAAACCAGTTAAGCTGTTCCTAGTGACAGCAGGAAATGCCTGCAGCGCGATTGCTGAGCCGGCCGCTGGACATATTGGTCGTGATCTTCTTTCTCAGCCACATTCCTATAACAATATTTGTAGACTCACAGGCTGGTGCGCGCCTGCATCACTGGAACACTCTGAAGTCAGTTGTTGTCTGTTAAAAGCAGTGTCCCGCTGCTTGCACATTGCTCAAGGCCACTTGGACACCAGCGTTTTGCAAAGCGCGCCATGGTTTTTTACTCAGGAAGAATTGCCTTGCAAGTACGCTTGTGACTTCTAATCACTTGCATGCTGGAGCTGAGCGACCAACTGCCGCGCAGTGCTCCCGCGTAGCTGGTATCCCGGATGGGCGTTGAACCTGATGGACTGGTACTTGGAAGCTTATGGCGACCCCCTCTGCAAGCGTGTGCCGCCCTGGTTCCGAGTGCTCGTGTGGAATGAGGTCCTACTCCAGCTCCCTTTCTTCTGCTACGGCGCGTGGGCGTTCGCCGTAGGGGACCAACGCGTGCGAAAGCCGGTGCGCTGCCGCGCCCTTGCAGTCCCTTGAAGCTGTGCGGCAGGAGTTGCTCCTCCACCCAGGCAGCTCGCTACACCCTTTGCTGCTCGGCGCCCCGGACTCCTGGCATCTGCTGCGTTGTTATGCATATTGATTTTTCTCCGTGCTTGTACAGTTGACTGCACACTGTATGAAATGAAGTAAGGAATAATGGCGGCGCCTGAAAGGGTTCAGGCTAGTACATTGCAGTCTGCTGCTGATATGGTGCTTGCCCCTGCTGGCATGCCCTCTAGCGGACAGAGCGCTAGCGATCTCTTGCACCCCGTCAACCTCCTCCCCGAGACGCGGGTACCAGGGGCCGACCCGGTCGCCCTGTGCAGGCCATCATCTACGGCCTGACGACCGCGGCCACGCTGCTGCCGATCCTGGGCGAGCTGCTGCTGGCGCCCGCCGGCAGCTTCGCGCGCCTCCCCCTGCTGGCCTTCTACCTGCCGTACCTGGTGCTGCCGGCCTACATCGGCCTGCGCATGCTGCTCTGCGAGGAGGCCTTTCCGCGCGCGGCGCCCAGGCCGCGCAAGAAGCGCGCGTAGGGCCGGCCGCCTGCGGAGCCAGCGACACACCGTTTGCAAAAGCGCGTCCGTGCTTGTGCAGACAAGGCCGCCCCATTTGGCAGACTTGTCTGCAGCACCAGTGCACTGTGTGCACTGTGCTCTGGTTGGTACAGTGCATCGTTGACGACATGCGTCCAAGTCTTGAGCAGGCTTGGGTCCGAGTCTTGAGCAACCGTGCGTGTTCGGTGTGGAGAGAGCGTGCTGTGGAGTGTGCGTCCAACACAACGTCCAGAATCAGGACAGGACAGCATTGGGGAGGCCGGGGGCGTCGCGGTGCTGGTCGCGCTGCTGGCGCACTGAGTTGTGATCGGAATCAGCACTGTGGTTACATGTAGCTCTCCGTGGACAGCCACACGGGTTGTATCGCTAGCATGGATTTTGCGTGGCAGTGCGTGGACGGATTTTTGGTTCATGTGACACAGTGATTGCAGCTGATGAGGGATGTGGTGAGAGCGTGTGACAGAGAGTGCGATTATAACTGGAGGGCGTGCGGACTTGAGGTTTTGAGGCAATATAATGCAAGAACACTATACTGATGAGACTGACAAGCTCTCGAACAACGTTGTACAAACTTACATGTAAGTGCTGTTTCAGCTGTGTTCTGAGAAGGCATCGGGATGGACCTGCGTCTGCAGGGACTTCAGGCCTGGCAGACTTGAAGGCAGACTTGAAGGCAGACTTGAAGGCAGACTTGAAGGCAGACTTGAATCCAGACGTGCCCTTTTTCTCTCATATGCACTCATGCAGAGGACTTGGGCAGGGTCCATGTGCTGCATACCAAACGCAACCTTTATACTTATGTGTTGTTCTCATGTACTACAGCGGGCGCTTGCAGACTACATGGTCCATTGGCGTGGATATGAATGAATGAATGAATGAAAGGCCCTTTGGGTGCGCGCGCACCCAGGGCGTATCTGGTTACAGCCTGTTTCAGCCAACTAGGGCTGTTTAGGCAAGCGAGCAAGCAAGGCATCCCACCCCACAGGTCAAGGGACATTTGGGACAGTTGGGCAAAGGTAGATCTTCAGGCATGCAAGAGTGAAGCAGGCAACGCCGCGAATGTCCCGCTGCTGCATGAACTCCAGCATCCAGGCGTAAACAGGTGCGCATACTCGGCACGGACGCAGGCAACAAAAGGACAGAGGATAAATGAGCTGCCGTTCAAGACGAGTCAGGGTCAGCAAGGGTCTGCCAGAGGCTGCCGGAACCGCTGGAGGATCGGAGCGTGTCGCACTCTGTCATGCAAGGACTTGTGTAGCTGAAGAACGAGCAATCCTCTTCTCCGCGACACCAGACCTGGCACAGGCAAGCACCGGATGGGACAAGGAGCTGCTGATCACGGTGCTGTACGGCAGCCTCCGTTGCCAGCCCGGAGTGCCGGCGAGGCCCGTGCGGCTGGACCTCTGGCTGTCAAGGCGAGCCAAGAAGCCGCCGCTGACTTGTTGCAACCGAAACTTTGTACGACAGCTGCAGCGATCGCCCGTTGCCTGCTTCAGAGCGCAACATACTGTCCCAAGAGCAGCTTGCTTGTCAGCAGGCAGTCGCTCGCAGCGCAGCTGGGCGGCGTGCATCCAGCTTGCACGCCATGCGCGCAGTGCTGGCTGCACGTGCGTGCTTGGTCCTGGCACCGGACGGCACCAACGGTGATCCTGTGACGCTGCCGGGCCAGGTGCAGTATTCAGTCCTGGCACAGCCGTGTCAGGATGAGCAGCCCGCACTCCGACTACTGCCCCAGGTGCATCCTGGGCGTCCACTGCGCGCACTCCCAACCCTGCATCGTGACAGCTGCCATCCTACTACTTGCGTCGGGTGAGGCCCAGACACGGCAGCACCTTCGCGCAGGCACGCGATGCGCGGCGCGGCCTGCGCCGAAGGGCCCCTGGCAGCGGCAGCCCGCCCCAGACGGGGAGGTGACCCCGCCGCAGCGTCCCACGGCACGCTGACAGGCACTACCATGGTGCGCCGCCTGCTGCAGCCGTTCGACTACCCGTCACGACCGCCCTGGCTCCCGCAGGAGGTTGTGGGCACGAGTGTCTGACCTCCTTGTGCAACACGCAGGCTGCACGCCGCACCGCTGGGCTGAGCCTCAAGCGCTCACTGGCGGGCCCTGCCGCGGTACTCGGGGTGGTGCTGTGCCCTGTGGTGTCCAACCTGGCGGGCGCGGGCTCTGTCTGCCGCGCAAGCGGCTCCGGCGTGGGGCCCAGCTGCCGCTGGCTGGGCGCCCGGCAGCCATATGCCGCTGCACTTCGACGACGTCGACCAGGACACATCCGTCTGGCTCACTGGCATGCCCCTGAGCAGCCGCCGCGGCGACTGCGGCGCTGCATGTGCGTTTGGGACGCGCTCCTTGCTGACCTTCTGGGGGGACCTGGCGGCGGCGCGCCAGCAGCTTGGATGTAAGTTGATGCTACCCAATTGTACATGCGATGCCGCCTATCGTTCCTACATTCAGCAAATGTCTGACGACCATGTGGCTGCATGCAGCCCCAACCCTGGGCCTGACCGCATGTTCTGTCTGGCCCCTGCACCTTGTTGGACTAGCTTGCTTGTGTAGTATTTGTTTTGGGGCGTTGTATGGAGTACTGCCTGCCCTGTGCGCAATTTGAGCTCGCTCCTTTTCTTCATTTCTTTTCTGCGCGACCCTGCCTGTGCGGGCATGCGGGCGCAGGCCCCCTCGCACCGGCTTGTGGGAGGACTCGACCTGCATGTGTCTGTGGCCTCATTGAAAGTCCTGAGGCTGCCGCCACCCCACGCCAGGAGCAGGGGATATTGCCTGATCCGTATGCAATGTTACATGGCGCCGCACTGTCTCTCCTGTCAGGAATACCGGGACCTCCAGCGTCAAGGGCCAAGCTGCAATGGCACTGCCACAAAACCGCGCAGGGCAGGCAACCTGACGGGCCCTCGGGCCTGGCATGCAGGCGGCGTCACACGCCCTGCACACCTGCCACGAAAGCGCTTCAAGGGCGCCCAGGCTGTCCTGCCCTGCCCGGAGCCTCCGGCACGGTCACTTGGCCCACATTTACGTTGGCAAACACAATGCACAAAGAAAGCAAAGGGGGTGGGCACATGCAAGCATGCCTGGCCGCTGCGTCGGGCCTGCCATCCCGCGCAGCAGCACAGCACCGCCCCCGGTCATTGATTGAGCCGCAGCATCGGACACACCGAGCACCCCCGGCCACGCCTGGCAGCGCATGCGGGCGCGGGCGCGGTCGCGGGGTGCCCCGCGCTGGCCCCCCAGCTGCCCCGCTCATTCTAGCCTCTACACACAAGCCTGCTTTACTGACACTTACGCTGCAAAGCCGCCTCGTTCATTGACAGCAGCATCTCACGGTTCAGAAAGCAGCCACACAACCGCTTCTAGTGCCTCGGCGCACTCATGTGCTTGGGCGGCCTTGGTGGCCATGCCAGCGAGCGTGCCCGACCTGCTGCAGCTCTGCTGTCACGATCCCACTTCGTGGGCGGGCTGCTCACGCAGCAAGCCAGCCCGCCCCGCACCGCCGGCTCTGCTGTCACCATGCCGCCCCCCAGCGCTGCTGGGGCGCACTAGTAAGCTAGTCGTGGCGGGCCCGCCGCACTGGAGGACGATAGCAAATGCTCAGTGCGCAAAAAGGTGAGGTACCCGGCGGATAGGTCCGCCGGGCCAACCACCGCGCGCACGGCGCGGTGCAGCAAGATGCCCAAGTAAGGACCCGCTAATGCATATACCCCGCCCTCAAGCGCACGCTTGGCGACCCAGCTTGAAAACGCGCAGCGCGCCCTCGAGCAATACATAGAGACTGCGTGATCAAGGAGGGGGAGCGCGGGCGCACGGAAACCAGGACAGACCCGCGCAAACTGGTTCAATCACTTCGCGGAGCAAATCACAGCGGCCCGCGCGCGCGCCCCGGCGCGCCCCGGCCGGCGCGGTCAGGGCATCATGGACGTCTCGCCCTCCAGCACCGCCAGATTGTCCGCGATGTGGCACGTCGGCACGATGCGCGGGAACGACGCCGCGCACAGCATCGCGCACTGCACGCGCGCAGCCCGCTCTCAGCCGCGCCCTAGTGGCAGCCTCCCAGTGCACGCGGCCGGACGCGGCTGCACAGGCGCCCGTCGGCGGCGCAGGCCTGCGAGCGGTGCGCCAGAAAGCGGGAGAAGAAGGGCGGCGAGTGGGGCAGGGCCGCACCTGGAACGGGGACAGGATGCAGCACAGGGTGTAGCGCAGCACGCCGTACGTCTCCAGCTCCTCCATCAGCAGCTCCTGCGGCTGCTCCAGCGCCGCCAGCACCTGCGCATACGCCTGCGGCCTGCGCGCCGCGGGTGTCCCGCGTCGGGCGTCCGCCCCCGACCAGACCCCACCCCAGCTGAGGGCCGCGGCGACAGGCCGCCCGGCCGCGGCGACACGCGCGGCGCGGCGCGCACCGCCGGGTCCGCCGTGAGGGCGGCCGCCAGCGCCCAAGCAAGGTCCGCGCCCGGGCGCGTGCTGCACAGCCACACGCACACGTGCACGCCTGCCCGGGCAGCGGCAGGGCGGCGGGCGGGCGGCGCGCCCGCGGAAGGACGGGTCGTCGGACAGCAGCTCCGAGGCGACCGTGCGGCAGCGCGGGCGCGCGGAGTGGATCGCGGCCAGCTGCCGCCGCGCGCGGCGGTGCGCCTGCACCATCGCCAGGCGCTGCTCCGGCGTCATGGAGTTGCGCAGCACGGCCTGCGCGGCAGGGCACAGACGCTCACGCCGCTGCCCCACACGCGGGCCGCAGCCCGCCGCCCCGGCGCCTCCCAGTGCGGCAGGGCGCGCCCGCGCAGCCAGACAAGGGCAGCGGGCTGCCAGTCGCATGCCCCACATCCTTCCCGCCCCGGCCAGCACGCAGGCGCGGCACTCCCCACACACTCGGGGCCGCTCGCTGCTGCCCCGCACTGAGCGGCGGAGCGGCGGGTCGAGCGGGCGGCGGCGGATGTCGGCGGCACAGCCCCGCGCTGCTGAGCCTGCTCGGGCGAAAAGCGGGAGCCTGCTGGCGCAGCGCTCGGCGGTGACAGGGCTACGGCGGGGCCCTGCGTCTGAGCTTGCGGGGGGCGCACGCAGACGGTGCCCAGGCGCCGCGTGCCCTCCACGCCGCCCTGCAGCGGCATGAGGCTGCCGTCGGTGGTCATCTCGACGTCGATGTAGTTGCGCCAGTTGGTCGCATACGCGCAGAACGCAAAGTTGCGCAGCTCCGACACGATGTGCACCGCTTGCCGCCCGGCCGGCGAGCGCGCGTCGCCTGCGCGCCAGCCGCGCTCAGCGCGTTGGCCGCGCTCGGCGGGTGCGGCGGCGGCGCACACAGCACCGTGTCGCACGGCCTGCCGGCGCTTTCCTGAGGCCCGAACCGGGCAGGCTCGACCAGCGCCGGCCGCCGCGGCGTTGAGCAAAAGGCCGCGGGGGCCGTGCAAGGCAGGCGTGCTGCAGGCGCGGCGGGGCATGCAGGGCCGGCGCAGTGCGGGGGCGCGCAGGGGGGCGCGGGGCGCCCCGGGCGCCGCGCGCGGGGGCGCGCGCACCGCCGCACGCGCGCAGCAGGTTGTGCAGCTCGCGCAGGTAGGTGAACATGACGCCGTGCAGCTCGTTCACGTCCATGCGCGCGATGTCGTCCACGCAGACGACGGCGCCGCGGCGCGCCGCGCGCAGGCTCAGCCGCATGCGCACGCTGCGCGGCGTCACCGCGCCATCGATCGGCTCCAGCATCTCGGGCCACATCAGCGACAGCGCCTGCCGCGCGCGACCGCGTCCGCGTCAGCGTCAGCGTCAGCCGAACGCAGCGCATGCGCCGTACAGGGCCCGGCCAGTCCCGGGCCCGACCTGGCGGGGCATGCAGCGCGCACCAGGGCCCTCGGCGCCGTGCACGTGCCCGCCCCGCTCGGCCCACACACGCAGAGCCTCACAGGCCAATGCATGTACCGTCACGCAGAGGGCCTGCGCCCCGGGTGCGGCGGCACCTTGTTGATGTCGGCGCCGTCGTCGGCGCCGCGGCGGTAGAGGTTGATGCGCTCGGTGACTGCCAGGATGGCCTGCTCGCGCTCGGCCGCGCACGCGCCGCCGCCGGCCAGGCGCAGCCGGTCCAGGTCGCCGACCAGCTCCAGGATGCACATCTCGCGCGCCTGCGCGGGGGGCGGCAGGTTAGGGTAGGGTAAGGACAGGGTAGGTAGGGGGTCTGCGCATGGGCGGGGTTTGGCATGCTGAAGGGCGCGTGCGCACGAGATACAGAGCCTGTCATGGAGACAGAGAGCCCGTCACACAGGCAGAAGAGTGGCTCGGCGCATTGCCGACCCAGCGCTCTGCCCCATGCATGCACATGAGAAGCCTCCTCCCGCCGTCTGAACCTGCCGTCCTATTGTCAGGCTTGGCGTGCGAGCCATGCCAGGCGACGGCCGCGCCTGCTGGTCTCCCGAGAAGGGCACGGGCACAGGTGTGCGTGTGCGACTTTGCACCATGCAGATTCCCACCCTGGTGCGGCTCGTTGCGGGTTGTGGCAGAGCTGCAGCGGGCGCCCGTCAGAGCGCGCGCGGGCAAGGCCCCGCGGGGGCCCCAGGCGCGCACCTGCATCGAGTGCGTCAGGCGCACGTTCTCCTCGCGCAGCGCGGCCATCTCGCGCTGCATCTGCGCGCCGCGCTCGTCCCACAGCGTCGCCTTGGTCTCCAGCTCCTTCTTGCGCGCCTGCGCGGCCCCCCCATGCGCGTGACGCCGCAGCTGTGCATCGGACGCTCAGTGCATGGAACATGGCGTCCCGCGACAGAGGTCCCCAGCACCCGCCCGGTCTCACGGCGCCGCAGACCGCCTCGCACTTGTTGCCAGGCGCCGGCCACGCAACCGGCCGTGTTTCGAGCGCGGGAGTGAACGATCAGGCGCGGCGCGCGGGCCTGTCGCGCGTGCGGCTTGCTGCCGGGCACCAGTTGGATCCTGGCGCAGGGCGCCGAGAGGACGTGCAGAGCCGGGGGGCGCGGCGCGCGCGGGCGGGGCGCGCACCCGCTCCTTCTCGCGGAAGCGGTGCTGGATGCGCCGGTTCTGCGCGCGCTTCAGCTCCTGCTTGGACAGACCAACCAGGTGCTCATCCGGCGAGTCGTGCGCCTCCTCCTTGACGCGCGCGCGGCCCGCGCCGCGCGCGCCAGTGCCCGCCGAGCCCGACGCCGAGCCGGACAGGTGCGCGAGCGCCGCGCCCTCGCACGCCGCGCTCGAGCTGTCCTCGCTGCGCAGGCCCTCGCTGCTCGCCAGCGCCGCACCCGCCTGCGCGCGGCGCCCGCGCGCCGCCTTCAGCTTCTGCATGTGGCCGCCCGGGCGGGGGCCGCGCGCTGCGCGCCGCACAAGCACTTGCCGCGACCGGTCCCACCCCCAACCCCTGGCATATCACCGCGGTGCGCACCTGGCCAGCCGCTGCACAAGCCGCTTTCTGCTCGCTCACACATGCGCCCAACGGCATGCACCGACACGACTGCGCCCTCTGCAACCCTCCCACTGACGAGCAACGAGCGCCGTCACGACACGCGCAAGGCAACCACGGGACACCCCAGGCCTGCAGGCCACATTGCGGCAGGCGGGCGGCCATATGGTTGCATTGCTGCCGCACCTGCTGCTCAGCCAGCGCGCACGGCGGCGGGCTGGCGCCCGCCAGCGCGAGCGCGGGTACGGGTGCGGGCAGGCCCAGCATGGCGGCCAGCTGACGCTCGTTGGCGATGCCCGGCAGGTCCGGGAAGCCGCCCGCCAGGCCGTCCTCCTCCACCACGTCCATGAACGCCGCGCAGCTCGCCGCCGGCAGCCCCCAACCGTCCGGCACCAGATGCCCCGCCGGCGCCGCGCCCGCGCCGCCCGCGCCGCCGCCCAGCGCAGGCAGCGCGGCCGCCAAGCCGCCGCGCAGCGGCAGCGGCCGGATAAAGTCCGGCGCAGTCGCCGAGTACCGGGTGGCCACCTCGCGCGGTGCGCCGGGCGCCGCCGGCATGGGCGCGCGCCCGGCCGGTTGCGTGGCCATGCACGCCAGGCTGTCCAGGCTGCTCCGCGCCGACACGGTCGGGCCCTCGGACACCTGCCCGGACGGCTCACCGCCCGCGGGCGGCCCGCGCGCACCAAAGTGCGCGGGCGCGCCCCCGCCGCCCTGCTCCTGCCTCCCCGCGGCCGTCCCCCGCTCGCTGCCGTACATGCCCCAGGACTGCACCGCGCGCCGCGGGGCGCTGCCGGGCTGCGCCAGGTACGCGTCTGCCGCGCCTGAGGCTGCGCCGCTCGGCGTCGCGGCCATGGCCTCCGCCCCGTGCACGCCGCTCGCGCTGGCGGCTACGCCCGCGGGCGCAATCAACGGCACGCCTCCGCGCATCTCTAGGCACGTCGGCACCACGCCCTGCCAGTGCATGCCCGCCTCGTGGCCCCCAGCCGGGGCCAGGTTGGGCTCTGCTGCGGGGCATGCAAGCGGGATGTCCGCGCCCAGCGGCCTTCGAAGCCACGGCTTCTCCTGCGTGCCAGCCGCGAGCACCCTTGCTGCACCTGCCGAGCACTCGTTCGGCCTGCAGGCACTGTGGACACTTGCGCAGCTCTGGGCGCTGGCGCGCATTACAGTCCCCAGACAGAGGACTGGCGCACCTGCGTGCTTGGCGCGCTGCAGGGTGCAACCTGCATGGCTGACGCGCTCGCAAGCGGCAACTGGCTCATCACGGTTCTGCCTCACGGTTCTGCCTCACAAACAGACTCCGCCGCTGCCCGCAGACCTGCGCGTTTGGCCCACCATATAGTGTGCAAGCTGCGTGAAGAGCGCCGTGGTGCTTGGCCAGGGCGGCCTTGGCAGCGAGACATGGACAGCGGTGTGGACAGCGTGCATTGGCCCCGTGCCCTCACCCGGATGGCAGCATAACTTTACGCCGCAGCCGTGCGCGCTGCTGCACAGTTGTAGGTGGCCTGCGCCGTCTCAACCCAGCACAGGGGTAGGCTGGCCAAGGTTAAAACAAAGTCTTACAGATGAGTGGGACGGGCAGTGGTGGCCCAGAGTGAAGGCGCCTTTTGTTTAGCCCGCGGTCAGGTTCGGAGCAGAGCTCCAACGCGCTCGGACTCGAGAGCTCAAGCGTGTGAGCAACCCCTATATAACCCCTAACTATGAACCAGCTGTCATCATGACACTTCAGCCGAGACCGTCAACTTTGATAGCGAGAAGCCGGCGGAATGCGCCGGTCGGTGCGCTATGCCAGCTGCTGGCAACCCGTTCCGTATCTGGGAAGGCCCGGGGCTCCCCGCATGTTTGCAACAGCTGCACAGGGAGGCGTGCTCAGCTGCTGACCGCCCGTGTATGGTTTTGGACGTTGCACACGACTTGAGCGGAGCAAGCTACCTTTCCGGTGGCAATCCTATGCATCCCTCCACTTCTGGCTACGTCTGCAGCGGGCGCGTACCAGCCTCAGAACACGTGTACAGGCGTCAGAATAGGCCCCCGCCTCGGCACCTCGGCACACCACCGTTCCAGCACTGTCAGCACTCGGCGCACGTCCCACCATAGCATAGCCCGCACGCTCGCGTGCTGGCGATGGGCAAGCGCCCCCTTGCTTGGTGATAGTGTTGGTGTTAGTGGCGGAACTAACACCCGCCACTGGGCGGACAGTGGCTGGCGCGTGTGCTTGCGGTGCTGCAAAACAAGCACAGCCGTGTGCATGGGCAACCTGGGCGGTCTTCTCCAGGGCGTCCGCGGCGGTGGTGGCGCTCTCGCGCGCGAGCTTGGCGTCCCGCCGGGCGGCGGTGAGCGTGATGCGCCGGCTGCCTTCCTTGGCGGGGCCTGACCGCTGCCGCCCTGCTTCCTTGGCCGAGGCTGTATGCGCTCAGGCCATGAGCCCCTGTCGACTGTTCAACGGAGCTGCGCTGCGGCACCGCGTGCACCGACAGGCCTCTGCGCGCGCCGCGTCTGCACTCCGCAGCCTGCCTGGCCCGAGCTTGTTCCCGGGCGTGGCCGCAGCGGTGAGGCAGCTGCAGAGCAGTCAGAGCGGTCTGCATCCGCACCGCGTCCCGACATGGACCGCCAGCCACAACCCCTCGCGGCTTGCGCTTGCAAGTTCATGGACAGGGAGCAATGGACGAGCGAGCTAGCAGCAGGTCACAGGCTGTGCGAAGCGCACTTCCGACTCAGTGAGCATTCTGTGAAGGCTGCCTTGCAGCTCGCCTCGCCCGGCGAAGTCAGAGACGAAACCTTTTGTGCTCCCACACGGACCAAAGCGCCCGATTTTGCGCAGAAGACACGCAAGGCGAGACGCAAGGCAGCCTTTGCCCAGGGAAGGAGGTGAGTTGCGTCAGGTGAGGTTGTGGGCCGGCCAGAGGCGCCAGCGGCGAGCGCGCCGCTCGCTTACCAAGCATGTGGAGTTTGTAGCGCCTGAACAAGCCCGCCCCGTTTACTGGCAACTACAGGTTGCCTCCCGCTCTCCAGCTTTGCACCTGCCACACCAACAGCCTCGTCCGTCGTCAGAGCTTGCTCTCCGCACCTGTGGCTGCGTCTGCTGTGTGGTCGCGCTTCGATGTTGGGCTCTCAGAAAAAGCGCGCGCGCCCTTGCCAAGGTCCGGCACAGGCGACTATAAGCTAGGGCTGCTTAATTAGGCAACAGGGTTCATGGCTGAGGACCTCGAGCTCTGATATGTGGACAAGCAAAAACGCGCGTGGTTGTACATCTGCGTTACTATGAGAAGCGCCCGTGTGGCATAAGCCAGAAAGGGCACACGCGGCGCGCGGAGCGCGGCGACGCAGAGCGGTGCAGCCATGGCGGCCGCCGCCGCGCTGCGACCGGATGAGGAGAAGCTGTATGAGGGCCAGCCGCGCGGCTTCCCGCTGGAGGGCTTTGAGGTGGAGGACGTGATGCTGCCGGAGGACGACGACATGGGCATCCCCAGCGAGGACGAGGGCGATGACGAGGAGGAGATTGAGTCGGAGAGCGGCTTTGGCAGCGTCATAGGCGCGCGCCCGCCGCCGTGCCCCGGGGCGGGGGCAGGCGGCGCGCGCGCGGCCCGCGGCGGCCACGCGCGGTCGTGTTCTGCTGTGCTTGCACCGCTTGACGCCAGCGCCGCCGGAGCACACGCGCCTGGCAGGCTCTGTTTCAGTGACGCGTGAGCGCCGAATGCGCTTGCAACGCGGTGGGTCCGCGGTGGGCGCAGTTGTCGACAACCTGCCGGAGGTGCCATCGGAGAAGTTTGAAAAGTTGTCCAGCGTGGTGCACAAGATCTTCAGCAAGGCGGGCAGCATCCGGCCAGGCGAGCGGCCTTGCCCACGTGTTGTTCGCTGCGCGCCTGTGTCAATCGGCCTTGCGGCCTTGCGCCTGGACTGACGGCGGCTTCGCGCTCCCAGACGGCCTGCTCATGCCGATAGACAGCGCGACAAAGGTCAGCAAGGGCTTCGCGTTCATCGAGTTCTCCGCGCCTCAGGTGTGCGCTCGCGCGCTGCGGGGGGTCTTTTGCCTGCCCGCACGCGCCGCCCTGCACATGCAGCATTCTGGGAGCTTGGCTTCGGTTTGATGAGCCCCGAAAGCGTGGCAGCCCAGTCACAGCCCGCGCTGCGCTGGCGCGCAGGAGGCCATGGCGGCGCAGCAGCTGCTCAACAACTACGTGCTGGACAAGCGGCACACGTTCGTGGTGACGCTGTTCGACGACTTTGAGAAGTATGCGCGCGTGCCGCTGGAGTACGAGGCGCCGGAGCCAAAGGACTTTGCGGCCACGGTGCGCACACGCCGCCCGCCCTCGGCGTGCGGAGCGGGCCTGGAGCGGCTCCTTCACCTGCAGCAGCCGTACCAGTCAGCACAGCGCCAGCGCCGCACACGGTGACACAACTGTCCGAAACGCAGCTCGGTTGACCTGGAGTCACCCGGCCTCACACAGCGTGCCTAATTTCCACTGGCACCGGAGTGCGCCTTGGTAGGCAGGCGCGCGTATGCGTCCGCCTCACCCTCGCCACAGCGCAGCGCAGCTCTGCGGGCGCCACCGCGGAGCGCATGCCGCGCGAGCGCCGGGCGTCGGTGCAGAGGGCCGGCGCGCGGCTGAGGCGGCGGGGCGCTGGGCGCGCCGCGCAGGAGAACCTGCAGGCCTGGATGGCGGACCGGCGCGGACGCGACCAGTTTGTGGTCCGCTGGGGCGACGAGACGGAGGTGTTCTGGAACGACGCGGCGCGCGGCGTGGCGGAGGAGGCGCGCGCGCCGCCTAACCCTAACCCGCCCTCGCGGCCGCCCTGACAGGGGCGGGCACCGTTGGTGCCAAGGGGAGCGCGCGGCTGCTGCCGCCGGCCGGGGTCGGCAGACGCTGGCGGTACGGCATGCTGGGGCCTGCAGATGAGTCGCGTGGGTCTGTGTGCCAGCAACCCGCGCGCTGTCGGCGCGTGTGCTCGAGCGTGCTGCCAGCTCGCAGGGGAGGAGGCATGGTCCAGGTCTGGTTGCAAGGGCGGCGCTGCTGCGAGAGGCGGGGCCGCTGGTGGAGTCGGATCGAGTGCGGGGCATGATGAGGGGCGGGGCCGGCCGCGTGCGTCAGGCGCTGGCTCACAGGCGCGGCGCGCGCGCGCAGGTGTACAAGCGCTCGTTCTGGACGGAGACGTTCGTGGCGTGGTCGCCGCACGGCTCGTACCTGGCCACGATGCACCGGCAGGGCGCGGCCATCTGGGGCGGCCCGTCCTTCAGCCGCCTGCAGCGCTTCTCGCACCAGAGCGTGCGCGCCGCCGCCCCCGTTGTCTCCGCGCGCGGCGCCCCGCGCCAGCGGCGCGCGCGCATTGTCATGGGACAACGCGTGGCGCCCTGCCGCTGTTCTGACGCGGAAGTCAGGTTTCAAAGAGGTGCCGCCATGTCAGGCGGATGGGCGGACGCTCGCCGTCAATCGCCATGCACAGCCCGACCGTGACATGACTCCTGTTTGCGCGCCCCGGCGCGCCCGCTGCGCGCTGCTCAGCCGCTGACGCGGCGGCGCGCGGGGGCGCAGGTGCGCCTGATCCAGTTCAGCCCGGAGGAGACGTTCCTGGTGACGTACAGCCCGGTGGAGCCGGCCAACCCGCGCGAGAAGGCCGGCCTGGTGCTCAACCTGTTCGACTCGCGCACCGGGCGAAAGCTGCGCAACTTCGCCGGCAGCGCCGAGGACTACGCGGTCGGCGCGGCGGCCGGGCCGGCCGGCGCGCTCAAGTGGCCCGTGTTCCAGTGGGCCGGCGGCTGCGGCGACAGGCGCGCGCCCGGCCCGCGCCTGCGCACACCCAGCGCTATGCATCTATCAGCCAATGTCGCAAAGGGCAGGCAAGTCCTGAGACGTGCAGTCCTGGATCCCCGCGCCAGCGGCGCGCTCGGGCGGTTGTTCACACAGCGTGCGTGTGCGACATGCCGGAGGTGCGCCGGGGTGGAAAAGCGCTGGGGCCAGACCGGAGGGCGCCCAGCCCATGTCTGTTTGGGCTGCTGGTTGGGCTGCCGCGCAGGCCTACGCAGCGCGCGGCGGAAACGCTGACGGCGCGGCCGCGCGGCGGCGCGCAGGTACTTTGCGCGGCTGGGCCGCGGCGCGATCAGCGTGTACGAGACGCCCGACATGGGCCTGCTGGACAAGCGCTCGCTGAAGCTGGAGGGCGTGCAGGACTTTGCCTGGTCGCCGGCCGCGCCGCTGCTGTGCGCGTACCAGGCGGAGGGCGCCGGCGGCAACCTGCCCGCGCGCGTGTCGCTCATCCGCATCCCCGACCGCGCCGAGCTGCGCCAGAAGAACCTGTTCTCGGTGTCGGGTGCGCGCGCGGCGCCCGGCTCCCGGATTGCTTAGGGTTAGGGTGGCCGGCACTGCGCGAAAAGTTGCTGGACAACACGAGGCGCACCGCGCGGGAAGCTGCAACAAGAGGGGAAGTTTTGCATGGAGCCTGCCAAATCTTCATGTTAAAACAATGGTCTGGTTGGCAGGCAAGGCGCCGCCGGGCTGACGCGGGGCGCGCGCGCGCGCGCGCAGACGTGCGCCTGTTCTGGCACCCGCAGGGCGACTACCTGGCGGTGCAGGTGGACCGCTTCACCAAGACGCGCAAGTCCACGTACACCGCGTTCGAGCTCTTCTCCGTCAAGGAGCGCGACATCCCCATGGAGGCGCGCCCCCCTGCACCCACACCCCCCCCTCGCGCCCGCGCCGCCCCTCTTTGCCCGGGCCGCGCGCCGCCGCGTGCCTGCAGCTGCATGCTACGTCGACAGGTCCGAAATGCCAGGCTGCCACCTTGCTGCCGAGAAATATCAATTGCCTACTGCGAGGGCTGCTGCCGCACCTTGTGGAAGGGTTTCTGGACCGTGTGATATGCCTGGGGCCCACCAGACGCTTGCACGGAGGGGCCGGCCCAGGCCGGCGCGGCGGCCGCACGCGCGCAGAGCGGGGTAATACCCACCCCCAGCGCGCGCGACTCGCATGCAGGCACTGCATGCGCTTAACTAGGGCAATAGGTGCTTGGACCCGCAGCAGGGAACCGGCCCCGAGCGCGGCCGCGCGCGCGCGCAGGTGCTGGAGCTGCCCAACAAGAGCGACAAGATCATGGACCTGCAGTGGGAGCCGCACGGCAGCCGCTTCGCGGTGCTGCACGGCGAGGGCCCGCGGCCCAGCTTCAGCGTGTACGCGATGAAGGACATGCGCACCAGCGCCAAGGGCGTGCAGCTGGTCGGCACGCAGACCGGCAAGCAGGCCAACTGCATCTTCTGGTCGCCGCAGGCGCGCCCCCGCGCGCGGGCCCTACCCTACCCTACCCTACCCGCCCTGCTCGCCCTGCCGCAGCTGGCCTGCTTTGGTGGCTGGCGGCCCTTGAAGCTTACTAGTGCGCAGTGCGCATGCGCAAGTCGGCCGTGCCTGACCTGTGCGCTCCGCCGCGCTGCGCCATGGTCCGGTACGGTTGCGGTGGCACATGCGGGCGGCCGCGGCGGGCGCCGCGGCTGAGCGAGCCTGCCGCTGGTATGAGCACGCGGCCGAGCGCGGTCGGGCGCGGCGCAGGGCAAGTTCCTGGTGCTGGGCGGCCTGAAGAGCATGACGGGCCAGCTGGAGTTCTTCTCGGCGGACGAGTTCGAGGTGCTCAACGCGGCCGAGCACTTCATGTGCACCGACGTGGAGTGGGACCCGACCGGCCGCTACGTGGCCACCGCCGTCAACCACATGCACCAGATGGAGAACGGCTTCAAGGTCTGGCTGTTCAACGGCCAGCTGCTCTACCAGTGCGCCCTCGCCCCCGCGCTCCCAGCCCGCCTGCGTGGCTGCTGCCCGTGCTCGCGCGCCGCGAGGCTCCGGTGATGCTGCCGACACGGCGGGGCGGGCAGGTGTGGCAGGCAGGCAGCAGCCAGCAGCGCGACGCAGGAGTGCGCGCATCCAGCGGGCAGCAGCGACAGCCCTGTCGCCTCGCGCATGCACCGGTGTGCGCTGGGGCAGCCCGGTCGCCCGCCGCACGCGCGCCTTTGTGTTGGCAGCGGGGGGTGGCGTGACGGCGCCGCGCCCGCTCGGGGCGCCCGTGCCCTGGCAGGGGGGGCCGGCGCATGGCTGACGGCCGGCGCGCGCGCGCGCGCGGCCGCAGGCAGCCGCGCGAGCGCTTCTACCAGTTCCAGTGGCGGCCGCGCGCGCCGTCGCTGCTGAGCCGCGAGGCGGAGGCCGACCTGCTCAAGCGGCTCAAGGAGTTCTCCAAGCGCTACGACGAGGAGGACAACGCGCTGCTGGACGAGGTGGGCCCCGCCATGACCGCCCCCACAAAACACCGCCTGCGCGCAAACCATGTGGCCTGCATGGGCGGACAGTGCTGTGGCAGCTGCAGGCGGCGCCCAGCGTGGTCATGCCGCTGCGTGCACTGCTCTGCGCATGGTTGCGGCGTCAGCGGCGGCGCGCGTGCGGCCGCTGCTCCGGGCCGGCACCTGCGCTGCTCCTGCGCTCGCACTGCAGCAGCGTTGCTAGCAGCACTGCATTTGGCGGCGGCTCGCACACCTGCCTGCCCCCGTGCAGCTTCCGGGCGCTCACCCCACCGGCGAGCCCGCCCAGTCGCTGACGGTCAATCGGTCCGGAGCTGGCGGCGGCCGGGCGGGTCAGCTCACACGAGCATAGGGTACCTAGAGGGTAGGTTGAGGGAGAGTGCTGATGTGAGCGCGCGCCCGCGCAGCTGGACACGGGCATCATGGCGGAGCGCCAGCGGCTCATGGACGAGTGGGAGGAGTGGTGCAAGGGCAAGGCCGAGTGGCTGGCCTGGGCGGCCGAGGGCCGCGCCAAGCTGCTGCGCGAGCGCGAGGCCGAGGGGCCCTTCACCGTGGAGGAGGTGGAGGTGGAGGAGACGCTGGGCAAGCCGACCGAGGAGGTGCTCAAGGTGTAGGCGGGCGGCCGTGCTGCGAGGGTCGAGAGGGTTCAGTGGCGCTGCCGGCGCGCGTGACTGGGGTGGAGGTGGAGGAGACGCCGGGCAAGCCGGCGGAGGAGGCGCTCCAGGTGTAGGCGGGCCGCGGGCGCTGCGCGGCCCGGCGGGCTCGGCGGCGCTGCCGGCGCGCGAGCGTGCGCTGCCTGCAGCGCGCGCAGGGCGCCTGCGGTGCCGCCGCATTGGTCGGTCCAAGGCTGGGCCCAACTGGGCAGGCCCAGAGGCTGACCCGCCTTGTTGCCAGCATGTGCCGTACAGCGGGCAGACTCTGGCGGAGGTGCCTGAGGTGTGGCGCCGCCCTTGGGGCCCGCGATGGGTTGCCGGCGCCTCACTGGTGCAGGCGTGATGGGTAGTGGGGGGCGCCAATCTGCCGCATCGGGGCGCGCCCAGGCCTTGGTTAGGCAGCGGAGGAGCTGTGCAAGCGTGCTTGACGCGCCTCCGCGTGCTGTCCTTGCCGCATGCTTGGGCTGTGAGCCAGTGAAGAAGCGGCTGCCGTCCAGCCAGGCGTTAGAGGCCTGAGGGCTGTCTGGGAGCTCTTGGGCGTGACTTCCCTGCTCTTGCTGGCAGGCTGCTTGCACGTTTGCCTGTCAGGAAACGCATTTGTTGTGGTATACCTGTGTGTCCATGTCCCTGTTGCCTGTCACTCGGTGTGTCTGAAGCTAGGCGCACCTGCTTGAGGCGCTCGTGCAGTAGGTCATGGTGTGCAGGCAGCAGTGTACGCCTCCTGCTGCAACATAACATTTTGAATACTCCAAAAGTACTTTGGAGTACAACAGGAACTCAGAATCGGTGCAGAATGCCGGCACAGATGGACTACACGCGAGAAGCATGTGGAGTGGTTCAAGTGTGTGCAGCAACGTAACGCAAAATTCTGTCAGCCAGATGGCAAGCGTGACTCACAAATGACGCCGCGCAGTGGCGCTGTCTTGCTGCACAACCAAGAAATGCAAACGGAAGCTCACAAGTAGCTCAATATGCAGCGGCAATGCAGGGCAAATGCGCATCTCAGGCAGTTCCATCTGGTCTTGAGTGACTGGTCAGATGTATGCATGTGCTCCAGCGCATGCAGGGTTCCAAACCTTCCCCAGCTCTCCAGCACGTGCACTGCTACATATAGTTATATAAGCCCAATGTCTCACCTCCCAGCACACTCACAGTCCCGACATCACAAGCACTCACAGGAGCGCATGGCACAAGATAAGTATGCAAGATTAGCATAAGGCAAGCAGTGATGCGCAGCTTCGAGAGCCTGACGCTGCAGTGCACCCATGGCACTGCGGCATACACCGAGGCTTTTGTTGAGAACTCAGCAGCTGACAAAGTGCTTTGCCTCCTGCTTGCCTGTGAGCCCATGCTCTGCTTGGCGTACATGAGTATGCTTGGGTGCATTGCCTCATTTGCCGATATTCTTGAGCCAGTTGTAGGAGGCAGTGGCCAGCGCAAGGCCCCACGTGCCGACCACAGCTGGCAGCAAGTTGCCGCCCATGCCGTTGACCAGCAGCGGGCTGAGCACAAACAGGTGCCCAGCCGCGACAAGCGTCAGCCCGGCGTTGAGCAGCGGGAAGGGACGCCGCCACAGCAGGTCACAGTCCGCGGCGCCCTGCATGCATGCTGAGATAATGAGCGTGCTTGGTCTTGCAAACCTGCTGTGACTGCTGCTTGACGAGCAGTCGGGGTTGCGGTGCAGACTGTACATGCATGGCAAGGCTGGCATTCGCTGGTGGTGGACTGGAAGATCTTGAGCTTGATGATCACGACATAAGGTGGCAGACTCGAGGTACCTGGACTTGCATGACAGCAGCATCAACGCCGCTGCAAGCAATGGTCAGGAGATAGACAGAAGCAGTGAATGAGCAGAACACTACCCTGTCCGGAACGAAGCCGTGAGCAGGTTGCAGGCGGCCAGGGTGCTATGATGGCAGGACCCAGCGGGCAGCACGCACCTTGAGGGAATAGGTCCAGGGGGTCAGGGCGAGCAGGGCGCCGCCGATCATGCGCCAGAGCACGACGGCGTCCTCGCGGCCGGGCACCCAGCCCAGGGTGCCTGGCGAGCCAAAGACCGCCTGCCGCGCACGCATCATGACTCCAAGTGAGGATCGTGCGTGCATGCATGCTGTGCTAACTTAACAAGGGCAAACACCTGCAAGTCACCGTGCTTTTGTGCCTGCAGCAACCCAGCGGCTTGCTTCATGCTGAACAATGGGCGATGTGAAGATGCAGCATGCAAACACAGCGACTGTTGATTGATGGATACTACATGGGAGACTGCGTGCTCCAACTGACCATAACATCTGGCCCCAGCGGCTGCCCCCCGCACAGCCCGGAGCACGTGCGCTGGGCCAACACCGAGAGCGAGGTGTCCGGCAGGAACATGTAGGCCGCGCCAGCGCCGGCGATGGCCGCCGTCAGCAGCGAGTACAGGCGCGCAGAGCTGGTCTTGTTGTTGACGAGCTGGCCCATGCTCTTGGCGGCGCCCTGTGCGCCAAACGGCAACACACGTTAGCACGACCAGGGCACATTGGTATCCAGCTGCACAGGCTGTCTAACCCACTTCAAAGGCAGGTATGCTGCTGCTCACTGTGCTCATCGGAGGCTGAGCAGGCACTGACATGTCATCGTAGGCCGTTGATTCTTCGGCCTGCCGCGCTGCCGCTTTCCAAACATCCTTGTTGAGGATAGCGATCATGCTCGACACTGAAGGCAGCTCCTGGACGCACTCCTACCTCTAGCATATGAAGTGCACAGGAAGCATGCCATGTTCGTAAATGAATTTGGTTGCACATGGCACGCGTGTGTGCCGCCTGAGGCTAGTGCAATCTCACCCAGACACACGAGCTCAAAGAGGTGTGCCCTCCCTGCAGGCACTGCTAGCTCAGCAGCTTGAGGCATCACAAGCAGGGTGCAGCGCAGTGCAGCACCACCAAAAGCTGCATGTAAGCGGCGTCGTATACATGAAGCATCAAACAGCACACAGCACTTTGACAGGCCGTCCCAGGCGCGCACCGTCAGCACCGGCAGCGGGTTGAGGCCGTGGCCGGAGGTGCGCTGGTAGTGCACGCCGGCCACCAGCAGCGCCGGCAGGCTGGCCATGGCGCCGATGGCCGCGCCGCCCGGCGTCAGCGCGGACAGGTGCAGCGCCTCGAGCGCGGCCAGGCCGCCCGCCAGCGTCAGCATGCTCAGGTTCAGGCGCTGGAACACGCGCTTGTTGAGGTCCTGGCGCTCTGCCGCGCCCTGCCGCCCGGCGCATGCCGGCATGCTGAGGTGCGCTGTGTTGCAAATTGCCTGCGTGGCTGCGTCGAGCGCGCGCAACGGTATGCACTGCTGAAGGACACGTCACACGCCAGTTTCTTCTGCTCACCCCCTGAAAGTACAGCTGCCTGATGTGCCTCTGTGTAGGTGCACATCATGCTCTATAGCAGTGCGAGTTCAGTGAGCAGAGTCAGCAGTCCCAGCGTCCAGGCAGGTACCAGTGTCCGCATGCGTGCCAGCAGGCATCTTAGCTGGCTTACAGTAGAAAAGCTTCTACATCCTACACGATGCGTTACAGCTTCACCGCATGGTCGTCTACGATTGCTTTCCCTTAACCGAAGACGACAATTTGACCCTCTATGTCCTACTACTCGTAAGCGACTGCAAGCAACCAGCTCGCGCGTGATATGCGCGCCGCATGTGGGAGCGCACCATGAGGCCGAGCGCGCCCCAGGCGCCGGCGGCCAGGCCGAGCGCGAGCAGGCGCATGAGCGGCTCGTGCAGCGCAATGTGCGGCAGGGCGGTCGCGCCAAACAACACCTCAGCTGTCTGCAGCCGCCCAGCACACGGAACTGCTCGATGCCTCACAGTGTGAGCTCGATAAGCATAGCAGGGCAGATCGGAGTGCAGCGCCTGTGCCAATTCCAAGACTGCGTGTCGATGCATTTACACAAACTGCTGGTGCCCAGCCTCACCAGGTACGTGTGGCTAGCCCACAGCACAAATGACGGCAGTGCTTCCACTGGATGCTGACCCGCGTCGTGTGGACAGAACCAAATTCCGCATGCAAATGGGCGAGGAGCTGCGCACCCCATGCGGGCTGAGGTACGCGGGCAGGGCCAGACCAGCCTGCAGCACGGCCACCATCGCGTAGGCGCCCGGGTTGCCGGCGCCGTACGTGTTGGGCTCTGCGCCAGCGCACCAGAGCTCCTCCCATGTGCTTTGGGGGTGTTGCTGACCAGGGAAGATGGTGAGGCGAAGTGGAGCGCACCCACAACGAGCGGTTCACAGATGTCGTCTTTGTACACTGGCACCTCTTGCCCGCCGCCGCTCGCGGTTGACATGACCTGCGGCCGCGCACGGGTCACGCACTGCAAGTGCTGTGAGGCATGGCTGCAGCGAGGTGCTTAGCGCGCCCGCTCGCCCCGCCGCTCTCGCACGCCGTGGTGCCCCGCCGGCGCGTCTGTCTGCGGCCGGGGCACGTTGGAGTCGTTCACTGTCTGAGCCGCGGGTTGCACGTTGCTTTGGTTGGTATCAGGCATCTTACATAACAGCTTGCAAGGACGAGTGCACAAGACAAAGCGTGCGGAACAAGGCTTGCACACGTGAACATACGCTCATAGGACCGGGGCTTGCCATATGGGCGACGCAGCCCACGAACGGCGAAGCTTGGGATGACAGCCCAAGTTGTGCTGCCGGCCCGAAGCACACGAGGGCAGCCGCCGAGGGTGGGTGATAGCGTGCCTGCAGACCTGCAGCACGTCAAAGCGGCTGCTCTGCCTAGCGCAGCCAAGCTGCCTTGAGCTTACCTTGACTGTGATGCACGGCAGCCCGATGGTCGACCTCACTGCCCGCACTAAGGCTGAGCGCAGCATCGGGAGAGTGTGAGGCAGCAGCGATCTGCCCGTGGTGGAAAGCAAGTAGCTGGAGCAACCAAGCTAAGAGAGTTCTGTGGCACTTGTGTAGTTGGAAACCAGGGTTGCCACTCAAAATCAGTGTTTGCAGCATCACTCTAGGCCAGCCACACCACAACATGCCAGACTCACTCCCCGCACTGGGCAATAAGCACGCCCCCCTACTTGACAGGCGGCCCCATGTTCTTGAGGATGTTGCGGACGGCCGCAAAGAGCGCGCCAGCCCACAGGCCGCCCAGCGCGGCCGGCCCGGCGCCAGCGTGCCCGGACGCCAGGGCGGGCAGCAGCGCCGCCAGGTGCGCGGCTGCGACCGCAGCCAGGCCGCCTTGCAGCAGCCTGAAGGGCCGGCGGTGGAGCACGCGGTTGTTGGCCGCCTCCTGCGGCCGCGCCGCGCCGCGGGCGTCTGCATGCGTTTCACCTTCTTGCTCCCCCAGCGCCGCAAGGACGGCAGCGGCAAGGTGACATTAATAGAGCACGCTCCGATGATGGGCCAGCACTGAAGCGGTGCACCATGACCTCTGCGTGATGTCGCAAGCAGCGCAGCAGGCACTGGTGAATGTCCTCCCGCCCTGATGCCCTGATGCTCTACAATATTTTCAACCCTAATCCTAATCCCGGAGCTAGCACAACACCAAGCGGCGCGCAGCGCGCCTTGAGCGAGTAGGTCCAGGTCGTGGCCGCCAGCAGTGTGGCGCCGAGCATGCGCCCGACGAACGCGGCCTCCTCGGGGCGGCCGTGCCAGACCGGCTGCGCGTGCGCGCCCAGCAGAGCCTGCGGCATGCGCGCACCCGGTCCCGGGCTGCAAATGTGTCAGGGCAAGCACTTGTGGAGTGCGCAGAGCATGTGCCCAGGCCCGCCTGCAGCGCCGTTGAGCTTGCTGCAATTGCAGCTTCATCAGTAAACAGAGACGCGCGCCATACGTGCGCCTGTGTGTTGCCGCGGCCAGGCAGGGGCGACGCATTCCAGGCGGCCACCCCTAGCAGCATGCCATATGGTGGTCCCGCGCATGCTGCGTCATGGCCAGCAGAGTGGCGGAGTCAGCACGATCGCCGGCACGAGCGGCCGGCGCGAGCGCCCCACCGTGAGGGCGGCGTCCGGCGCCAGCAGCGCGCAGGCCCCCGCGCCGGCCAGCGCCGCGGTCAGCACCGCATACGTGAGTGCCGCGCCGCGGCGGTTGTGCCGGCGGGTGTGGAACAATTTGCGCGCGTCCGCCCTAAGGCCCTGTGCGCGCACCAGGGCGCATGTCGCTGCACTCCTTCGCACCGTTTCCTTTGCATTGTTGGGAGGCTGTTGTTGAAATGCAAGCCAGCACTCAAGAGAGTACACATTCCATCATCTGTACCTGACAGGATTGCAGCCACCCGAGTCGCTATGCCGCACCCGCCCACTTGTTCATTCCACAGATCTCCAAGCTCTTGACCTCGGAGCCCAGTGCTGTTGGCAGGCCGGGCGCGCCGCCAGCAGGGGCCCGGGGTTGAGGCCGTGGCCGGAGGCGCGCGCGTAGTGGGCCGCCGCGACGCCCAGCGCCGGGAGGCTGGCGGCGGCGCCCAGCGCGAGCGCGGCCGGCGCCAGCGCGGGCGCGTGCGCGGCGAGCAGGCCGCCGGCCGCGCCGGCCAGGCCGGCCAGACCCAGGTTTAGGCGCAGGAAGACGCGCCGGTTGAGCTCGCTGCGGTCGGCGGCGCCCTGCGCGCGCGGGACATGGCCCTGAGCGAAGCAGGCCGCTTCGCGCTGGCCGCAGCTGACAGCAGCATGACTGAGATCATCACAGGGTTGCTCTATACTGTGTCGTGTCTGCTACCTTGCGATGCATGCACTTGCAAAGTGCAAGGATGCTGCAAGGAGGCCGTTAACCATGTAATGGAGCTGCCGCAGCACGCATTAAGCCCATGCGCGTTACGCTGGGTAAGCCAAATGAGCTGTTCATACATTAAAAGGTCACCACTGCAGGTCGCAGGCCGGAGCGAGCGCATGCGCACCGTCAGCGCGGTGGCGGAGAAAGCGCCGACGGTTGGCGCGACGGCCAGCAGCTGCACCAGCAGCGCACCGTGCGGCGGCGCGCCCGCTGCGAACAGCGCGCCCGCCACCTGCGGACTGTCGAGCCGTTGATAGAGTAGACGGCCGCCGCGTCTGGCAGACATGATAGATTGCCACAGCAGCACCCACCTCGGCTCCAGCGTGACAGGTTAACAGACGCAGTTAGACGGGCCCGCGCTTGCTGCCGGACGGCTGGTGCCTGGCGCGGGCGCCCGCACAGGCAGGACTGCGCGCGCGCCATGCATGCCCGCCGCCGCGTACGTGCCTGCATCGCAAGCCCCTCACACAGGCAGGACCAGGCGCGCAGCGGCTGCGGGCGCGCGCCTGGCCGGGCGCGCAGAGCATGGGCAGCGCCGCGCCGCCGTGCGCGAGCGCCAGCAGCGCGTACGCCCACACCGACCCCGTCCCGGGCGCCGCCGACTCTGCGCCGCGCGATGCGCACGTCCGAGCGCCGCCAGGACCGGCTGAGGCTGCGTGTCTCTATCTGCATCTGCATCTGTTCCTCTGATTAATCTGTCATGACGACAGCATCTCACTGCTAGCAACTTGTGCTGAGAAGGCCGACATCCGGCCCATGACCGGGCGCAAAAATGGCCCCGCCAACGACAGCATGCTGGCACCGCCTTGCCGGGCAGGCGGCCGCACGCCGCCTGAGCACCCCATGCCGTGTCTTGACGGCGGTGCTGCAGGCGCAGCGCAGGGCTCGGCGCGGCGCGCGGGGCGCGCGCGCACCCAGGCGCTCCGGGTGGTCGTCCGGCAGACGCTCGGCGGCCGCCTCGGCCGGCGGCGGCGCATGGAGCGCCGCCGCGGCGCTGGCCGGGTCCGCCCACGCAGAGTCCATAATGTCCTACGGCCCCGCGGGGGACCGCGCGCCGGGCGTCACGGCCATCGCGACACCAAGGCGTACGAGCTGCATGATGGGGGGAGCCTCACCCCGGCGTTGGGGCTGTCCGGCGGGGGCTTGATCGCGTGCACCTGGCGCTGTGCGCCTCAGTTGTGCTCGGACTGCAGGCGAGTCAGCAAGCGCCTGCTCCCACACCTCTGTGGCGTAGGCCGCGAGGGGTGCGCGCAGGGCGGCCGCGTCGCGCACACGCTGCCAGCGGCGCGCGTCGAGCAGAGCGCCGCCGCTCGCGGGGCCCGCTGCAGGCAGGGCGCCGCCCGGCCGCGCCTGCAGCGGGCGGCGCGGTCTGAGGCACAGAGCTTGTCTCGTCGGGCGGCCAAGTGATGACGTAATGCAGCGCGCGCACCTTGCGCTCCGTCGCTTGCAGCGCACGAGCGCCCAGCATGCGCGCACAACCGCGCCGCAGCAGGGACGCCTGCATGCGCAGCATGACTGCAGTATGCTCAGGGGGTGTAGAGAGAGTGGCTCATTTTTTCTCTCTGCCAGTAGCATTTGGTACATCACAGCCCTCATTACCCAGACTGGGTGATGGGCAGCCCAGTGCCTCGAGGGCCCGGGAAGGCGTAAAGCAGCTCTGCTTCTTTAAGAGAGGACCTGTATGTGGCAGCTAAGAGGAGGGGCGGCACAGAGCTGCTGAACCGCGGGCAGCATGCTCAGGCATGCGTGGCGCGCCGTGCGCACCAGCCTCAGGCCACAGTGCCTCGGCCAGCAGGCCAGCCTTGCGCCGCACTGCACGCGTAGGCTGGCGTTGTTCGAGGGCAGGGCCCAGGCGCCCAGCCTGGCGAGCCTCCTGGCAGTGCCTGCGGCAAGGCATCACGCGCTCGCGCTCTGCAGGCCACAGGGGCGGGAGGTCACCGCCGTGGCCGCGAGCAGCGCGTGCGCGGCGCTCAGGCGCCAGGGGCTCCAGCGCAGCCAGCAGCGCCTGTATCAAAGCCTGCCGCCGTGGCAGTCGAGCGGCACGCAGCAGTGCGCCCGGGCTGCATGCTATGTCGCGGCGCCCTGCTCTGCTGCTTACGCATCACCACGCGCGGTCGTGCAGCAACATGCAGCTCACGCCGCGACGTGTGCAGGCGGTGGGTGCGTGCGCAGTCTGGCAGCGCAGCCTCATCTGGTGCAGCGCCGGGGCGCAGGTCACGCAACGCCGTCGTGCAAGGGCTGAAGCGGATAGACCACGAGCTTGCTGTCTACACGCTGATCTTCGCAAACGTGGTCGGGTGGCAGCTCTGGAAGACGCACCCCAGGTGAGGCCCGCGACGGCCCTCCGCCGCAGCAGCCGCGCGGCTAAGCGGCGGGCTTAGCAGCGCGCCGCGCGCGCGCGGGCCAGGGCGATGATGGGGCACGCGGTGCTGTCGCTGGGGCACCTGCGCGCCGGGCGCGTGTGGACGCTGGTCACGTACGCGTTCTCGCACCAGAACGCGGTCCACCTGGGCTCCAACATGCTCGCGCTCTACTTCTTCGGCAGCAACGTGGCCGCGGCCTGCGGCGGCGGCTTCCTGCTCGCGCTGTACTTTGGCGCGGCGGTCGTCGCCGGCGCGGCGCACCTCGGCTGGTCGTACCTCGCGCTGGTCAACGGCGCGCGCGCGCTCGGGCGGCCGCTGCACCCGTCCGACTACCAGTACGCGCCTGGGGCTCTGGGGGCGAGCGGGTCGGTCAACGCGGTAGTCGTGCTGGGTTGCTGCCTGTTCCCCACGCAGACGGTGCTCCTGTACGGCATCGTGCCGCTGCCGGCCGTGCTGTTCGGCGCCGGGTATGTGCTGTTCGACGTGGCCGGCGTGCTGGGCGACGGCCAGCGCACCAGCAGCGGGCAGAATGTGGGCCACGCCGCGCACCTGGGCGGCGCGCTGGCGGGCGCGCTGACGTATTGGGCCTACCGGCGGGGGCGCATCCGGCCCAGCTACAGGTGGTAGGGCGTGCGCGCGCGCCGGGCATGCCCCCATGACCTGTGTTTGTCCGGGCGCTGCCGTATCGGTGTTGGCCTGTTTGCAGCAGTCGTGTACAGTGTGTAGGTTATGCTCATGCTTCCAGAGTAGTGAACGCATGTGTGCGGCGTCTGCGCGCCTCTCGTGTGGGAGGCCTGCACGTGAGACAGAGGCATAAGTGCATCATGTAGTGGGCCGTACAGGCGCAGCGCCCGGTGAGGCAAGGCTGGCTGTGCTGCCTGTGCCGGCTGCAGAGCGCGTGTCTCTTGCAGCAATGCTGTGCAGCTGGGTTGTTCTGCGTTTGCTGCAGTACAACAGGGATAGGTTCCAGGGACAAACGCATGAACAAGTCACGCTCTATTTTACAGCTGACCGGTGCACTCGACAGGCACTGCGTCGCTCACATGTCCGTGGAGCTCTGCAGAGCCTAACACGCATGCGCGGCGCTCTCGCTGGCACCGATTGCATGCACTCGCGCGCTGCGCACAGGCGGGGACGCAGGTGTGCGGCTGTCGGCATGTCCGCGCCGCCGGCCCAGCGGCTAGCCCCGCCCCGCTGCATCACGCCGAGCAGGCCTGCAGGCGCTCGGCGAGGAGGCGCGCCGGGTCGCCCGGCGGCGCGGCGGCCAGCGCGGCCTGCAGCGCGGCCAGGCGCTCCCGGAAAGCCGCCATGGGCGCCGCCAGCGCCGGCCAGCCGGGCCCGAGCGCCGCGGCCAGGCCGCCGCCCGCCTCCCGCCTGCACGCGCCGCGCGTGTTGCCCAAGTGCCGGCCATGCCTGTTACGTCAGATTCTTATCAACCTCCTTCCATGCAGGGCGCCAGGCTTGCTGCCGTGCTGTTGGGAGTGCGGTGGGCGCGGCCAGCGCCCGCTGCTGTGCCCGTGCGCTGCACCCAAGCAGCGCCCCGCCTCCCAAGTGAGCATGCAGAGGCGCGTGGGGCTCGGCACACGCAGCAGCCGCCGACGCTCAGAGTCCCGGCTCAAGCACGCGCCTCGACACGGCTGAGACAGCAGAGTGGGCAGGCGCTGGCGTGCAAGGAACCCGCTTGCGCCACGTTGAGCGCGCACATGCGCACGACATACATGCACAGCAGCTGACGCAGGCAGGGCCTCACGGCGACTGCGACAAGCGCCCCGCCGGCGGGCCCGGGTGGCCCGCCTGCACGCGCGCAGCGCGGTCCGGAAGTCCAGCACCGCCTGCAGCGCGCCGGCGAGCGCCCGTGCGGCGCCCGCCGCCGCGGGCTCGAGCAGGCAGGCGCCGCGCGCGCGGTCCACCGCCGCCTCATGTGCGTCGCGCGCCTCCGCAACATCCCGCGCGCCCTGCCGCGCGCGGCGCGGGCCACGAGCGGGGTCGCTTCGCAGCCTCCGAGGCCGCCTTACAGGCCGACTCTGGCCGTGCGCGCTGCAGAGTGGCCAGACGACTCGCTGGCGGCAGACGCAGGCGTGCTCCGCATAGGCTGGAGCAGGACGGCCAGCAGGCCGGCGCGGCAAGCAGCCTAGCCGTACCTCAGCAGCAAACCATGCGCGGCCCCAGCAGAGAGAGGTGCTGTCTCGAACTGCTTGTGGACAGGGGCGCGGCGGCATGCCTGCAGACGCCGCGACAGCCAAGGGCCGCCCGCAGCGAGCTGCGCGACCATGTGCGCATGCATTGCGGCCACCGCGTCAGCGGCGGCTGCGCGGAAGGCCCACAGCCGCCGCAGCCGCCCCTCGCATTCAGGCTCGCCCGCTGCGCCTGTGGCGCGCGGACGGCCTTGTTTCAACACACTGCTTGTCCCCTGTCAGCACGCGTGGCCGCTGAAGCGGACGCGGGCGAGAACGGTTGGTACATGGAAGCCTGTCAGTGCATGCGGCCCTCGTGGGCTTAATCCTGGCACAGGCGCCCCTCGCCCGGAGCACAGGCGCCCTGCCCAAAACATTTGCCAGCGCGCTGGCCGGTCACCCATGCGCACGCCGCATCGCCGAGAGCCATAGCACTGCCGCATCGTGCACCCGCAGCCCGGCAACCACATATGACAGCCTGAACGAAGTGGTGAATGACGTCTGCGCACCAGCGGCCTGCACCAGGTCGCGCCAAAGCTCGTCCAGCAGCAGCGCCGCGCGGCGCACGCGCAGCAGCGCGCTGAATGTCTGCTGGTATCCCCCCAGCGCCTCCTGCCGAGGCGCGTCCCGCGTGAGTCTGGGCCGCTGGCCCCGGACAGCAGCGCCCTGACGCGCTGCAGCGCTGCTTAGACGCGCCGCAGCGCTCTGCATCTTACGGCGCGCCGGCACCCCCTGTCAGATGCCTCGCGGTGGCTGCTTGATGACGGCGACGGCGCGCAGAACATGGTTCATGTTGCGAAATGGCCGATGGCGCATGAGGCGGGAGCGCGCAGGCTCGGGAGCGGGCGCGCACCTCCGTCACGACAATGCAGAGCGGCCAGGGCGCGTCCAGGCGCAGGCGCGCGCCGTCCAGCGCGCCCGGCCCGCCATCATGCAGGAGCAGGCGCGCCGGCGCGCGCGCGCGCTCCGCAGGCGCTTCCAGCCGCAGCGCCGCGGCGTACGGGTCGGCCTCGGCGGTGGACCCCTGCACCATACCGCCCACTGCGTCATGTGTGCACCCGCCGGGCCGCTACGCGCCGCCGCGTGCAGCTGCTTCTCACTATGTGCGTGCATCGCAGGGGGCGCCCAGCGTGCTGTCAGCATCGGATCCGGACCTCCGCCGACAGCGGCAGCTTGGCGCTCGGTAGGTTGTGCGGACATCCAGGTGTAAGCAGGCATGCCGCGCCTTGTGTCGTGCCCGTTTGTATACAATGGCAACTTGCAACCGTCAAGGCTGTAACTGGCTTCGGCCCCATCGCGCCTCTGTCAAGGGCGCAATGCGCTGGCATGTGACGCGCACCCGCAGCGCCTCGTCCAGAAGCGCCTGCAGCTCCAGCGCGCCCAGCGGGCGGCCACGCGCGGCCGCGCGCGTCAGCCCGGCCGCCAGCGCGGCCGCCCAGTCGCCGGCGCCCTGCCAGTAGAAGCGGCGCAGCGCCGCCAGCAGCGCGTCCAGGCCCAGCGCGCCGCGCAGCAGCCTGGCGCGCGGCGCGCATGGCTCGGCACCGCGGCCTTGCTCCTGGCAGGCGTGCTGACGTCCGCTGCAGCTGGGGCGTGGTGCGAGACCCGGCAGGCGCCGTTCTGTGGTCAGCCGCTGGGACGCGCGGTACAAGCGCGCCGCCTGCCGTCTCAGGGCTGCTGGGCACCATTGTGGTGAGCGCGCGGTGCCGGGACTGGTTCTTTGCGGCCCGCTCAAAAGCAAGCATGCAGGGCCGCACACCACAATCATCTGGGTGCAGGCATGCTCGCAGGGCCAGCAGAGTGCATCCGCAGGGCCCTGCAGAGGGACGGGGGCGCGCCCGAGGCAGGCGCGGCTGGCGCACGCGTACTGCACGCGCACGCCCGCCAGCACGCACGCGTCCATGGCCTGCGAGAGGGGACCCCACGCGCCGCCGCCATCCCCGTCCCGCGCTTTGTCCTCTGCGCCCGCGGGGTCGGGGCGGGCGTCCGCATGCTCACTTTGGGCGCCGTCGGCGCAGCTGCCGCGGCCGCCCACCCCGTCAAGCGCCGCATCGGCCGCCGCTCCGCTGTCCGCCAGCCTGAGCGCGTCCCCTGCGGCCCACCCCCGCTGAGCAAAGGCCAGCGGCTCCGGCGCATCCCCGGCATTGCCGTGCAGCACCAGCGCTTCGCCCGCCCCGGGCAGCTGCCAGCGGCGGCGCATGCCTGGCCGCGGCGCGGCGCCGCCCTCGGAAGCTGCCTCAGCAGCAGCTGGGGCGCGGAGCGCGGCGCTCGGCTGCGCTGCTTCCCTGGCCGCGTCAGCGAGCAGCGCAACAAGCCACTCAGGTCCTGGGTCGCTGGCGGCTGCCGCTGCCCCCGGCATGGGCGACGGTGACCGCAGCCTGGCCCTGCCGCCGCCGAACGGGCCGCCCCCCGGCGCTGCGGCGCGCACCGGCGTGCCCCCCGTGGCGTCCTGCCTGGCCAATAGATATTCGCCGCAGGGGCTGCTGCCCCGGGAGGCAGCCGCACCAGCGCGCCTGGGCGCGCCGGCGCGCGTGGGCGTGGTGCTCAGGGGTTTGCCAACATAGCCACCCGCACTGCTGTGCGGGCTGCTGCCCTGCTGGGACGATCGCGACGGCGAGGCGCCCACAGAGCGCCGTCCGCCGGGCGAGGCCGACCCGGGGCGCCGCGCCGACGGCGGCCCGCTCGGCCGCCCGGCGGCGGGCAGGGTTGCGGGGTCCAAGCGCAGGCCGCCGCTGCGAGCGGCGCGCCAGCTCGCGTGCCGCTCGGCCGGCGACGGCGGCGGCCGCGGCTGTGCCTGGCCCGCGCCCGCACGCTGCTCGGGCGAGGGCGAGGCGGCCGCTCCAGCGTCGGGCCGCCCCCGCGCGCTCCCGGCCCCCGCAGCGCCCGGCTCGGGGCTGGGCAGCCGGCTGGCGCATGACGGGCTTGTGCTGACCGCGACTGGGTGGCTGCCTGGGCTGCCGGGGCGGGCATCGGCGTGCTGTGCCTCTCGTGCAGCAAGCTGGCCGACCAGCAGCGCATGCGCCCCCGGCGGGCGCCAAGCGGCGGCGGCGGGCTGCGTGCTCTCGTCGGGGGAGCCCGCCTGCGCAGCGCCTGCAGGGCCGAAGGGGTGTGGCGGAGCGGCGTCGGCGTTGGCATCGGCGGGTGCGCTCCGGCCGCTCGCAGGCGCGCGGGCTGACGCCGCGGCGCCGCCTGCTTCCGCCGCGGGGCTGGTGGCATGGGTGCTGGGCCCTGCCCTGCACGACCTGCCGCACGGAGCAGCGACAACGTCAGTGTCAGCACAGCGTCGCCTAGCCGCACACCACCGCGGCGGCGCGCCATGGGAGGCCCCGCGCCTGTCATGGCCGTCTAGCAGCGCGACAGGCGCGCCGCTGCCGGGCAGCGCCGCAGGCGCGGCGCTCGCCTGCCGCCAGCGCCGCTGGGCCGCCAGGTGCTGCACCTTGCCGACCTGCGCGCTCAGGCATGCGCACGGTGAACATGCGCAGCGCTCACTCAACAAAGACGCTCTGTGCTCAAGCTGCCAGCGGACGTTGAGCAGACCTGCATAATCGCAAGCAACCTACTGCACCCTATGCAGCGCATGTGCAGCAGCAGGAGCACCTCGCGCAAGCGGGCCTCGTCGAAGACGAGCGGCAGGCCGGCGGCGGCGGCGCCCCCGCTGCACCAGGCCGCCCGCCAGGGCTCCGCATCCAGCTCTGCGCCACATGCAGAGCCTGACGCCGCTCACCACCTCGGTGCGGGCTCAGCCAGTTTGTTCCAAGACATGGATAGGTGTGCTGCAGGCTCGACTCCACACATTGACGTACACACCATATCTGCCGTACCCACGTGCCTGACTCCATAGCGGCGCCCCTCACCGACCCCAGCAGCGCGCGCGGGGGCCGTCCGCGCACCGGCCCGCACGCCGCGCCGGGCCGCGGCCGCGCCGGCCGCGCCGGCCTCGTCGGCCGCCGCGGCCGCCCAGCCGTCCACCAGCGCCTGCGCGGCCGCCGCCGCCGCCGGGGCAGCGGGCTCCGCGGCGGCCAGGCGGCGCAGCGCGCGCTGCTGCAGGCCGGCCAGCAGCAGCTCGTGGCGCGCGGGCTCCAGGAAGGCCGGCAGGTCGCCCGGCGTCGCCTGCCGCCGTGCGCAGTCACTGCTCCATGGCCAGGTCACGGACGCTGCAGGACCCGGCGTTCCCTGTGTGCGCTGCGAGCGTGTGGCGAGGTTGCTGCGCACAGGACACCCTCCGCAAGTGTTCTGTGGCGCCAACGGTCAGCGCCAATGGTCTGTAGCGTGCAGCGGCGGCTGTGAGGACAGGGGGCACCAAGAGAGAGGCACTCCCGCCACGTCGCGCTGTCCGCGGGCACGGAAGCGAGCGCTGTCCTTGCACAGGGCGGGACCGCCTCATAGTACATGCTGGCCAAGCAGGACAACCCCGACCGCTCTGCACCCTGCTGGCTGTCAAACACCGCACCCGCTCGCTGGCGGGCGTGCCGGCCGGGAAGAAGCTGGCGGCGAGCGCGTCGGGCGCCGCGCCAAACGCGCCGTACGGCGCGCCGGCGCCGTACAGCCACGCGCGCAGGTGCGCCGCGAACGGCGCAAACGCGGCCGCAAGCAGCTCCTGCAGGAGCGGCGCGCGCGCGGCGTCGCCGCGCGCGCTGTCCAGCTGCGAGTACAGGTCGTCCAGCAGCACGGCGCCGCTCGGGAAGCCGTGCTCGGCCTCGCAGCGCGCCCGCCCTGCGCGGGCCAGGTGGCTGCGGCCGGTCTGCAGGGCTGTTCGCTGGGGGCTGCCCCTGCGCATGGCGCACTGCCATGCAGGCGGATGAAAAATGAAAAATGATTGAAAAACCATGTCTCATAGGTGGTGGCAGTGCACTAGGGCTGTGTTGAGTACATCCTACATAAGCGACACGCATGTGGTGACAGATGACGTGGGCGCGCCCGGGTCGAGCTGCTCATCTTGCACCGACGTGCACCCGCATACCTCCGCCAGCGCGGCGAGCGCGCTGCGCAGCGGCCGCGTGTGCACGTCCACCTCCAGCAGCGTCATGCTCCCGCATGCAGCCTCCTCACCCGACGCGCCTGCAGCCCCACCGCCCGAGCATGCGCCGCCGCCGCACGCCCGCTCGCTCGCGCACGCAGGAGACGTGGGACTGGTGGCGGCCACGGCGGCCGCGGCGGCCCCGACGACGCGCGCCTCGGCAGCGCGGCGCGCGGCCACGGCCGCGGGCAGCGCCTGCAGCGCCGCGCTCTGCCGCCGCAGCACGCGCTGCACCGCCGCAGCGAACGCCTGCGCAGTGCATAGGCGCGCATGATGCAGGCGGGAAGCAAAGGTACCCATGCGGCGCCTTGCCCGGATGAGGCACGAGTTCCGAGACCTGCAGGGTACGATCTAGCGGCGTGTCTGCAGCTGTGCCGGCGCAATCGCCGCGCTTTGCCACGGCGCGCGGCGTTCACAACAGCCTGCCAGCTCGCTCCACCCTGCTGCCCCACTTTCCAGCCGCGCAGCTGGGCTGGGGCGCGCCTTGAGCACGGGGTCGCCGCCGCGGCCGCCGGCGCCGCCGGCGAGGTGGTGCGCGGCGAAGCGCTGCAGGCGCCGACGCCGCGCGCCAGCGTCCGCCAGGCCGCCCAGCAGGCGCGCCAGCGCGCCAGGCGCGCCCTGGGCTGAGCCACGCAGGCGCCCCGCGCGCAGCTGCTGCACCGCCGGCTCCACGCCCTGCCGCAGCGGCGCAGCGCGTGCCTCGCGCGCCCGTGCCTGACGACAGCACAGGCCTGAGCGCGTTTGGCGCAAGCCACTGTGGGCGGGCAGTCAGCATCACTGGTAGAAGTCGCAGTCGGAGCAAGCTCAGGGACGTCTGCATGGGGCGCGCCTCCAGCGCGAGCAGCGCCTCGCGCGCCAGATCAAGCTCCTGCGCCAGCCAGCCACCAGCGCCCGCCGCCACCCCGGCGCCGCGGCCGCCACCGCTCTCACCGGCTGGCGCAGCGCGCAGCTGCTCCAGGCGCGCCTCCAGCCGCGCGAGCGGCGCGCTCCCGGCGCCCTCTGGCGCTGCGGCCGCCGCCGCGGGCGCGGCGGGCGGCGCGGCAAACGCGGAGAGCGCGCCAGGCTCGGCGCGCATGCGCCGCTCGGCCAGCTGCAGGTCCAGCGCCTGCGCCAGGTCGCGCCGCGCGGCCGCACCCCCGGGCCCGGCTCCTGCACGCGAATCAGCGCATGGTGAGGCAGGGAGGCACTTGCGCCGCTGCGAGCGCGTCTGCGCCAGGCGCGGCTCTTCCAGCCTGTCCATGGCGCACAGCGCTGAAAGCCTTGGAGCACCGCTCTGCATATGTGCACACAGTCACGCACGTTGAGCTTGCACACTGGTCATGCCTGGGGCAGCGAGCTCACTTGAGGAGAGCGTGCACGGCGCACCGGTCGAGCTGCCGCTCCCCGGCAGGCCAGCGCGCCAGACTGGCCGCGCGGACAGCGGCAGCGCGGCCGCCGCGCTGTGCGCATGCGCGCCGGCTGCGCACGAGCCTGCGCCCGCCCAGCTCCATGCGTCCTCCTCCCTGGCGGCCCACTCCCCAGCGTCCCAGGCGGGCAGCCGCAGGGTCGTCGCGGCATTGGGCTCCTGGCTCAGCAGCGCGGGCGACAGGGCTCGGATGCCAGCTGCGCCCTCGGCGATCTCTGGCGTGCCGGGCACAGGGACGCAGGAGGCCGTGCAGTCGCCGGTGTGCGCAGGCGCGCCACCCAGCGGTGGCAGCGCCGGCGGCAGCTTCACGAGGGGCGGCGGTGACGGGGCCGCACGCGCCCCCTGCATGGCACAGCAGCTCGTCTGCCAAGCCGCTTCCCCTTCACACAGCATGTCACAACCTGGCCGGGGAGCCAGACATCGCCGGTGTTTGCATAGCGCAGAGGGGGCCGCACCTGCAGCTGGAACAGCACAGCCAGCAGGGCGCGGCAGGCGGCCGGACACGCGTCCGCGCCGCCGCCAGCGCGGCTTTCGGTGACCTTGGTGCCCTCCGCCCTGAGCGCCGTGAAGGCAGGCGCATCATAGGAAGACGCTGTGCAGCAGGGCTTGCTGCTAATGCAAAATGGTATTGCACGTGCCTCGGCGGCCGTTCGAGCAACTCTTGAAGCCGCTCAGCCCGCTTGCTCTGGCCACAGTTGTGCAAGCTTATAACAGCCTGCACGACACCAGGAGGCGTGAGCATTGCTCACAAGCGTATCAAACTGGCCAACAGCTGAGCAGCTGTGCACGTACGCTGGTAGCCGCCACCTTGTTGCTGTCGTCCCTGTCGTGCACGTCTGCATACTCTGCCTGTGAGCCACAGCGTGCTCAGGATGAGCGAGCCTTAGTGTGGCAGCAGCGTCTCTCCTAATACTGCTGCAGCGCCTTTTCAACAACTAAGTCTTTGTTTAGATGGAGCGTGCAGCCACACCCCGTTGAGGCCGAGCAGGACATCGTAGGCGCGGCTCTTGAGTCTGCGCGTCACTGTGGCCGCTTCAACCGCGCTCTCCCTGCCGGCCACGTCTGCAACGCCGTCTGTGCTTTCAGTGCACGCTATGCTGGCAGCAAGCCTCTTCAGCAGCTGCGGCGTGCTGGCCTGATCCTCAGGCTGCGCTGAGCTGCAAAAGAACATATTGTGATGATGGGCAGTGCCGCAAGCGTCACGGCTTGTGGCACTGCCCGGGCCAAACATTGCAGCTGCGCCGCAGGAGCAGAGCAATGGAACCCGTCAAAGCCGTGCATCAGAGGGCGCTGCCTCACAGCACACCCAAGGCCACGCCCTGCGCGCATACACGTTGGCATGCGCTCCAGCTTGCATGCAAGTCGACCACATTCAGGCAGTCCTTCTTTATATATATATCGTGCTATAGCACTGCTCATGTCTGCTGCCTCAGGCCTGTTCCAGATGTGTGCGTGGCAACGGTGACACACAAAGCCGAACGCCCGAGTGCAAGCATTGTAATGTCGCAGCGCCAGCCCTCCTTGCTGCAGCTCGACCACGGCGTGCTTGGGATTGTCTTCAACTTCCTGGAGCCAGCTGCTCTGGCACGCAGCGCATGTGTCTGCAGGGCATTCCGCGAGGTCGCGACCGATGAGGCTTACTGGGAAAAGCACTGCACCCACCGGTGGACGCATCCCAACAAGCATCTCAAGCACGTCTTTCGAGGCGCGAACTGCTGAGACCGGTGGACGCAACATGCGCACTTGTTTGCACGTGCCTGGGCGGGTCGTGCTCATAGTGAGTACTCTTTGCGTGAAGTATGCCGTGATAACATATTGTTCCCACTTGCCAGGCTTGGACGAAGCGTGGGTTAAGGAGGTGAGCTGGCGCGCACTGTACGCCTACAGCAACGGGTGGCGCTCCGTTGGCCACAACAGCTTTAAAAACTGCTACCGCGCGCCATATTTTCAAACCCCAAAGACCAGGGGAGAGAAACGTGCCTATTGCTGTGTGGACGCTCAGCGCCTGGGCTGGACGTCCGCTCGCGGGGCGTCCAAGTGGCTGCTGGAGCTCCAGGAGTGCGCTCTGACGGTGCGTGCTGCTCTCCAGTGCTTGGGAGGTTCCCGGCTTGCCGCCCGAGGCAGTGCCCCGCCTTGACACACGCTGGTTGCCTTGGTACACGTTGAGAGCGGCACGCATGGTTATGCTGTAATAACATGCGGGCGACGCCCCGCCATACGAGGCCGTGATGGGGTACATCCAAGCTTCCCATGCGCTGTGCGGCAGGCGTACAACTGTGAGACCGGGGCGGTGTTGGCCAGCATGAGGACAGCGCAAGCCCGAGACACGACAACGAGCTGCATTACTGCGCTGCCCTCAGGGCGACTGGCTGCGGGCTCCCGCTACAGGAACCGCGTGGCTGTCACTCAGCTGGACCTGTGGGAGCTGGAGCATCCCGACAGTGAGGAGCCGCATGTCGCCACCGAGGCCCGGTGGCAGGCGCTGCCGCATGCGCCAGACGCCGTTCCGTGCGCGCCCACGCGCTGTACGGTGCCTAATACTCAGGCGTACGATGCAGACGGCATGTCGTGCACGTGCCTGCTGGCCGCTTGGGATGCACATGGCCAATGTCCTGTGCCCTACACATGACAGCAGCGTGTTGCGCGACAGGTGCGTGGCCGCCATGGAGTACTCGGCGCGCAGCGACTGCCTGGTGGCGCTGCACAGCCTCTTCAGCCGCCGGCCCGCATCGAGCGGCAGCATCTCCGCTTACGACTGCCGCGATGGCGGCCGCTTGCTGTTCAGCAGGACAGCCTTCATGTGCGCAACACCTTGCACGGTGGCATCTGAAGCACATGGGCTGGCACATTGACACTGGGCTGTTGGCCTGAACATGCGGCTGTGCTGTTGTGCGGCAGCGGCTGGCTGCCGCCCGGTCGCGTGCGGCGGTGTAATGCAAAGCCTGCTGTGCTTTGACACCACCGTTCTGGTACGCAGGGAGACCTCGACGCTGGTGGCCTTTGCGTTCATCGAGGCGGGCGCAGGCACCGAGATGGTCACGGGTTCCGTGCATCATGGTGCCTGCTGGCCCTCGTCCGCGTTGCAGTGGCCCCGGCTGTGTGCTGCAGCGTACGAGCGCGCTTGTCGCGCGGCGCAGGCGTGTGCAGCCAGGACTGCTACATGCAGCCGGGGTCGCTCTGCCACCACGTGCCGCAGAACCACACCGCCACCCTGAACGTGCTGGATGTCCGCGCGCCCGAGGGCTGGGTGCGGGCGCCGCTGATGATCACGGCTGGCAAGCCGCTCTGCTTGCCTGCAGCTGCCTGCGTCCCGCGCGCATGCACTGCCAACGCGCCGCCTGCCGTGCGTCCCCTGGCGCATGACCCCTGAGCCCTGCGCCATGCGCAGGTGCAGTACTACAGCACGCACCACCGCTCGCTGTACCCGCACATCGCAACCGCGCGGCAGCACTACTTCTTCACATCGCATGCCGGCAGCCCTGTGTGCTGCTGGGACCTCAGGCGCGTGCGCAAACCGCAGCCTGCGGTCCCCTGCCTGAGCTGGCCGCGGCGTCGCCGCGATTACAGCGGCGGCATGGTGACGACGCGCAGCCGCCAGGAACATGAGCACGCCGGTGCATGAGGAGCAGCGCCTGGGGAACTTCCCGTCATGTACCGGGCACAACGCGCGCCTGCCCTTCGGCGCCCCGGCGGCCTCGGCCAGCACGCAGGGGCTGCACCTGTGCACAGACGGCGATGTCCTGCTCGGCCAGGCAGACAACGGCGCGCGCGCCTATCATATCATGCTTCAAATCAGCATGGGCAGCTGCAGTCGCTTGGCAGATCGTCGGACCCCTGATCACCCTGGCAGGGTTGAGCTGTGCAAGCTCTGGCACCCTGGGGCCTGTTGGCTGCATGCGTGGCGTGGGCAGAACAAGGCGCAGCACTGCATGTTGACATGACTCGGGGTCATGGTATGACCCCTGTTGCGACCCCTTGCGCTACTTGCTGCGCAGGCATGCTGTGGATGTGGGACCTGTCGGCGACGCTGGGGTGGGCGAAGGGCGGCCCGCCCGGCTCCTGGCTCACCCGCCGCACGCCCGGCCCATGGGAGGTGCGATGACTGCTTTGCAGCGACAATTTTTGCACCCCTGATGATGCTGCTCTGCCCGTCAGCCCTGTGCTCTTGCGTGTCATCACATACTGGGCCAGTAGTGGTATCTTGTCGCACCTTGTCGACAGCACATGCACCAATAGCCCGCTAACGGCAGCAGGCACGGCCTCATGTGCAGCGTATGGCGCCAGGACACTGTGCGGTGGGGCGGCAGGACGGCGAGTACTTTGCGGACTGGCCGCAGCCGCTGGGCGACATGTTTGGGCGCCTCACAGGGAGGGAATCGACCTTTAAGGCGACTGGTCTGGAACTGCAAAGCCTGCACCTCGGCAGCCCGGGGGTGCTTAGCAGCTGGCTGCCCTTGGAAACAGAGTTTGAGGATGATGAAGGGGAACCGACCATGGCGACGTCGAGTCCTCAGATCATGCGGCTGGTGCGGACTGCCGCGTAGCCAGGTATCCTCTGCGCGTGTTGCTTTGTGCCGGGCGCTGCAGGAGCGGGAGCGGTGCTGCGCTGAGGTCACAGCTGCAGGCCTTGTTGCAAGTTGAGCTGGGCGGAGAGCAAGGTGCAGGCTGTACCAGGGCCACTTGCCGAGGCGGTGACCTGTTCCTGCAACCTCGCTCCGCCAGGCCCACCAGCGCGCCGAACTCAGCACCCCATGGCGCACGCCCAAACCCTGGCATGCCACGGCCTGTCCGCGGCGTCACGCCAGCTGTTCCCGCCCCAACCGAAACATTGGGTCCGCATGCGTCACACGCACATGGCTGCCTCATGCATTGGCGAGACTAGCTGCCGCAGTACGCAACGCCCGTGTTTATGAACGGGCCGGGTGGCAAGCCCGCCCACGCGCAAGCCCTTGAGTGCGCAGTGCCATGCCTCATGTCACTATCCTTGGTGCTGGACCTTGCACAGTACGTAAACAGGTACACCCCCTCAGCTTGGATACGACCTGGCCCCCGTCGCACGCGCGCGCCCCTCATGCGGCCTCCTCCTCCTCGTCGAACTCGCCTGAGCAGTTGCCTCACACGCGTCATACACTGTGCACACCAGAGCATGGGCTGGAGCGGCCGGCCATTCTAGGCCACGCATGTGTGCATCTCCGCCATGGAGGGGCTGAGCGCGGCCCCTGCAAGCATCAGGGGAGGTCTGTTGCTCCGGCAGCACTTGGGGGTGGCTCAGACGGGCGCGCACCCTCCTCCTCGGCGCTGGCGTCCTGGTACTGCTGGTACTCGCTGACCAGGTCGTTCATGTTGGACTCGGCCTCCGTGAACTCCATCTCGTCCATGCCCTCGCCTGCGCAGCCACCCTCCCTCACCGCATGATGCGCTGCATGCTTCCAGCGCTGCATGCGCTCCTTCCAGCGGTGGGTGCAGCTGGGATCGCAGCCGCGTCCTTATCCACTGCTTGCCAACCGGTGCACTGCCACTGCCACGGAGGCATTGTGCCAGGATCCGACCTGATGTGCTCTGGCTGCTCTGCCTGTGTACGACCGAATGCTGCAGCGCCAGGGGTTGCGCCAGGCGCGCGCGCCGCTGCCTGCGCGCCGTGCCGCGGGCGGCGCCCGGCGCGGCGCACCGGTGTACCAGTGCAGGAAGGCCTTGCGGCGGAACATGGCGGTGAACTGCTCGCTGACGCGCTTGAACATCTCCTGGATGGCTGTGGAGTTGCCCACGAACGTGGCCGCCATCTTGAGGCCCTTGGGCGGGATGTCGCACACGGACGACTTGACGTTGTTCGGGATCCACTCCACGAAGTACGACGAGTTCTTGTTCTGCACGTTCAGCATCTGCTCGTCCACCTGCGCGCGCTCCAGCGCCCCCGCGCGCTCGGCCCCCCGCTGCTGGCACCGTGCACCGTGACCTGCATGGCTGGCGTATCCTGACACAAGCCCCCTGCGCTCGCAGCGCATGCACCGACACACGCACCGACACACGCCCCGCCTGACAAGCATGCTGACAACTATTCTGTACGTACCTCCAGGAGTATGCATGGCCCACTCTCTCGGCAGGTGTGCGGGGCCGCGCGCCTCCTTGGTGGACATGCGGCCGCGGAAGAGCGCGGACGCGGTCAGGTAGCGCCCGTGGCGCGGGTCGGCCGCGCACATCATGTTCTTGGCGTCCCACATCTGCTGCGTCAGCTCGGGCACCGTCAGCGAGCGGTACTGCTGGCTGCCGCGGCTCGTCAGCGGCGTGAAGCCGACCATGAAGAAGTGCAGCCGCGGGAAGGGGATCAGGTTGACCGCCAGCTTGCGCAGGTCCGCGTTCAGCTGCCCTGCGCTCGCGTCGTCAGGCGGCGTCAGGCGGCGTCAGGCGGGGCGCTCGCACTGTGCTTCGCCGAGCGTGAGCAGTGCCAGCATGCTGGCTTACTGTCTTTGTTCAAGGGCGGATATAGAATTGTCACGTTCGCTCCTCTGACGTATGCTTGGAATGGTACAGCTCCAACATGAAGGAGGGGCAGAAAAATGCCCTCCCACTTCTGAACAGCATCTCTGACCACACATGAAAGTGCGGCCGCTGCTGCGCGGCAGCGCGCTGGCCGCACCCGGGAAGCGCAGGCAGCAGGTGACGCCGGACATGACGGCCGAGATGAGGTGGTTGAGGTCGCCAAACGTGGGCGTCGTCAGCTTGAGCGTGCGGAAGCAGATGTCGTACAGCGCCTCGTTGTCCAGCACCATGCACTCGTCCGCGTTCTCCACCAGCTGGTGCACCGACAGCGTCGCGTTGTACGGCTCCACCACCGTGTCGGACACCTGCGCGCGCGCGGCCATAGCGGTGGGGCCGTGTTCAGTTGTGGGCACCTGCACAGCCTTCAGGGTGTATGGTTAAGGGTACGGCTCCACCACTGTGTTCGACACCTGCGTGCGTGCGGCACAGCCGTGTCACGGTGCGCGTTTCGTGTGCGCCCTCGAGCACAGCGCTCAACTTCACCCGGCTGCATCCGCATGTCAGCATGGTACCAGACGCACTAGCGCCTGCGCCCACCCATGATCACGCCCGCTTTGCAACGCCCATCAGGAAACACAGCTGGCTTTGTGCTTGGTGATGTCAGGCACACGCTTCTCTGCACATGAAATGCAGAGCGCGTCCGCAGTGCTGCCCAGGGCGCCGCGCCTTGGGCGACGGCACGACCGAGAAGGTCATCATCATGCGGTCGGGGTACTCCTCGCGGATCTTGCTGATCAGCAGCGTGCCCATGCCTGAGCCGGTGCCGCCGCCCAGCGAATGGCAGACCTGGAAACCTGCGCAACGCCAGTGGCCATGCATGAGCGCATAGCTGCTGGGTGTGAGCGCTCTTGGCAGTCTGTGCACGCCGTCAGCCACGTCTCAGCTATTAATCTTAGCTATAGGCCTTGTTGCCGCTGGGTTGAGCTTGGCACCTGCGCCCAGCGGCGTTCCTGCTCGACGCAAGGCGTCACAGCTAGCTGGCCACTGCTTACGCGCTCTGCACGCCTGGCCTGCAGCACGCAGCTGGACGGGAGCGCGCTCTTGCTGAGGCCAGGCTCGAAGCAGGCCAGCACCCTTGCTGAGGAGCAGGCCCGTGGTGGAGCGCCGGGGCAGGACTCGCACCCTGGAGGCAGTCGCAGGACTCCGCCTCCTTGCGTACCACGTCCAGCACTGAGTCGATCAGCTCAGCGCCCTCGGTGTAGTGCCCCTTCGCCCAGTTGTTGCCCGCGCCCGTCTGCCCCCAGCAGTTGTGTTCTGTATCAGTGGGCCCTAAGCGCCAAAGAGGGCCCAGGAGAGTGTCCCTCGCTGGGCATAAGCGCGCAGTGGCCTCACTGGTGCGGTGGCGTGGACCTCACTGCCTCACCTGGCCAAAGATGAAGTTGTCCGGCCGGAAAATCTGGCCAAACGGCCCGGAGCGCACAGAGTCCATCGTGCCGGGCTCCTGCACGCCCGGCAGGGCGTAAGGCAGCAGGCCTTGATAATAGTGCTTTCACGCCGTTCTTTGGCTGGGCGCGCCAAGCCCAAGCCCGCTTTCACCGGCATCTTGACATATACATATGACAGCTGAGCGGGAAAAGCGCGCTTACCAGGTCCATCAGGACAGCCCGGGGCACGTAGCGACCTGCGCGACCCCGGGAGCTCACGTTGAGCCTGACGGTGGCTGTCCTGGGTCCGCAGAAATGAAAAAGGCTTCCTCGGCACAGTCTGTAACAGCGATGCCTGAGGCGGCCCGCTCACCTCCGCTGGCCTCGTTGAAGTACACGTTCATCCGCTCCAGCTGGAGGTCGCTGTCGCCCTGCACCCCAGGTTGAAGCTCAGCAGCCGCTTTCCCTCGAAGCAAAGTTGGAAGGCACGCAGGGAGGTGAGCTGCCTGCTCGCAACAGAGGCCTGCACCTCATAGGAGCCGCAGGCGGAGACGCCGTGCTCATCACACACGGTCTCTGCGCGCGCACAGCGCAATCAGCGGCCGCGCCACAGAGCGCGCTCCTGGCGCGTCGTGGTGCGTCCGGGCGCCCCCTCTGGCGGGGCTGCAGGGCAGGGCGCGCACCCCAGAACTTTGCGCCAATCCTGCGGCCCCAGCACAGCGTTCCGTCAGCGCGGGCGCTCACAACTGACGAGCGCCCTACTGCGGCAGTTTTGCCTGGCGCTGCTGCGCCCAGCCGTTCCAGCAGGCAAGAGCGCCAACTTCGCGTACGCCCTATGCATCAGCTCGGGGCGCACTGGTTGCCACACTGGCCGGCCTGGATGTGCACAATCTCACGCATCGTGCCTGGTCAGGCTGCTGTGAGTGCTGCTCAAGGCAGGCAGATACTTTGCTGCGCCGCCAGCATGCGCCTGCTCTCCTCTCTGCAGGCTGGCGCGCACTTTGACTACCACTGCACGCAGCAAACAAGGGAAACGCCTCAGAGGTCTTGCTAGGGCTAGCGCCCGCCAGTGGGGTCCCAAGAAGGCTGTTGCCGGAACAGAGCAGCTGACATGGCGTTCCCAATGGCGGGAAGCTTGATGCTGCCCAGCACAGCGCCGGGCACGAGGGCAGCGCCCGCATGTAGGCCAGCAGCGCCGGCGCTGCGCTCTGCATTCCTGGGGGAGAGGAGAGGGAGCGGCAGCGCGCACGCTTTCTGCGGCTGCCAGTTGCGGAGCGCCGCGCTGTTGCGGCCCGGGCGCGGCTCGCGCACGGCGGTGACCATGGCGGCAAAGGGTGCGGCTGGGCGCTATCGTCAGGCACCACAGTCTGCATTGGCGCACGCTTTGTGGCTTCGGCAGCAGCTGGTGCAGCTGCAGCGTACTGGTGGCCCCAGGATGCTGTGTTTCAGAAGGCGGGCGGCCGTTCGCTCTAACTAACAAGTCTTCATGTGCCTGGACAGTCACCGGGTTGATAAAGCTGGCGCTCCCGGCCGGCAAGGCCAACCCTGCGCCGCCTGTCGGCCCCGCTCTGGGCGCAAAGGTGCGGACCGCGCTGTGGAGCGCTGAAGGCAGCCGGCCGCGGCGCCGCACGCCCAGGCTGAGCGGCGTGCGTGTGCGCGCGGCAGGGCGTGAACATCATGGCCTTTTGCAAAGAGTACAACGCGGCCACCCAGGACAAAGTGGGCACCATCATCCCCGTAGAAATCACCGTCTACGAGGTGCCTCCCTGCTGCCCGCCTTTCCTTGTCCCGCCACCGGCTGTTACAGTGTGGTCTGGTGGCACGGCGGTGCCACATGCCCATCTCCTTCCTGCTCTGTGCTGCCCCCATGCGGCCCCCCTGTATTTGCAAAAGTGGCTTCCCAGGCGGCGCGCTGCTGACGCCACCGCGTCCGATATACGCAGGACCGGAGCTTCACATTCATCCTGAAGACGCCGCCGGCCTCCGTGCTGCTGCAGAAGGCTGCGGGTGTTGAGAAGGGCTCGGGCACGCCCAACTCGGTGAAGGTCGGCAGCGTGACGCGCGCGCAGATCAAGGTGCGCCCGCCGCTCGCCGCCTGCGCTGCCCCAGCTGGACTCTGCGCGAGCAGAGCCTGCACGAGTGTGGAGCCTGGGACAATGCGCTGGCCTGCCTGTCTAGTACCATATGGCTGTAGGCAGCGCGGCGCGGCGCGGGGTCTGGCCCAGTCGCCGCCCGCGGCCCGGCACTCAGTGCGGTGCGCCGGCCGGCGCGCTGACCTGTGCCCGGCCGGCGCGCAGGAGATCGCGGAGATCAAGCTGCCGGACTTGAACGCGATCACTGTGGACGCGGCGATGAAGATCATAGAGGGCACGGCCAAGAACATGGGCGTGACCGTCAGCGACTGAGCGCGGGCATGTCAGGCGCCGCTGCGCGCCTGCCAACCAACCCTGCCTCGCCTGCGAGCGACGCTGGGAGCGCACGCTCACGCAGGCGCACTGTGTCAGGAGTGTCTTTGCGCGCATGAGGTGATTTGCTGACGCATGCGCATGCGTGGCGACCTGCCCACCTAGGCGCTAGTGCAGCAGGCGCTGTAAAGCGATTGCACGGCAGCTGGGCCTAGGAGCCTCGCCTACTCACGGTGTACTGCGGCCTAGGCAACAAAGTGTTTCAAGAATCTCAGAACTTGCTGCCGGTGTGCTACAGCGGCTGTGGTACGTTGACACCAAGTCTAATTTTCTTTGTGATTACATATACTGACATGTACCTTAAACTACGGCCTTGAACTCCCCTCCCATTTTAAACCATACCACCCATTGCTGGCTACCAAGCAAGAGCTTCCACTGTGCATTCAAGTACTCAGCTAGCTCATGAGCACTACAGGGCAAGTTGTGGCGGACTGGCGCATCGCTGAGCAGTCCTGCCGTCCTGGTTATGGGCAAGCGGTGTGGCAGCGCAACATGTGCGTGGTGCCTGCCCGCGAGTTCCCTGGGGACGTGGGTGTGTGCCAAAGCACAGCCTTGGGCGCCAGCAATCTGCCAGCCTCACCAAGCGACCTACTGCCAGGAGTCGAGGTGCTGCTGCCCCGGTGCCGGCCCGCCCGTGCGGCAGTGCTGCAGCTTGTCGAAGTAGTAGCTGCGCGGCAGCACACACCCGTCAGGCTCCACACCCGCGCAGAGCCGCACTGTGCAGCCGGGCAGACGACCAACGAGAACCGAGTACGCTTGCCTTCGCACTGGCCCGGACAGACTTCTGTCCGCTTGGCTGCCCTCTTGGTGCAAACCCACAGGCTTGCACAACGGCCCTGCACTCGCTGCTGCTAGCCGCCTGAACATGTCTTTGCCAGCACAGGTAGTGCCACGTGCCTTGCACGTCACCTCAAGTGTCAGCTACAGTGAATGGTGTCAGCGACAGACACGGGCGCACCGGCAAGCCTCCAGGTCGCCGTTGGAGTCGGACATACAGTCCGTGAACGTCTTGGCAAAGTTAGCGCAGGGCTCGTTGGGCGTCTGCGCGACCTGCGCAGCAGCCTCCTGCGCGCGCCGCAGCCAGGCTCGCTCCGTCAGGTGCGACGTAAGTCAATCCTGCGCGAGTTGTGCGCGCTTGCACGGACAACCCAAAGGTCCAGCAGTCCGCTGGTGCTCCGCGGCGAGCCAAGCGTGCGGCCGGAAGCAGGCCCTGCTGCGCGGCAGGCAAGCGCTGTCTGTACTCAGGGCTCCCCGGCATCAAACAAGCTTCTGGCCTGCGCTTGCCTTGCTGCATCAGGGTGGTGACTTACCTGGGCCTGCGCGGGCTCCGGGTGGCGGCTGCCCAGCACGGAGTCGACCGCGCGGTGCGCGAGCGCGGAGCCGGTGCCCAGCGCCATGCCTGCCGGCCGGCGCCTTGTGTCAGCTCCGGCTTTCAGTTCACACAGCGGGCGCAGCGCTCGGCCTATGACGTCACGGGGGCCAGATGCTTCCACGCGCTCCACGCCAGGTGCATACCATACACCGCGCCGACACGCAGACAGACACGCCAGGTCAGCTGTGCACTGCCTGGTCTGCACATAGCTGGCCGCACGCTTGCGAGAGCACAGTGGCGCACCCTGGGCGACCATCCCGCCGAGTCCGGAGAGCATACCGCCACCGCCGCCGGGCGCCGGGGGCGGCGCCGCTGCGCGCGCACCACAGGATCGCTCCCGGTCAGCAGCCGCAGCCCCGTGCGCGAGCAAGGCCCAGGCAGGACATCAAGGTGGCGCACCATGGTGCGGCGCGGGCGGAGGCGCGGCCGAGTGCGCCTGGCGCGGCGGCGGCGAGGCCGGCCGCGGCGGCGCACGGGGCGCCGGCCGTGCGGACGCGCCTGCGCGCGCAAGCAAGGTCAGCTTGGGCGCCTGGGTCTGGAAAGCTCTGCAGCGGCCTGCCGCCAGCGCGGTGGGGCGTGGTGCGCAGCGGCAGCGCGTGCCGCGCGTGCGCTTGCGCGTGCGCACAGCAGGGCAGGCAGAGCGCAAGCGTAATATGCAGCCAGGCACGCAAGGCGGGTGCGCACGTCCACCACCACCTCTGCGCGGCATCCTGATGGCGCGGGTACAGAAGGTTCCGGATTCTGGGTGCGAGTTTGTCGCCTCGCCGTGGGCAGCGATGCTTTGTTGCGAGGCTAACAGGGGTTTCTGACCCCAGAGCTGCTCTGCTCCTGAAGGGATCGTCGGCGACAGCAGCCGCTGGAGCAAGCTGATAAACACATCAAGGGGCCAGGAGGTGCAGGCAAGACAGTGCCGCCTGGTGCATACAGGTGTCTGTCGAACCTGCCCTAGGCGCAGAGCGCGTGCGCAGGCCCGCGCACAGGCGCAATGTCGTCGTCCGCAGCGGCGTCCAGCTACTGGCGCGTGGCCGGCATGACCTACCTCAAGTACTCCAACCTGTGCGCTGACATGGTGCGCGCGTCGCTCAAGGACCCGCTGCGCACGACTGCCAAGACGCGCGAGGCCGTCTACTTCCGCGCGTCGACGTGGGAGGACGGCAAGCCTGTCAAGCAGGGTGCGCTGCCTGCGCCCGCAGCGTGCACGCTTTCGCTCAGCGTGTGTAGTGAGTGGGGGCCGAGCCTTTCAACCCTGTGCGTTGCCACCCTGCACAGGCGCTTACGCTCAGAGAAAGCGGCTGTTCAGCTGCCAACACGGGGTCGTGGTTCTGCGGCGCAGTTATTGTGGATCACACGGTACCGGAAGCAGAAGCGGCAGTAAAGAAGTAGAGCGGGAGTGCTCAGAAGTGCGTAGGAGTGCGAGCGGCGCGGGCGTGTGTGTGAGGGTGTGCAGTGGAGGGGCCTGCGAGCTCGGTACCGCACAGGCGCTGGCTGCTGTGCACAAAGGGGGACTGTGTTTGCGGCTCCCTTGTTCTCGTGCTGTAAGCACACAGCGCTTGAGGCAGCCTGCGAGGCCCTTACAGTCAGGTGGGCAAAGCGTCAAGCCGTTCGTCAAGCATGGCAACCTCGTTATCGTCAAGCCGGAACTGCAGCGCCCCCGCGTGCTCTGACACCTGTGCGACGGTCTTCGCTCCCGGGATGGGCACAGCGCCTGCGGCAAGCACCCCGCTCTCACCGGCTGCAGATGGAAGCCAGTGAGCAGCCGACGGGCCGAGCGAAGGGGGCGCAAGACTGTTCAGGCGGGGCAGGCAGCGTGCGAAACAAGCCAGGGCCGCAGCAGCATGCAGTTATTGTGTGAACTGCATCACCAGTCCGTCATGAAAGCCCGAAGCGCCAGCACACCTAGTACGCATGCACGTCTCCTAGCAGGTAGCTTTGTTCAGGCAGGGCGCACCTTTCGCCATGAGGTAGCCCAGAGCGACTTGCGACACGGACCGGCCGCCGCTCAGCTGGCCGATGAGCTGCATCAGTTTCAGCACAGGGCGGATTTTGTCCGCCTTTGCGCCACCGCCCTCCTGCACATACTTCCCTGGCGCGCAGGCGAGCTCGATTTGAGCAACATCGCGACACGAACGGCACTGATTTAGCGCCGAGCTTACAGCAAACAGCAGATCCTGCATGACACAGCAGCAGCACTGTAGTCACTACATTCATATCCTGACAGGAAAAGCCATGCTGGCGTGGCACAGCGCCGGCGCCGCACCCGTGAGCAGCCCCTGCGACAGCGGCGAGTGCGCGACGAGCGTCACGTTTAGGTCCGCGCAGCGCTGCAGCAGCCCGCTGCGCTCCGGCGCCCGCTCCAGCAGGTTGTATTTCACCTGCGCACGGGCAGCGAGGCCTGATGCCCTCCCCTCGACGCCTGCGCTGCCGAGAGCGGTTCCTCAGCACCAGCAAGCGAGGGTTGCATGAATCTGCATGCATCTGCTGAGGCCAGCTTGCACGTGCGCATAAGTCGAAACAGCGTCACATTTGTGACCATCCGCCACCAGCCCTCCCCTCGGCTGGCATGCAGGCCTCCTCGCGCCCCATTATCCCTTCTTGTTGGCAGGGCTCTGATGACCATGGACTCCTGTTGCTTCACCAGCCTGTGCACTTTGCACACTTTGTCTGCCTCACGCTGGCCAGGCACGCGCCTGATTTGTCGCCAGCGCGACGCCGCGCTGCGCGAGCAGGCCGTGCAGCTCCTGCATGCCGTCGGCGCCAAAGTTGCAGACGCCCACCGCGTGGCAGAGCCCCTCATCCACTGCCTGGCCGAGCGCCTCCGCGAGAAGCTTGTTGCCGTAGGCGGGGAACGGGAAGTGCACCTGCGCCGCATGCGGACGGGTGAGGCCCACCCACGCCCGCCAGCAGGGCTTTCATGCGGCCGAGGCGGCTCCTCTGCGTGCCGGCGCGCCGCGCATGCGGCGCAGCCTGATAGCTGAGCTGTGTGGGCCTGCTGCCGCCTGTAAGCGCATGCCCCCAGGTCCACCCAGGGAGGCCGGAACCGCCGTGCTCCTGGAAACGCGACGTGCAGCGTGTGTAAAACGCCAGGCACACTGGCTTGCCAGCGCGTTGCCAGCGCGCGGCGTGCCTGGTAGAGGTCCACGCTGTCCACGCCCAGGCGCGCGAGGCTGGCGCGCAGGGCGTCGATCATGGCCTTGCGGCCCAGCCGGAAGCCGCCTCCGACCTGTCCGCGACCCAGAGGCAGCCGTGAGCGCCGCCGCCCGCGCAGAGGTGGCGTCCGGTGGCGGTGCCGGCTGGGCGCGGCGTGGGAGCGGGCGCCGCACTATGATGTTCGTCCACGGCAGGGTGAAGAACTTGGTGCCGAGGACGACCTTCCCCGCGCCCTGCCGGCTCGCGAAGCGGCCCAGCAGGTGCTCGGACGACTGCCCGCCCTTGATGCCCTGGAAGCCGTACACCTGCCGCGGCAGCCCGTGCGCTTCTTCAGGACGGGACGCGGTCCGCGCTCAAATAGCGCCTCCTGCTCAACAAAACTGACTCGACAGAACGGAGCGCACCTCTGCCGTGTCGAAGAAGTTGATGCCGCCCTCGACGGCCGCGGCAAACACCTCGCGCAGCTGCGCCTGAGGCCGCGCGGGCAGGCGTCAGGGGCGGCAGAGCGGTGCGCGCCGAGGCGGGGCAGCGAGCGACGTGCTGCTCAGCGGCTCAGGCGTGCAGAGCGGTGCAGGCTCGCCTCGTCATACTGCTTGCCGTAGCCGCAGCCTGGGTCGCCCCACTGCAGCGTCCCCAGGCCCAGAGGGGACGCGCGCAGCTCCGACCCGCCCAGCTTGATGCTTGCGGGCGCCACAGCTGCGAGCCACAAACAGCGCGTCACTTGTGATTGCAGCAGAGTGCTTGGCAGAGCTTGCACAAGGCTTGCGAGAGCCTTTTCACTGCGCTTTCCTCTCTCCACGCTCATGCCTTGGCCAAGTGTGCCAAGGTGCATGCAAGCGTCCCAGCACAGAGTGCGCTGTCGTTCGCAACACGCACAGCAACTGTCTCCCCGATCTGGTGGCATCACCTTGTTTTGAGTCTGCACTGGATGCCCGCACTCGCAAGCGCCGGCACCGCAAGGGCTGGTGCTGCCACAAGCTGCAAGTGTGGCACTGTGTGTGAGCGCTGGTGCACGGCCGAGCACCACGCAGAGCTGCTGGACCAGACGCCATGTGATCACATGTGTTCGGCTCAACGTACGACTCTACTTTTACCTGCTGTACACGAGTTTGCACGCCCACATGCATGCATACCCTGGCAGAGATGGCTTGAAGGTGGGAGGGCCAGAGGCAAGGGGGGGAGGCCACCTAGGAGTAACCAATGTACTAATCTATGCATACAATGCTGCATGTCTGCGGCTAATAAGCAGCAATGCATGCATCGTCCACAGCAAACCCGCTCTGCTTGGCTGCCTGGGCGAATCAAAAAAGTCTGGTGCACGACAAATGAAAGAAAGTCTGGTGCATGACAGGCACCCGTTGACATGCACACGAAAAGCCCACATTTGCAGAAGCAAAGCCTCAGAGCCGCTCCCACAACGCAACATACCGCAGACAGTAAACAGTCACCAAGTTTTCTTATTATTATCAAATTTGCAGGCATCAAAACAGATGAAACCGACCAGCCCCACATGCAGACGAACTGGCACCTCAAGGGAACCTCATCAAATGCATGCTGCCATGCCCTGCACGTGTCCGCGTGCTGTGCACAGGGCAGCAGGGCCAGAAAAAGAATGCAGCAGCATGCGCAGACGCCTGGCTGCAGCGCCCGACCCGCTTTCGGGCGCCCACACGTCACGCAGAACTGGAGGGGCCCCAGGTCTGGGCGGCGCTGGCAGGCACGCACCAGGCGCACGCTCGGGAGGCCTCTCGGACTGCGCTGGAATCAGCATGCTCACAGCGCCTGCCGAGCGGGCTGCTTCGGGTCGGCGCCGGCGGGCCCGGTGCTGGCGGGTGCGGCGCGGCTCCGCAGCGGCAGCTCTAGCTCCGCATCATGGTGCGCCGCGCCGTCGCTCACCTCATGCGCGCCCTGCTTGCCCTCCTGCGCACGCGCATCGGCGCCACGCACGCCCTCAATCTCGCCATGCGGCCGACACACAATCAGGCGAGCCTCTCTGGAGCAAGCAGCTCTCACGAGCGACACAAGCACGGTAGATAGTGGAAGAGGGGCGCATGCTAGCACACTCTGTCAATGCGGACCATCAGCTACATAGCCCCCTGGCTGGCACCGCCGCGCGGGCCCTCAGTGCGCACCAGGTGCTGCAGCTCCGCGAGGACCATGGTGTCGTTGGGGTGGAACAGCCAGCGGCAGGCGCGCTCGGCGAAGCGCACGGAGAACGTGATGATGTAGATCAGCAGGACTTGGATCCAGAACGCGGGCGTGGCCATCAGCGTCTCGCCCACGCCGATCTGCGCGGCGGCGCGCGGCGCACCCCGCTCGGCGCCGCGCGCTCTGGCGGCCGTGCAGCGGCCCGGGCCACGGATGGCGCCCAGGGAATGCCGGCTGTCGGGCCAGGTGACACCAGGCCAGGGTCATGCAGCAGGTAGAGGTGGGTTTAGCTGGGGGCGTCGTCAGGGGCGCGCCTGCGACGGAGAGACAGCGTGGATGCCCTCGTAGAAGAGGCCCAGGATGGGCAGCCAGGGGAAGCAGAACCCGAACGAGATCGCCCACGCCAGCGTGAAGGGCATCGTCCAAAATCTGCTGACTAACGCCACCTGCGACCAACACAGACCCCTCCCCGACGACCCGGCGCATTGTGGAGACAGCAGGCGGAAATGGCCGCACGGATGCGGCAGGCAGTGTCTTGTCACTGACTTCATGCAGCGCCCATGTGCGCCGTCACTTGCAGCATGTCTTTGCGCTGGTGCGAGCTGCGTCAGGCGTGTTGTTTGCGCGCAGCTGCCAGGCGGGCACCTCCAGGCTGACGGCGCCGACGACGCCCAGGAACACGACCTTGCCGAACGAGTAGAGATCATCGGTGCCGTGCGCGCCGTTGCTCGCCAGGCTCAGGTACGGCACGAAGAAGCACACCTGGCCGCGCGCGTGCATCGGCCGGCCTGGGCTGCAGCTGCCGCACATGGCGCCGTCATCATCACGTGGAGCAGCGTCCCACGGAGGCGGCCGCCCTGCTCCCTCACTCGTCGCCGACAACAGACAGTCCTGCGGGTCAGGCTGGTTCCCTCGCACGTTCCACACCACGCCTTCCGTGCGCCAGCGACCACGCCCCAGGCGCCGCGTCGCCATCTCAGGCGTGGTGTCAATCTAAGTTTTGATCATAGCTATGCGATTTGCAAAACACTCGTCATCTAGGGTCTACGAGGGTCGTGGTGCCGCCCCGCGCGGCGGGGGCGCGCCAGGCCGTGCGCGACCGCGGTCGCCACGCCCGTCTTCCAGAACGCGCCCGCGGTGAGCGGCGGCCGGCGGTTGTACGCCTCCGGGTGCGCCTGCAGCAGGCCCATGCGGCGCAGCGGGCGGTCAAAGAGTGCGAACGCGCCGATGGGCAGCGAGGTGAAGAAGGCGTTGTAGAACGCGGCCGTCACGCCGTCCAGGGTCGCCTGCGCCTCCAGCATAGGGAGGGGTTTGGGATTTGCCATACCTATGGTTATGGTCAGGAGACATGCTCCCGCCTCGACGCGGGCGCGGGGCGGGCGCCGCGCCGACGGCGCGGCCGGCGCGGCGCGCGGCGGCAGGGCGCCGCGGGGTGCGCGCGCCTGGCCGGACCAGCCGTTGAAGAACTGGTAGAAGAAGAAAGAAAAGCTGAACGCGATGTTCTTGTAGAAGCTGTATTTGATCAGCCGCGACAGCCGGTAGTCGGACAACGCGCCTGCGCGGCCGGGCGCCCCCGCCTCGGGCCTTGCCAGCCGGGAGCGCTTTGCGCCGCTGGGCCGACGCAGGCAGCTTCGCAGCGCAGCGCCGCAGGTCGCCCTGTGCATCAGCCCCGGCGGCGCAGCACGGCTGCGCGGGTAGAGCGGGCGGGCCGGCCGTGCGAGGGCGCACCGTGCACCAGCACGAGCCGCGTCAGGAACCTGCGCCGGCGCGCCCCGTTAGCCGCGCGGCGCAGGGCGGGGCAGGCGCCGAGCGCAGGCGCCGCCAAGCGCGCGGCGGCGCGCCGCACCGAAATTGGCTGATCGCAAAGTCGCTGTTGTTCACGGCCTGCCGGCCCTCCTTGCCCATGATGCCGACGCCGATGTCGGCCGCCTGGCGCCGCGCGCGGCCCGCCCGGTCAGCATGCGGGCGCGGCCTGCCGGGACATGGGCCAGGGAGTCCCGGCGCGCGAGAGCCCGCTGCGCGCGCAGGGCCATGGGCGCAGGCGCGCGTTGGCGGCGCAGGCGCTCCCGGGCAGCCGTGGCACGTGCGGACGGCGCCAGCCGCACGCCGCCTGCTGCTTGCAGCCACACCAGAGCTGTCCGGCGTCGGGACGGCTTGTGCAAGTGCCGGCGCGCATGCGAGCGCGCCTGGGATGCGAGCAGGCCTGACCCGGGGTGCCCGCGCTTGAAGGGGCCTGGGGCGCGCGCGCGCGCCTGAATCATGGCCACATCGTTGGCGCCGTCGCCGATGGCGAGGCTGCGCGCGCGCGTGCGCGCCATCTCGCGCCGCGCCAGCCCCGGCAGGCCGGCCAGCCACCCCAGCACGCCGCAGCCCCGGCGCGGCGGCTGCGGCCGTCCCGGCCCCTCTGCCTGCACGCAGCAGGGCCAGCTGCGTGCCGGCTGGAGAGGGGCTGCGGCGGCATCGACCCCGCAGTGCGGGGGCCGGCGCGCGACGGCGCACCCGGGCGGCGCCTGCTCTGCAGGCACGCACGTAGCGCAGCCGGCCGGAACCACAGCTGCTCCCGGTCATGCAATCAGAGACATGCAAATCAGGCCCGGCGCGCGCCGGACACGCAGCGCGTGCAGGGCTCTGGCGCCTGCCGCGTCGGCGGCCCCCGTCCCCGCGGGGCGCGCGCCTGCTCGCCATAGAGCTCGTGCCGCGCCATGAGCCGCACGATGGCGGCCTTCTGCGCGGGCGACGCGCGGCAGACGACGACGCCCGAGCAGCGCGCGGCCAGCGCGGCCAGCCGGCCCTCCGCGGCGGTGCCCAGCACGCGGCTGAGCGTGGGGCCGTCAATCACCATCTCGGCCGTGCCGCCGCGCCCCTGCGGGGGCGCCCGCCACGGGCCACCTCGATACCCCACCCTACCATACATCCAGCCCGCAGCGCGGCGGTGCCCAGCACGCGGCTGAGCGTGGGGCCCTGATCAGTCACCCTCTCACCCGCGCCCCTGCGGGGCCGTGCGCAGTGGGCCGTTACGGAGTAGTACCCTACCCTAGCCTACATCCACCCCGCAGCAGAGGCGCCGAGCCGCGAGCCAGGGCGGCCAGCGCCACGCTCAGCGCACCCTGGCGCCGTCGGGCGAGCCCTGGCCGGCCGCGGCGAGCAGCTCGGCCAGGCACGCCGCGGCGGCCTCGGCCGAGCCGGGCGCGTTGCACTTGAGCAGCGCGGCCGGCCGGTGCACCAGGCGGCAGGCCACTGCGATGTTGACCGCCGTCTCCTGCTTGTCGCCCGTGATCATCCAGACCTGCGCACACGCAGGGCGTGCAGGGTTGAGTATAGGGCGGCAGATGAGGTTGCAGGCGACCGCGATGTTGACCGCCGTCTCCTGCTTGTCGCCCGTAATAATCCAGACCTGCGCGCGCGCGCGCGCAGCCGTGGGCGCACTGCCAGGCCGCGCGCACGGCGGGCACTGACTGTGCACCATCGGCATTCACCGGCGCGGGCAGCGGACGCGCGCGCCCCTGGATGACAGAGTCCCGGCCCCAGACGCATTCGGCGCCGTCCGTGCAGAGCAGGCAGGCCGGCGCCGCATGCAGCCCCTGCAGCGGCGCGCGCGCCGGGTGCCGCGCCGGACAGGCGTGCGCGGGCTCCGGGGCCGGGCCCGCGCCCGCATGCCCGCCGCGATGAGCGTGCGGATGGCCTCCGGCACGCCCGCCTGCAGCTTGTCCTCGATCGCCGTCATGCCGACCAGCTCCAGGTCGTGCTCCACCTCCTCGGCCACCTGCCGCCGGCCGCGACTAGGGTAGGTTAGGGCGCCGCTGCCGCGCCGGGCGCGCGCCCGGGGCGGCCGGGACAGACACCATTGCGCAGCCGATGCAGGCACCGCATGCGCTGCTCCCTGTGCCCTGAGCCTAAGCTGGGCGGTCTCGGCTGCAGGGTAGAGATAGGCCTGCAGGTGGCGCCAGCTGCGACTGGGGGTGCGCGCAAATGCAGAGACCACAGGCGGCCGGCCGCCCCGGCGCGGCGGCAGCGGGCGAGCGCAGCCCCGCGAGGTGCCCGGCATGTGGCGCAGCGCGCGCCGCGTGCGCGCCGCACACGCCGCACGGATGCGGCGCCCGGGGCGACAGCTGGCCGCAAGCAGCTGCTAGACGGGGCGTGAAGTGGCCCGGCGCCGCGCCTGCGCGATGCGCTGCTCGCGCTTCTCCAGGCTGCCGGCGGCGGCCTGGTAGCGGGCGTTCCAGGCCGCCCACTCGTCCGCGCCCAGGACGCGCGTGGCCAGGAGCAGCGTGCGCAGGCCCTGCGCGCGCGCGCACATCGTGATGCTCAGATCACGATGCGATTCGAGCAATGCGCTGCTGAGGGTGCGTCACGCAGCCAGCCCTGGGCCTGATCCGGACAGTGCTGAAGAGTCCGGGCTAGCCATGCACAGCGCACGACAGCAGCCCCCCCGGCACCGCGCCAGCCCTGGACCCTGCAGCCCTGCTGGGCCGTAGCGCTCGGGCGCGCCGACCGCCCGAGCGCCCCGCGCGGCCGGGCGCGCCAGGAGGCCGCGGCGCGCCTGAACGGAGAACTCGTGCAGCTGCTCCTGCGTGGCCTGCAGCAGCGCGGGCGCCGTGCCCGCGCGCAGCCGCGCCAGCACCTGCGCGCCGCGCCGCGCCGCCTCGGCCCGGGGTTTCAGCGGCGGGGGCGCTGGTGCAGGGCGCCTGTCGTGCCGCACGACTGCCCGGTGCACGAGGGCACTGCGCAAGCGCTCTGTAGCAGCTGCCGCGCCGAGGTGCCGAGGGGCCGTGGCGTTGCAGTGCTTGCTCTGAGGACCCGGTCACGCCTTGCCTGGTTTGCGAAAGCCAGCCGGCAGCGCCGTTCTGATGCCCGTTCTCATGCAGGTGATATACAAGGGAGAGTTGTGCAGGGGCCGACACAAACCACGGTGACCGCCGACGGCGGCAGGACCTGGGGCGCCGCGCCGGCGCGCCTTGGTATCGGCGCCCTTGCAGAAGAGGCGGATGGTGCCGTCGGGCGAGCGCGCGATGACGCTCATGCGCGCGCGCTCGCTCGTGAAGTCCATGAGGTTCAGCAGCTCGTGCCGCACCTGCGCGCCGCGCCCGTGCTGGCATGACCGGCGCCCAGCGCTGCGCTGCCAGCGAGGCACCTCAGCAACGCTCAGCATGACATGCATCGCACCCCACCTCTACACACATTACAGACCTGAATAGCAGTGAGCTAGTCTGACCAACGACATGCACATGGAATGCGAACTTGGCCAACGGAGCTGCGCAATGCACTGCGGTCAAGCGAAGCGCTCGGGCGGTGACAGGCTTGTGAGTAAACGCGCCAGGCGCACCTGTTCGCCGTGCATGCGCAGCGTGATGTGCGTGCGCGAGCGCCCCTCGAACGCGTAGCCCAGCCGCCGCGCGGCCTCCACGAGCGCGATCTCGTCCGGCGACGGCCCCTGCGCGCGGACTCGACGCGTCTACCAAGGCGTCTGCCGGTCCCCACTGCACAGGCCTTCCCGCCGCGCCGTGTGAGGGAAGAACATCCCGTGCACCGGGGGCCACCAGTCAGCATGGAGCCGCTGCCGCGAGCTACGAGGGCTCCAACTGGTACTTTCTTCTCAGAAGTCCCTTCCAAACGCGCGAGCAACATGGCATGCGAGCCTGGCAGCACGCGATGGCTATGCAGGGGGCCAAGCCGCAGCGGAGTCGCTTGGCCCGCGCCAGGCTGAGCAGAGCGCTGCATGGACAGCCGACGGCGCGCCGGACCTGGAACGCGGGCGCGCCGGCCGCCGCGCCGTCCTGGGCGGCGTCGTGCTCCAGGATGAGCGTCTGGCACAGGCAGATGTTGGTCCAGAAGTCGAGCGCGGCCAGGCCCAGCGCGGCCGCGGCCGCGTCGCCGCCCTGCGCGCGCGCGCCGCCGGCGTCTCGCGGCCGCCGGCGCTGCCCCAGGGGCCTGGTGCGGCCGGGCGCGGCGCGGCCGCAGACCCTGCCGCCGCCGCCCGGCGCGCCGCGGGGCAAACATGCAGCGGATGCCACGGGCTGTGCGCCCAGAGCTGGCCTTTTCTGGCTCGGCAAGCACGCGCGTTGCACGTGGGCAAAGGTGCCTCCAGCTCTCCAGCACACTGCTGCCACCACAACTCAACCGCACAAGGGCTGCCAAAATCAAACTTGGCAATAGCACTGGACTCACTTGCGCGCCGCCATTCGGCGGCGGCGCCCCCAGCTCCCGCGCGCTGCTGCCGCCGGCGGCGAGCGCGCCCGCCCAGCGGTCGCTGGCGCGCAGCGCGCCCGCGGCGTCGGCCAGCCGCGCGTCAAACGCGCGCAGGTTGGCCTCCGGCTCGCCGGCCGCCAGCGTCTCCAGCCTGCGCGGCGCGGCGGCTGGTCAGGCTGTGGCAGATCCCATTGACTGCATGCAAGCCTCAGAGCCTAAAGTGCCGCTTAAGGAAAGCAGACTCACAGAGAGACTCGCCCCGCCTATTGCGCCGTTTAAGTAAAGCTCAACACCAAAACTTCAGAGGTTATAAAGAGAGGGCAGGGCGTTCTGCAATGCCGCGGCAGCTTGTCAATGCACTGGCACAGGCCGCGGCGCCGCCGGTGCTGTCCACCCCGCCGCGGCTGCACCCGCATGCGATCGCTTGCACAAGCCGGCGGCCCGGCTGCTCCCCAGGGGCCGGGCGCGCGCCGCACGCCGCCGCCGCCGCCGAACGTGGCGCCGCGCACGGCGACCGCGCGCAGCTGCATCTCGTTCGCGGTCAGCGTGCCGGTCTTGTCGCTGAACACGTAGCGCACCAGGCCCAGGTCCTCCACGATGTCGCTGTTGCGCGCGCGCGCCGGCTCGCCCGCCGCGCCCTCGCGCATGGCCGGGTCGCCCGCGATGTACACGCCGCACTGCGCCGCGGCCGGCCGGCGTCACGGCCGGCGTCAGGCCCGGCGCCGCGCTGACTCACCTGCCGGCTGCGGGGCCTGTCCCACAGCGGGCGCCCCGGCCCCTGCAGCGCCAGGAGCCGTCGGCTTGGCAGGAAGGCGCTCTGCGTTGTGGGTGGAACGTCAGGCATCTCTGGGGCGGCCGCGCGCCGCGTGCGCCCAGCCCGCTTGCAGCCTCCGCAGGGGCGGGGCGCGCGGGCGGGGGCCCGGGCGCGCGCCAGCACGAACTTGACGATCTCCATCGTCACGAACAGCGACAGCGGCACCAGGTAGGACAGCAGGATCCAGAACGTCAGGAAGAGGATGCCCACGTACTGCGCGCCGCTGGCGTAGTTGCCTGCGCGGTGCGGGCAGGGCAGGGTAGGGTCTCGCCAGCGACGGTGGCGGCGCCAGATGCATGCCCCGCAACAGGCTGTGCTGCAAGCTCCCCAGGATGCCTGTCCGTTCTACACGCAGCTGGTACACGCAGCTGGCCATGTGCGGTGGGCTGTCGTCATTGCTGGCCGAGTCTGACAGGGCCAGCTTGTGCGCAGGCGCGAGGCGAGGGCCGGCGCGCCGCCCACCCTCATTGTACGAGTCCAGGGCGAGGTAGTAGCGCGAAAAGCCGGACGAGCCGCGCCACCACAGGCTCACCAGCGCGCACGCGAGGCAGAGCGCCATCTGCAGCGCCAGCACCAGCGAGATCTGCACGTTCAGGAACGTGTCGAACGCGCCTGCCGCCCCCGCGGCGCCCTCAGCCGCGAGCGCTCGGACGCGTGCTCAAAAGGTCCGTGCCCCGCCGCGAGGCACAGCCCTGGGGCGCCCCAGCCCCAGCTCGCTCACCGTGCCGCGCCTGCCAGGCCCATGCCCTGGTGCGCACGCGGGCCCAGGTGGCTTGCCGGCAGTTCGCTGCCCCCATTCGACACCAGGGCGCGTCACCACGCCGGCACGCGCGTTGCTCGCGCCGGCCCCGGGCAGGCTGCCTAGCCAGGGGGAGGGGGGCGCGCCGCGCTTGCGCGGCGGCGCGGCCGCGTTCATCTGGATGCGCGCCTCGGCGCCCGTGTAGACGACCAGCCCGGCCACGTGCCCGCTGTTCTTCAGCGTGCAGCCGCGCAGCAGCACCTCGTCGATGCTCACCGGCACGGCCGCGACGCCGCCTGCAGGCGCCCGGCGCGCCTCGGCGCCCGGCGCGCGAGCGCGCGGGAGATGATGCGCCCCCAGCAGCGCGGCACGTGCGGCATCATGCTCCGCGCTGAAGCTACATGCTGCCACCGCACAGGGGATATCTGACACCATGCTCGACAGTGCAAACTCTACTCTTTCACAGCGAGCACGGCAGCAGAGAGTCAAATATAGACGCTGGGGCGAGCGGGGCGCCGCACCCAGCGTGTGCGTGCTTAGGCGGCCTTCGAAGCTGTGCAGGCGCGCGTTGGGCGGCTCGCACTGCAGCAGGCCGACCAGCGCGGCCGCCGCCGCGCTGCTGGCCGGCATCGCGCCCTTCAGGTCCACCGGCCGCCGGATCTTCAGGTTGGACTCGCCTGCCGCCGCCGCGCCGCGCAGCGCTTGCTCCGCGGTTTCGAGGAATGACAAGTGGGGCCGGCACGCGCTGGGTGGGGCGCCCAGGTGCGCCTGCCCAGCCTTCGCTCTCGCTCGCGCTTGCAATATGATACCCGCTCGCGCTCGCGGCTCGGCAGTCCGCTCACACGAAGCTCTGACAGGCGGGGGGGGCATGCTCAAGCGGGAGAGGCCGCGCGGATGCCGCGGCGCGCTGGTGAGCTGTGCGCGCACGCCCGCCCATGGGCGGCAGGGGCGAAGGCGGGCGCGCCGCGCGCGCCGCAACGTCCAGGTTGGCGTAGGGTTGGACGCCAGCCCTACCGGACGCGCCTAAAAAGGAGTACGCCGCGCGCCGCGCCGTCCAGGTTGGCGTAGGGTTAGACACCAGCCTCACCGGGCGCGCCTCAGAAGGTGCTACCGCATGGGCGCCGCACCGTCCAGATTGGTGGTCTTCACGTAGCACACGTTGTCCTCCTTGGCGCAGTGCAGGCAGACCAGGTCGGCCGGGAAGTCCTCGCCGTCGCGCACCTGCCGCGGCGCCCGCGCACGCCCCTCAGCGTGGGGGGACCGATGAGGGGCCCGCCGCAGCCCTCGCCGGTGTCGCATCCCGCGCGCCGCACCCCTCAGCGCTGGCCCGGAGGGCCGCCGGCGCCCGCGGGCGCCGGGGGAGCCGGCTGCGCGCCGGGGAGCCGGCTGCGCGCCGGCGGGCAGGCACGGCGGGGCTGCCGCAGCGGGCGGCGCCCGGGCCGGCACCGCACCTCGAGCACCATGCCGACCGCCACGTCGCGCCAGCGCACCTCGGTGGCCGTGCCTGCATGTGCGGCATCGCCACCGTCAGCACGCTGCACCTGTGGCGCACAACGAGGCACACAGACCGGAACAGCACAGCGCGCCAAACATGCGTCACTGGCAGCGACCAGCACGAGATGGCTGAATGTGCCAAGCGCGCCGCAGCGCGCGCCGCGCGCACCGTCGGCGGCCAGCACGCGCGCGGCGCTGTTGTTGGTGCGGCGGTCCTCGGCATGGCGCTTGCGGTCCTCCACGATGGCCTTGATGGCGGCCACGCCCAGCACGAACAGCAGCGACAGCGTGGGCCCGTACGGCGCAAACGGGCTGACGACCGCCCACCACGCCAGGCTCGCCTGCGCCCGGCCGGCGGCGGGCGCTGCAGCCAAGCTTGTACAGGTGAGGCGTCGCAGCAGGGCTGCAGAACTTGAAACGCCAGCGCATGTCCAGCATGCCAAATTGTCCGCAGCTCTATGGGGTCTGATGTGCTGAGAACTGTTGGCGGACAGCCCGCAGCGCGAGGCTCGCCCGCGGCCCGCCCGTGTGCGGTGTTGGCCCGAGCGCACGGGCCGCGGCCACACTAGCACCTGCAGGCGCTGGCCCCGTGCCTGCCCGCACGCGGGAGGGAGGGGGCGGCTGGGGCGTACCTGCGCGAGAAAGTAGAGGTAGGCCACGCGGGAGAACATGGTGAGGAGGAAGATGGGCAGGAACGTGAGCACGTTGTACTTGGACGTGCGGATCGAGTTGTCCGCAAAGCCCGGGTTGGCGGCGCTGTGGCCCAGGCGCACGCGGCGCTGCTGGCCGTCGCTGGGCCCCGCGGCCGCCTCGAACGGCGCCCAGGCATCCTGCCGGGCCGGGCAGGCTGTTGGCCGAGCTGGGGCGCTGGTGTCAGCGGCAGGGCGGGGCCCCGCACTCCTGCACTGGCCAGGCGCTGGGTGTGGCGCTGCAGTCAGCGGGCGAGGCCGCTTCTAGCAGCAGGGCCTTTACCTCCTTGCGCGACCCGAAGAACGATTGCCTGGACAGCGAGGCAGAGAGCCGGGCGCCCAGCGGCGCGCTCATCTTCGGCGCGTGCTGGCTGTGTTACAGGCCTAGACAGGGGGTGCTCCTGTGAGGCATAGCGCCCCGCTGCCTGAGCACCTACTTGACACACTAGTAGGTAGAATATGTGCAGAAGCCCAATGAGAGGGGGGCTGTGCACGATGTCCTATAGGGCAGTTCGTATTGGCTGGGCAGCCGCGAGTAATATCAAGAAAGGACAGATGTCGCGGTCAGCGCGAGTGCACGCATGGATCAGATGGCGCCCAATCGATCGTATAGTTGCTCGATATAAGCCACCCCCACTCCTTCTTCTGGAGCATAGACTCAAAAGCGCCAAACCCTGATTGTGCACGTGCACAACCCCACTGACGGGAACGGCTCTGTCATACTCCATCAGACCTCGTAACGTGGGTGGATCGAGAGCGCATCCGCCTGCCTGGGCCTGGATGTGTGGCGCCCGTCATGAACATCTTTTGCCCGACGTGCGCCAATCTGCTCACACGTGCGCCGTCGTGCCAGAGCTGCACGTTTGCACACATCCCCGCGCTGCACTGTTGCGCTCAGTCCCTTCTATGCCCACGCAGTGAACATCTCGCCACGCGGCCCGCTCAACTACACATGCGAGTGCTGCCCCTACCTGTACAACGTCGACCGCAAGGCGCGCTGCAGCTCGTTGCCCTCCTTTTCTGGCTGCGGCTGTGTGGCGCTGCCTTCTATTTGCAGGAGTGCTGTGGGCCTGCCACTGGGCGATGCACTGCGCTCTCCTGTCTTGGCTGCGGCGCTTTGGCGCTGCCTTCTGGCTTGCAGGACTGCTGCGGGCCCGCCACCGGCACTGGGCTGTGCACTGCGCGGCGCGTGAAGCACGGTGAGCCGCAAGCGCGCAGATGAGCAAGGCGGCCAAGCTGAAGAAGAAGCGCGTGGAGGACGTGCTGGGCGGGGAGGAGGCCTGGAAGAACGCCGCGCGGTCGCCCAGTGCGCGCCCCCGCGCTTGGCGCGTGCGCTGGGCTCGCTTGCTCTGTCACCGCGCAGCCCGGCCCAACACCCTCGACACCCGGCGCTTGCCTGCCACGCTGGTCGGCTCAAACGCATACGTGCAGGTCTGGCAGCGGGCGCTGGCGAGCAGTTGTATGGGCCCTGACGGCGGCCCTGGGCCCTGACGGCGGCCGCGTGCGCCGCGGCGCAGCGCAGTGCCCCAAGTGCGGCCACGGCGAGGCGTACTACAACGAGGTGCAGACGCGCTCGGCCGACGAGCCGGCCACGCTCTTCTACCGCTGCTGCAAGTGCCACCATAACTGGAAGGAGGGCTGAGGGACCTCCTGGCGCTCGTGCTCTGTTGGCACACATGCTCCATGCCCCACTGGGGAGTTTCCAGGCGGTTGCTGCTTCCCTCTGACTGCCAGCGCTGCCACACTCTGCCATGTTTGTGGCGGTGACCGGTCCGATGCTTGCTCACAGTCAGGAGTGCCGTGGTCAGGCAGCTGGTGCTGCCTGCTCTGGGACATGCAAGACATGCAAAAAGCGGTCCAGCTCCGCCTCGTACTCGCCTGGGTACTGCCGGAAGTGCGCAACGTGCGGCGAGCCCCGGAACATCCTGGCAGAGACATCCACGCCCCTCGCCTCCTGCACGGCCGTTGCCGCAGTTTAAGCAGCTGACAACACTTCATGTAACGAAATCTGGCAGCGCACAGAGGTGCACAGACGATCACTGTGAACCTGCGTTGATACAAGCACACCGAATGCGATGTGCCAGAGCGCGTACCTGCAGGGCCATGCAGCGCCGCACTTCGCTGGGCGGGATGAGCGCATCAGCATCAGAGTACAGGTACAGCTGCTTCGCCCGCGGCGCGAGCGTCTGCCACGCGCGCCACACCTGCCCCAGGCAGGGACAGAGCCTGGCACGAGCCTCAATGACCTGTAGCAAGGCGGACACCCGGGTCTCGCTTTGAGCATATGTGCATCGGCGAGCTGCTGCGGCTCCTGCATCGCATGCGCCGGCTGCCACTCAGATACAGCATCAGTGCGCGCCTCGGCGGTCCGCTGGACAATGTACTGTGACTCGAGGACGGGGCGCAGCGCGCGCCGCGCCGCGCCCACCAGCCGCGGCCGCGCGTCCTCGATGCCCTCCGCGGGCTCCGCCAGCGCGGCCGACACAAAGCCCCTGGCGGCCGCGGGCGGCCGGTCTAATTGCATCTTGGCACTGGCATATCACATTGTGGGTAGACGGTCTTTTACAGTTGCAGGCACCCGGCATGGCAGGTGTGCGCCTGTCCCGTGCCTGAGCAACGCACGCGTACGCGGGTGGCGCTGTGGCCTTGGCATCGTGCGGACGCCTGCACAGGAGCGCCCAGTGCGTGTGCAGCAGGCGACGCAGATCGAGGGTGCGCCGGCCCATGGACGCGCCTGGCAGCGATGTCGGGGGTGAGCCGCGAGGGCGCCGAGTCCAGGATGAGCCCTGTGACAGGGGCCAGCACGCTCAGCGGCCCGCCGCGCCGCGCGTCGTGCGGCAGCTCGCCCGCGCCGGCCGCGCTGCCGCCCGCCGGCGCGCTGCCACTCTCCGCAGTGTCCGAAAAGACCGCCCGGCGCGTCGCGCTGCCCGCCGGGGCGCTCGCCGCCAGGCTGCGCAGCATCGTGCCGAAGAAGAGGAAGCCTGCATTGCTGCGCGCCCCGCACCACTGCCCAGCCTCTGCATACTGGGACATGCCTTGGGGCCGAGCCAGTGCAGAAGCACGCAGGTCCTCGAGACATGCCCAGGCACTTGGAGCACCTGAAGACATGGTAGACAGTGCGGCGGCCGGGCTGAGCGTCCTGTGCGGCCGCGACAGCTGACAGCGCGTCCGCGGCTTGGCGGTCCCCGAGCGGCGGGATGACCACCGAGCTCGTGCGCGGGCGCAGCGCCAGCGTGTCGTGCCCGCGCCGCTCCCACAGCTCGACATACCTGCGGGCCGGGCGCCTGGTAACTAGCGTGAGGGCACAAGCACATAGCAGCAGAGCGGCCGGGCAGCGCCTCCGCCTTACTTGTCGAGGTAGCGGCGCTTGGCGCCCAGCCAGCCGATGCAGACGACCAGCGGCTTCTGCGGCTGCGCCTGGGAGCTGGCAGACTGTGCGCGCAGACGCAACCCTGTCCTGTGGAGTGCGGGGCACACGTGCGTGACCTTGAGTAGCACACGTTTGTGCATGCAAGCACGGCAAGCTCTTGCAATACTTCCTGGAGCCAATGTAGCAGCTGTGCTGTAGCAGATAGAGTGCGGATCAGCCACATGACAAGCTTTCAAAATATTAAAAAAATGGGTGCCGAGCCCTAACGGTTACTCCAGGGTCCGGGCCGAGTTTCGACGGCCGAGCGTCAGCGCCCAAGTTCGCACTCGACTTCACCACTACTCCTCGATTGCGCGATGACGGAAGTCGAGCCACTGAAGCTCCTGCAGCTATTCAGGCTCCTGCGGTGGATGCACAGGCCCGCCTTCGTCTGCGCAATCACGCTGCTGTGCACCGTCCTCGTGAAAGGCGTACAGCAGTACTCACAGGTGGGCTGTGCCTCCCCACGTGGTCACAGCTTGCCTACTGCAAGGCGAAAAACAATACCGCAAGATGACCTAGTGCCTTGCCGCCAATGCCTGCACCGGCGCGGAGCGACCTGCACCACCACCAGCTTTCGCCCGCGCGACAGAGCGGACGGGACAGGAATACAGCGGCGCTAGGCGCGGGAGCCCCTGCCACGCTCTACCACGGCGCGCGCGTGTGGACAGGCGAGCCCGGGGGGCTGCAGGGCGCCTTTGCCGTCACGGGCGCGGGCGAGATAGCCTGGGTCGGCGGCGGGCTGGGCGAGGCGCTGGCAGCCGGGCTGGCCGCTGTGCCGGAGCGCGTTGATCTGGGAGGCGCCTTCGTCGTGCCGGTGCGAACGCTCTGATGCCAGGCTGCCGGTTGGTGCTGCTCGCTGCTGCTGCGCCGCAGCTGTTTGACATACGCCACGTGCGCTTCCAGCAGCCTTTGCCGCCGCGGTTGAAGGTGTGAACCAGGCTGCCGAGCGGTGCAACGCCGGGCGCGCAGGGCTTTGTGGACTCGCACGTGCACCTGGTGTGGGGCGGGCTCACGCTGCGGCAGCTGGACCTGACCGGCGCCCGCTCGCGCGACGCGCTTGTCGCGGCTGTGTCGGCAGCCTGCAGTGCGCGCGCCCGGCCCCTGCCACTGCCTGTGTGGTGCCCAGCGCGCTCAGGCCCCAGTGCACACCCGCACCCGTTTGATGCACGGCCCGAGCGCGCGCCTCCCCGGGCGCGCGCCGGCGCTGCCGTGCTCGAGCAGGCCGACAACGGGGTGTGCGCGCAGGGAGTGCGCCGGACGGCGGGTGGATACAGGGCTGGGGCTGGGACGAGATGAACTGGGGCGGCGAGTGGCCGTCCAACCGCTGGCTGGGCGTGGGGTGCCCCATGGTGCCTCCCCTTCTACTTTAGGACAGAGGCCCTGTCAGCCCGTGCAACCTGCTGGCATTACGCGCTGTCCACTCGGCAGCGCTGGAGCATCACTCTAAGTGCAGCAGCGCGGGCTGTCTCGTTGCGCGAGGCAACCACAGCCTCGGCATGCGCCCGGATGCTGCGGCGCTCACCGTGCTGCGTCCTGCCACGCAGCCGATGTACCTGAGGAGCGTGGACGGCCACATGGCGTGGGCGAACGACGCCGCGCGCAGCCTGTGCGGCGTGCACGAGCTGACGCCAGACCCACACGGCGGCGAGCTCGGCCGGCACGCAGATGGCCACCCGACGGGCCTCCTGAAGTGCGCGTGGTTTGCGCAGCGGGCATGGCCGGCAGTTTTGCCCACCGCGGCACCCTGCGGGCCTGACTGGAGGTGCGATCGCGATTGCAGGGACGAGGCGATGCGGCTGGTCAGCGAGTGCATGCCTGCGCTCACCGTGGCGCAGAAGCGCGAGGCCGTGCTGGACGCCGCGGAGCTGCTGCTGTCGCACGGTGCTTGGGCCCGCCCAGCGCCTGCATGCTGCGTGTGCACGCCCAACACGCCCGTCACATGCATGTGCAAGTCTCCCAAATGGAGCGAGCAGGCACGTGAACCGCTGCCTTGCTTTGCGCCGCCGCATGTTGCAGGGTCAAGGGAGGCGCATGTCCGCAGATGACGGGTCCCACTCCTCGTCAGCAGCCGGCCAGCGTCGCAGGCGTGACGACGGCTACGGACATGGGCTACGCGCCGCTGTCAGCCACGGGGTCCTGGGAGGACCTGCACGAGGTCCTGGTGCCGCTGGCCGATGCGGGGCAGCTGCCGCTACGCATTCAGGCCTTCCTGCCGCTGCCGGACTGGTGACGCCCGCGCGCGGCCCGGCGCCCGCGCCAGGCTTGCTCGCGCTCCAGGCGCAGGGCGGGCCAGAGGCTGACGCTGCGCTGCGCAGGGAGCGCGCCGCGGCGCTCGTCGCAGCCAACGGCACGCGCCACCCGGGCGGCCGGCTGCACTGGGGCGGCCTGAAGGGCTTCGTGGACGGCTCGCTCGGCGCGCGTACGGCGCTGCTGCACGCGCCCTACACGGACGCGCCGGGGTACCACGGCCTGCGCGCCACGGACGCGCGCGCGCTGCACGCGCACCTTGCCAGCGCCTGCGCGGCCGGCCTGCAGGCCCGCCCCCGGCCAGGGCCGCTACGGCTGTTGAAGCGCGCCGCACTTCAACAGCCCCAAGTCCCTGTAGCGGCGCGCGTGTCGGGCTGGCGTGCCCGCACATCCCTGGAAGGTCGCCAACGATGCCTTCCCTTGTCCCTGCATGCAGAGACCAGCCACCTGGGAGCTGGCGGGCCGGCGCGGCCGGGCGCCTCCGCCGAACGCGGCGGCCCGCATGCGTACCCTGCCGTTCCAGCCGGGCAGCTGTTCCGCGCCCTCCCTGCTGTGGATCCCAAGTCGCGGCGCCCCCGGCTGCGGCCAGCTGCCCTACCCTACCCTACCCTGGCGCCGCAGGTGGCGCTGCACACCATTGGCGACCGCGCCATCGACGAGACGCTGGACGCGCTGGGCCGCCTGGCCGCCGGCCCGGCCGCCTGCCCGCGCTTCCGCCTGGAGCACGCGCAGCACCTGGCCGGCCCCGCCACTGCCGCCAGGTGCCCCCCCCGCCGGCGCGCGGCGCCCCTGTGGCGCGCGCCCGCGCCCGCGCCCGCGCCGTCGGCTGGCCCCCAGCGCTTTGGCGCTCCGGCGCGCAACCAGGCCCCGAGGAGCGCTGCGACATCCCGCGTACGTCTCGCCATGGCCGCTATTGCGTATGAGCGCGCATGTGCGCTATTGCATGAAGGCGTTGTCCAGACTTGAATGCGGTCCGTCGGGGCCAGGGTGGCGGCCGCCGGCGCGCACGTGGTGGCAAACCCGGCGCACCTGGCGCTGGACGCCGCGCAGGCGCTGACGCGCCTGGGCGCGCAGCGCGCGGGCGCCGGGCGCACGTATGCATTCAAGACGCTCATCCAGGCGCGCCGGCCGCGCCGCGCCAACCCGCGCCTGCTGCGATGAGCCGGACAGGGGCGATGCTCGTGGGCTGCTTAACGAGCCGTTGGTCCGCGCCGCCTGGCGCTGGCGTGGGAGCGGGCATGCATGCAACGCGCTGTCAACCTGGGGGCAGCTGCGCGCGCGGCAGGCTGGCGTGCGGATGGCCTTTGGCTCGGACTGGCCCGTGGTGTCGCCGTCCGCACTGGCCGGCGTGGCGGCGGCCGTGCACCGCACGTGGCCCGGCCGCGGCCGCGCGGGGCCGCACGCGCCTGAAGAGGCGCTCTCGCTGGATGCCGCCCTGGGCGCCGCCACGGCCGAGGGCGCGGCCGTGGCCGGGCTTGCGGCGGAGCTGGGCTCACTGGCGGTGCGGTCATGGTAGGGTTAGGGCCTGCGCCCCGCGCCGCGCCCGGACGGTGCCGGCCTGCCGCCGAGCGCGCGCGCTGTGCGGGAGCGGGTGCACGATGCCCCGCTCGCGCGCGCAGGCAGTGGAGCTCTCCACTGGGCCATGCCAGGGTCCAGCAGGATGTGGTGGATCAACTGTCTGCGGTTATGCGCCGTGTGGATGTGCAAGCTGCAGCAGTACAAGATGCAAAAGAAAGGCCGAGCGCGCGCGCAGGTCGGCAAGCGGGCCGACTTTGTGGTGCTCGCGGACAGCCCGGTCAGCCCGGATGCCAGCTGCGCGCCGCCCGCAGTTTTGCAGACATACGTGGACGGCAGGTGCGCCTTTGGCTGTCGCGCGGTCGCCGCTGCGGCGTGACCCGCGGCGTTGAGAGACACTGTGAGGTGTGCAGGCCAGCGATAGAGGTGTATTCAGGCCGGCTGCGTGGCGTGGAAGAACAGCCTGTGTGCTTGATGTGCAGCAACCGAACTGCATGTGTGTCGAGTCGGGCTCTGTGCGTTGTGGGGGACTGCCAGTGTGCTTGCTGTGCTGCTTAGTGTGCTGAATACACTTACAAACTTTCTGTGCTTGCTGTGCTGCTCGTTGTGTACTGAATACCGTTTCATTCACATAGATTCTTTCTTGGCTCTGTATAGTGTGAAGAGTCCTGCCTGTGCGCTTGTTGTACTGCTAGTGTGCTGCTGCATGTAGATTATTTCTCGGTAAAGTGAGCGAGCTTGCTTGTATGCTTGTACTGCTAGAGCACTGCATGTAACTCAACACTTGACAGGCCTTGCTGCATGTGCATGCGCATGCGCATGCGCCACCCCACTCACTTCCAACAGGAGCGCTCCGGGAAATCCTGCCGCATTCGCTGTGCCGCGCCTGGTCGCATGCGCACGCACGCGCAAGACACTGCCTGCCCTTTGCTGCTCCGCGGGCCACGCCGCATGCAAGCCGGCTCGCTCAGTCAGCCATCCTTCACATCGAACGGGGAGTGCAGGGGCTGGCCGCCCGCGCCATGCGCGAAGGACATGTCCTCCCACCGAGGCGACGGCTGGCCCGGCAGCCACCTTGTTTTGGCCTGCACGGGGCAGATGCCGGGCTTGGCCGCAGGCAGCACGCACACGGCGGGCTGCGCCATGCAGCGCGCGCGGTCGCGCGGCGGGCTCGCACGCGGCAGCAGCGAGAAAGGGAGGCCAGGCAGCGGGGCGCGGGGCAGGCCACCTTGAGAACGTGCAGCATCTCGGTCATGTCGGCGATGTCGCGCGTCATTTGCTCGATGTTCTGCGCGCCCGCGGCCGCTGCCCAGTCTCAGCGCAACATGCGATCCCGCGCGCGTGCGCGCTCGGGCGCGCCGGGCGCACATGGTTGATGTCAGGAAGGGTGCCGGTGGCACGGAGCGCGTCCAGCAGCTGGCGCCCGCCCGCCTTCAGCAGCTGCCACGCGCGGCCGCCGGCTTCCACCAGCGTGCCCTGCCGGCGCGCGCGTGGCAGTGTGGCGCGCAGGCGCGGCCCAGCCGCACATCAAACCATGCATGCACGGCGGACGTGCTGCGCCAGGCCAGTGCCGGGTCCGGACTCGCATGCAGGGGCCGCCCGGTCGGCATGCCAGCCTGTGGGCATGCTGCATCAGGCACTGGCCCGGTGTGTTGGATGCGCGAGCACGAGCGAGTCAATATGCAGGCTTGCGCACATGCCGCTTCACGTACGGCTAATCCCTGACCTCGCTGCGCGCTCCTTAGCAGGCTCTTGGATGTCTAGATCTCAGGTGCAACGCACGCTCGACAGAGCGCTGGTGAGCAGACGCGCTCGCCATGAGCATGGCCATGCATGCACGCGCGTGGGCGCGCCTGCAGCGCGATGCCAAGCAGGAGGACGCCGGCAACGGTAGCCAGCGCCTCAAGCGTCAGCAGCGCTGCCACGACCACCCACTGCCCCAGCATCAGCAGCAGCACGCCCGCCAGCAGCAGGACCGGCCTGTCGCCCCGCTTGAGGCCTGCGAGGCTGGCACTTGCTCGACCAGTGCGCCCGGCAAGACACCCTTGAACCATGTCCTTTCAACATGGTCATGCTGTGCGAGCAGGCAGCGCACTCAGCTGACAGATAAAATTAGCTCCATGGAACACCTGGGCAGGGCGCTTCGCCCTCCGGGGGCGCGACCAGCCGCCTGGCGCCGGACGCGGCAGCGCTCGCAGCGTCGCACGCGCGCGTGGCCAGGGACTGGTGCTGGGGCTGCGCCATCGGCGGCGGCTGCTCCGGGGCATCGCCTTGGCGGGCGCCGCGCTGGCGCAGCGTCACTGCGGCGGGCCATGGCCCGTCACGTGATCGGGAGCAGAGCTGGGGGGGCGATTACGTAATTGCGCATGCATCTGCTCGCAGCATGCTCGCAGCTGCGCACCCTCGCTGGGCCTGCCCGCGGCCTTTGCCAGGGTGTCCTCCGCCGACCGCACGTTGGCCTCCGCCTGCCGCAGCTGCGCCTGCGCATACGACCTGACGGCCCTCCTGGCCAGCGTGCGCTTGAGCCAGCTCCACATGGCCAAGCACAGTCCCTGATGCAAGATATGTAAGGAAAGACTGGGCAGGAAACAGCATGTCAGGGGAGCAAAGTGCACTCTTCCCACGTGGGAAGCCCTGCAAGGAGGGGGTATTTTGCGCTGCTGCGATTTCGAAGCTGAGCTGCAGCGCAAAAAGTGCCCTGCGCTGCGTGTGCGAAGAGCTCCGCTGCGGAGCTGTGCAGCGCGGCTGTGATAAGGCAGGGCGCTGCTGATGGAGCAGCCTATGACAGCTGCGCTGCTCAGCTGGGTGCACTGCTTCCGGGAGAGCAATGCAGGCCGCCAGCCCTGCAGGGCAGACTTTCCTCCCGGCATAGGTGTGCGGCCCGCCAAGCGCTGGTGCCTTACGCTAACGGTGCGGTGCTGAACGCTGCCCGGGGCCGCGCAGCACGCCTGTTCGACTGCTGGCAGAAGGGGGCCCGTGATGCCACTGCTCCGGAGCTGCACCAGCGCCGGGCCGCGCACGGTGATGCAAGCTGCAGCGGCGGGCGCGCACAAGCGCCGTGCTGCGCACGCTCTCCCCGTGCCCAGGAAAGCGCGTCCGACGGCAGCTGCGTGTCCGCCTCGCCGCCGCGGCCGGCGCGGGCCGCTTCGCCAGGCGGCCCTTTCCGCAACCTGAGCAACCTGCCCGGTGCGGCTTGCTGGTCAGCCGACCGCACTTGCGCCTGGAGCCTGCTCACCTTTCTGAAGCAAAGGCTTGCAGCTCTCTGAAGAGGGCGTGGCTGGCTGGCGTGCAGGCGCGGACGGGTCCTGGCAAAGCGCGGCTCGCGCAGGCCCCGGCTGTGTGCCTGCGGCGCGCTCGGCGGGCGCTCCCGACTGCTCTGCAGCAGGTGAGGCCCCAGGGAGCCCATCGCTTCCCTGCCGCACAGCCGACCAGCACCAGGAGGCGACCCTGTCTACTGCCGCTGCAGGCGGGAACCCGTTTGCGCGCAAGCGCAAGGCGCTGCAGGCCTGCGCGAAGCGCGGCGCAAGCGGCTGCGAGCTCGACGAACGCTCGGGACTGCCTGCGGCCGTGCGCGGCGGCCGCCGGACTGCTGCCGGCAGGACAGCAGCCGCGGGGTCGCCGCCTCTGCAGGCCTGCTTATATGCAGGAGCAGGCGGTAGCACTGGCAGCGCGGGCGGTGCAGTGCCCATGAGCCCCGTGCTTGTGCGGCAGGGATGCGCTGCACACGTACCGGTGCGCCCTAGCCCTGACATGCACCTCTTCTACTCTTTCGAGAACCCAAGCCGAGGATTGGGATGGTCTGCGACGTGCACATTTTGCACATGAGCCTCGGTTGCTATGCAAGCTAGAATGGCCACTGGGAGCCCAGAAAAGTAGCTTAGGGCCAGTGACACCATCATGTGGCGGACACTGAGTGCCAAACCAAAAAACTGTGCAGGCCGCACTCATGATTCGGCAGCCGCCGCCGCCTCGCGAGGCAGCAGCCGCGCCCGCTGCCCCGCCGGATGATCCGGCCAGTGCCGAGGCATCCGGCATCATGGCGCAGCATGGCATGCCGGCGCCCAGCACGATCCCCACACCGCCCGAGGGCCCCAGGCAGCAGCCTGGAGCGGCAGCTGCCGCCGTGCAGCCTGCGCACGGCTGCCAGCTCGCCATGCCTGGAAGCACGCACGGCGCGGGCGGTGAGCGGCTCGGCAGCCAAGGCTGCTCTGCCCCGCCTGCGCTGGCCTCTGCTGCTCCAGGCAGCGCGCATCAGGCCGGGAGTGCCAAAGCAGCAGGCGCTGAAGGCGGAGCGGCTGCAGCCGCGCGGGCCTGCCGGCTGGCCGGCCTGACAGTCGTGCAGCTCCGCACGAGGTGGGCACAGCCTCTGCCTGTGCCTGCGCTGGTATGGAGCAGCAGAGGCCAGCGCAGGACCTCACTCCGTCAGCATGTTGTTAGCAACCAAGCATTGCGTGTCAGCTCGCAACACAACATGCTCTGCGATCTGAGTTTTTGCGCTTGTGTTGCCCGTCCAGCACTGTCGCCTCTTACCAGTTGCGCTAACAACCGATCTGAGGCAGCGCACGGGCGCAGGTTGCGCAACGCCGGGCAGCCGACCAGTGGCACCAAGGCGGAGCTGCTACGGCGGTTGAAGTCTGGCAGCGCGCCGGCCGCCGCCACGGGCCATCCGCCGGGCGCTGCAACGCCGGCGACTGCGCCCGCGGCTGCCGCAGACGCAGTCGCACGCAGCGCATCCGAGGCGTCTGACAGCGACAGCGACGGCGGCGGCGCCGCGCGGCACGGGCAGCTGCGAGCGCCCGCCGCGGCCGCCATGGGCGGCCGGGGCGACCGCGGCGGCGCGCCGCGCCCGAAGGCCGCCGCCAAGCGGCAGAACTTCGTGCGCATGTCGAGCAAGGTGCGGCTGCCCGTGTTGCATGGCCCCAGACTGTCACGGCCGCAAGGCAGGCGGCACTCCTGCTACCCCTGCCAGTCCTGGCTGTCTTCTGTGCAATGCATGTGTGCATCCCAATGCGTGCAGCCGGCCTGCGCATCCCGCCTGCATGCCGCTGACGTGGGCGCGCGCGTGGCCGCAGCATGGCAAGGGCGGCGGGGGCCGCTTTCAGAGCAAGGCGGCCACGTCCAACAAATACCGGCAGGGGCGCAGCCGGGGCCGCTTCCGCAGGCGAGCCTGTCGGCTGCGCGTGTGACGCTCTCACGCAGCCCGCCCGGCAGCGCAACAGTCCTGAAAGCTCGCATGTTCCACATGCATCAAACACCCAGATTTGAATTCGTCGCATTTTCCAATCTGGCGGCTCCTGTGTGGTGGGGAACAAAGCGTCACGGACGCCATACCTACATGTCATGCGCGGGCGCAGAGAGCGTGCGGGCAACACCGCTGGCGACGGCAGGAGCCGCCAGAATGTCTGCTATGCCTGCGGCGCGGAAGGGCACTGGGCGCGGGACTGCACAGCCAGACAGCGCCTGCAGGACGGCGCAGAGGTGAGGCCGGCTCTGTAATACGTCAGCTTGTGTACTTATACTGGTCCTACGTGCAAGCGAGCCCTGCAAAAGGCTCCTTGCCGTGGCCGGATGCGAGCAGCTTTGCGTACAGAGCCTGATGTATGTGTAGCTTTGTATGTGTAGCTTTGGCGGCTTCATGGATGCCCACAGCTGCCCAAAGCTGCGGGTAATTGTAGCCACATGACATTACTAGGTCTTCTGAAGCACCCCAGCTGCACTGTGCAGGCAGATGACGAGGAGGCGGCGCCGCCTCCCCCAGCACTTGTGTGGGGCGGGGCGCAGTGGCCCATGCCATAGGCGCACACCGTACCGGGCACGCCCGCTGCAGATGCGACTCCCCCTGCCTAGGTGGTTTGTGAAACTGCAAACTTTTTTCAAGGGCTATGTTGAGAGATGTCACACTCTCAAAACTTGCGTCTTTACACACGTCAGAGCCGTACATATCAAAGGGCACTCGCCTGCCGCTGACAACCAGTGACAAACCAAAGCAAACTTTACATACACTACTATCGCTGGTACACCAGGAGCCAGACCCTACGCCGCTCCACCCACTGGTAGGTGGCTCATCCGCGGCAGACGCACTGTGCTTGCAGGGCAGAGGCAGTGAAACTTGGCATGCCCGCCACAAACATGGCGCTTATAATATTAGGCACGGGCAGGGGGAGCACTGCAATGGCAGGTGCAGCTAGGTGCCTAGCTAGAACGATCATGCTAGTTGCTGCACACCAACACCGCCGTGCGCTCTCTCTTAGGCAACGCAGCCGTGTGCTCTCAGGCAAGGCAGCCGTGCGTATTAGGCAAAGCAGCCGTGCGCTATCAGGCGGCCTTGCCTCAGGCAAGGCGGCCGCACGCCAAGACTCACCTGGCCAGTGTCCCCTTGCCGGCCTGCTGCCAATACAGTAGCACGCATAGTATGGATGGTCCGCTGGGACGCCAGGGGTCGCAAACATGCGTGGCTGCTGCTGCTCAGCCAGCGCTCTAATAGGTGGACGCCCATCAGACAGATGGGTGTCAAGATAATAATATTCAGGCAGGCGCGCACACGCGCAGCGCCCCTGCACACGTACACGGTGCATGTCTCGTAGCGCGTGGCAGCGCAGTGCCCTCCGTCCCCACTGTCAGCCTAAGTAGGCTCCCTGCACTGCCGGCCTGGGCAAAAATGGGCCGGCGCAAGCGGCGCTGCTGCCGCCTGCAGTCTGGACGCTGATGCTCGCATAGTCCCTACCAAAAGCCCGAACGTACATGCCCTCATGAAGCGCTCATACATGCTGACTTTGTACGCCAGGTCGATAGCAGTCGGCGCATCTCTGACCTCAGCTCACCCCAAGATGCAGACAAGGCTGTATACCCCGGCACGATACACGCAGCATGGGTGCAGTGTACATACACCACCACAACTGTCACCAAAACCCTCCCACCCAGCTCTCAACCTACGGACCTCAACCCACCCAACTCTCACCGAACGACAGCTGCAGCGCCGCTGTGAGCTGGACAGCCCCCGCCACCCGCTCTGCCAACCCTCCGGGCGCTCGCCCGCAAACCCCACGGCCAGCGAGTTGCCTGCCATTACTAATAAGCACAGCACAACCGCAGGCGCCCCGCATGGCGCGTCCCAGCACGCCAGCCGCTCCGCAGCTCGAAGCAAGCTCCCTCCCCTCCCCTCCCAGCCTATAAGGGCGCGTGCAGGGGGCCGCCGCCGCCGGCAGCACGCGCTCAGCCCAGAAGCTTCTGCACGTGCGAGAACAGCTCGGCGTGGTCGCGCCAGAGCAGCACGCGCGCCTGCACGCGACCCTCAGGCGGCCCGGCCGCGCGCTCGGCGATGAGCGCGGCCAGCGCATGGCCGGAGCGCGCGAGCACCGCGTCGCTCGCGCTCAGGATGAGCGCGGGGCAGAGGTCGTTGGCGCCGTCGCCCGCGTAGACCACGCGCGCGTACGCGCAGCGCCGCCGCAGCGCCTCCAGCTCCTGGCCCTGCGCGGGCCGCGTCGGCCGCTCAGAGGCGGCTATATTGTCTTCCACATATCACCGGCAGATAGTGCGAGGTGGGGGAGTGTCCCAATATCGGAAGTTACAGGGCACACTGATTGCACCAAACCTTCCTGCGCCTCCAGACACTTGCGCTCACAGCTCGCAGCGTCCCGGGGTATAGGACAGGGCGCTGCCAGAACACGTGGCGACTCTGGCCAGCAGGCTTGGCGCACAGTTGCTTGAGCGGCATGTGCAGCCCAGGAGTCCCACATTCCTGCCAGCATCCAGAGTGTGCCAGCTTGGCGGCTTGGGCGCGCGCACCTTGCACAGGTTGGCCGGGCACAGCGGGCAGCCGTGGCTGCCGGCGGCGTCCGCGTCGTGCCGCGGGTGCACCGCCAGCCGGTGGCTGGCCGCGCGCGGCGCGCCGCCGGCCTTGCCGGCGCCCGCCGCGCTCGCGCTCCAGGCGGTGGGGTCGGCCTTGCCCAGGGCGGGGCTGGGCGCGCCGCCGGCGGTCAGCTCGGCGGCCGAGTCGCCGAGCGCGCGCTCGAACGCCGCGCCGTTGGTGATAACCTCCTTTACAAGCGCCTCCACCTTGGCGCCTGCCCCGCGCGCGCGGGGCCGGTCAGGCACACAGCCTCAGGGTAGGGTAGGGTCTGGATGGGGGCCAATGACCTCCTTCGCAAATCATACAGAGTTCAATAATGACACTTCTTCTTGACCTAACTACTGCGAAGGCAAAAGCCTCAGAGGACCCATCGGCTGGAGCTGCTGCTGATGCACCGGTCGGCGTGAGCGACCAGGGCAGGGAATGCGGCCGGGGCCGCAGCCGCACCGGTGAGCATGTGGCTTATGAAGAGCTGGTTGCAGTCGGACAGCACGCGTACATCCAGGCCCGGCCGCCCGGCCGCCCAGCGCAGCATGGCCACGCTGGCGGCCGGCATCTCGGCGCCCATCGTGCGCAGCGTGCCCAGCAGCCGGTCGCGCGACACGCCGCGGCGCGCCATCTCCGCCAGCACCGCGTTGGTCAGCGGCACAAAGTTGGCCGGCATCTGCAGGCTGGCCAGCATCGGCGCGAGCTCCGGCGCCAGCTCGCCCACCAGCCGCTCGCCCGCGTCGCAGTCGGTGAGCGTCTTGTCAAAGTCGAAGAGCAGCAGCGCGCGGCCCTCGCCGCGCCGCGCGAGCGCGAGCATGTCGGCGCCGGACGCGGGCGCGGGCGGCGACGCCGGCAGCGGCGCCGAGCGTGCGCCGCGCCGCGCCGCCGGCTTGCCGGGCGGTGCCGGCGCGGCCGAGACGCCCTGGCCGGCGAACCAGCGCGGCATGTCGAAGCGGCGGTGCAGCACGGGGCGCACGTCGGGCGCGGCCGCCAGCGTGGCCAGCAGCGGCAGGATGGCCTCCACGAGTACGCGGTCATCCACGTCGCCCCTGCGCCCGCGGCCGCAGCGCTCGGTGCAAGCAGGGCGCCGGCGGCCAGCGAGGCGTGCGCACCCCGCGCTGCATGGCCACAGGTCTGCGCAAGCAGCCGCGCCAAGCTAAGCGCGCGCCGCGCACGGGCGCGTAGGGCACGCTGCGGCGCGTGCTGCACAGGCCGCTGCCGGGCGCAGCGGCTGCCTTGCCCCGCACACGGGTTTACGTGCGCGGCCCGGGCAGGCGCGCGCGCGCACGCACTGAGTATTGAGCCTTGGGACAGGGTAATAAGCGCAGTGTCAGGGCGCCGGGCCGAGCGCGCGCACCGAAAGTTGAAGATGGGGACGCCGTTGTCGGGCTGCGCCAGGAACGCGAGCGGCGTGTCGTCCACCAGCACGGTGCGCCGCAGGTCGCGCCCCAGCCGCGACAGGTCCTTGAGGCAGGGGTAGGCGGCGCACGCGACCGTGGCCGGCCGGTACAGGCGCGCGTGGAAGGCGCGCCCGTAGCGCGCGTCCAGTTCGTCGCAGATCGGGCGCGCGTAGTCCTCCAGGCCCGCCGTGAACAGCACCACCTCTGCCGCGCCCGCCGCCGCCGCAATCGGTCACGGCTTGACCCGGAGGGCTAGTCTCAACCCTGGAGACTTCCATTAACGCGAGTTTGTGACGCAGGGAAGCACTACCTCATGCAGCACATTTTGACTAGCTGCTACATGCATAGCACGCCCACAAAGGCAGCCGGCCGCTCGGCCAGGGGCCGCGACAGGGCGCGGTGCGCCGCGCCCGGCGGCCGCACCGGCAAACTCCGACAGGCGCGCGAAGAAGGCCGCCAGCCCGGGCCGCTCGACGACGAACACGCCGCCCGGGTTGAGCCGGCCGCCGCGGCCGACCACGTAGGACGTGGAGCCGGGCGGCAGCGCGGGCGCGCGCCGCGGCGTGAAGCTGCTCACCAGCGTGCCGTCCAGGTCCAGCACCACCGTCAGCCGCCCGCGGTGCGCCGGCGCCTGCGCGCGCCGCCCGCGCCCCCGTCAGGGTCCCGGGACGGCGCGTGCTGGCACGGTGCTGGCGCAGCCCCGCCGGTGCCAGCGCACAGCGCGGGGTCGGCTTCGACGCATGCGGCGGTGGTCAGCAGGCAGGCTGGCCTGCCTGCGTTACACACCGCGGCAGCTTTACACTTGACCCTCCCGCTCTCAGGCAGCAACAGGCCGCACCCCGTGTCCGGACACCAGGCCATGCAGGCGCAAGCAACGGGGCTGACGCCGCCAGCGAGCGCCGCAGACCTGCGGAGGCAGCAGCGCCGGCTCGCCGTTTGCCAGCAGGGGCTGCGCGGCGGGCTCCACGACGGTGTCCACGGCCGGCTGGGGCGCCGCCTCCTCCACCTCCATGGCCGTCGCCAGCAGGCTGCCTGCGGGCGTCGCGCAAGGCGTCCCTCTCACTCACAATGTCCGACTCCGTCGTGTGGGACCCGTGGGCAGGGCGCACAGACGTTCAAAACGCAACGGAGGATCAGGCCTCCCGTGCCCACAGACATTTACCAGAAGTCCGCTGCACAAAGAAGGGTCCCAGAGCTCCAGTGCGTGGGTGCGGCCAGCCGCTACGAACCCGCAGCAGCACGACCGTGTGCGGCGCGCCTGGCGGCTCCGACGGCCGCGAGGGCTCCACGACGTCTGACGCCGAGCGCGGCCGCGGGAAGGGCACGGGCGCGCTCGCCAGCGCTGGCGCCGCTGCACGCGCGGCGGCCGCCGCGCCGGCCCCTGCCTGCGCCTCTGCTGCGCCCGCCGGGGCTGCCTGGGCGGCGGGGGTGGCCGGGCGCGCAAGCGGCAGGGTCAGGGTCAGGGTCAGGGTCTCGGTCTGCATCGGGCTGCCGACGATCGCCTCGCCGGCCGCGCCGCCGCTGCGCAGCTTCAGCTCCTCGATGAAGCGGTTCAGGTGCGGGTCGACCTGCGCACACCCGCAGCAACCCCGGCGTCAGGCGCGGCAGGCCTGTGCATTCCGAGTGGCCCAGGGCCGCGCCAACACGTCATAGCAGCCCATTCAGCCTGTTCTCTGAGTGCTTGCTCACACGCACAGCGAGGGACGTGCGGGCATCAGGCGCCTGCTTCCAGCCTACACCGCTCTTGCTGCAGGAAGCGCCGACCAAGGACGGGGCCGCGGGGGCGCGCCTGCAGGCGGTCGAGGTCCAGGATGTGGGGCTTGCGGCAGACCGGGCAGTCGTAGGTGGACACGGTGGACGTGCTGGACTCCTCCGACACGAGCTCCGCCGCCGCCAGGTACCCGCCGCGCTTGCCCCCGGCCTTACCGCCCTCGCCGTCGTCGCCCGCCTGCGGCGCGTCTGCCGGCCGCGCAGGACAGGTGTGAGCGGCACGTACAGGGTGGGGGTAGGACCGACACGGCAGGTGCACAGCAGAGCTGTAGGACAACGTGCCGTCGCTGCAGCGAGCGAGCCAAGGGGCAGGCCACTGCATCAACAACTGCACGACTGTGGCTGCATTGCTAGAAGCCCTGCATGCCGAGCATCTGGTGCAGTGCAAGGTGCGCAAGAGACGCTGTGCGGACAGAGCGGGCGTGGGCGGGGCGGCACCGCGCGCGCGCAGTGTGGTGGCGCAGTAGGCGAGCAGGCAGCCCCAGCAGAAGCGGTGCGCGCAGGTGAGGACGACCGGGCTGTGCAGCACGCTCAGGCAGATGGGGCAGCCGTACTCCGCCTCCAGCGCGTCGCGCGTGGGCGTCGCCGGCGGCGCGGCCTGGCCCTGCAGCAACGTCCCCCGCCCGCCTCAGCGCTCCGTCGCACTTGTCGAGGCAAAGGCCCGGCTGCGCTGCTGCAAGCATGCTGCCTGTGGGCTTCTTGCACGCGCAGGACCACAATCCCCCTACGAATGGCATACCAACACAGTGAACCACAACTAGCTCTGGCCAGGCACCACAACCGCATTGACAGCACCTGGGTGCATGGGGGTCGTCTGCTGACCCTCCCTACCAAGTCGCTCCAAGCCTGGCGGCAGGTGTCGCGCGGCGCTGCGTGCGGGGCGCGCGCCTGCAGCAGCACCTCGGCACGCGTGGCCAGCGCGGCCAGCTTGGGCGAGGTGAAGAAGTATTGCTGGCTCAGCAGGTCCACCGCGCGCAGCGGCGGCCCGGCCGCGCCCGGGCCGACCGCGGCGCGCAGGTGCCGGTTGCGCTTCTTGACCGCCTTGATGCAGGCCACGTAATTGAGCACCGCGTACTTGCGCAGGTCGGTCAGCTCGGCCGCAAACGCGCTCAGCGCGCCCGCCTGGCCGGGCTGCAGCGCACGCATCGCCGCCTGCGCGGGCCGCACGGCCCTGTAAGCCGGGAGCGGCGGTGTGGGTCGGGAGCAGCACGGAACAATCGCAAGTGTGGCACAGCAGGCGAAGGTTGCTGGCTGCTGCACCATCTTTGGCCCACTCGCAGCACAGATCGCAGGAAGTAAGCAAGCTATCACCGCCGCAGGAGCCCCTGAAACAAAGAAAACGCCCAGCTCGGCGGCTCAGGCGGTGTTCTGCCAGGCGGTGCGGAGGCGCGCCTCCAGCTCCTCCTCCTTCTCAACATAAAACGCGCTGATCTTCTGCAGCTCCTGGCGCAGCACGGCCTCAAAGGTGGCCCCGTGCGCGTCTGCCGCCGCGGGCAGGCGCGGTCAGCGCCCCGCGCAGCGCCCGCCGCACCCAGCGCGACGCGCGCGCCTTTGAAACCACCAACGCGTCCCAGCCCCTTGCGGTCGCGCACTGACAGAGCTCTGCCTTGCCCGTGCCAACCCACCACCGCCGTGTGATGGCCGTGCACTGGTGCGCGCTTGCGACGCCCCACGCGGCCCAGCCACAGACGATGCGCGCCTGCTGAGTTGACGTCCTGCTGTATGGCCCGCTTGCAGGCCTTGTAGTCCAGGTAGAAGGGCCGCCAGCGGCGCGCGGCCTCAAGCGCCAGCCGCTTGCCAAACTTCATGCTCCGGCGCCGCGCGGGGCCTCACGCCGGTAGCCGCCTGGCGCTGCTGGCCGGGCAGCACGCGGGCAGCGCGGTGCCAGGGCAGCGCGTCGCGCCTCCGCGCCCGCGGCTGCCGCCGTCACAATAAAGTATATTCTTATGTGGAGTACGGCGAGGTCAACAATGTGCGCAGATGGGGCTTGTGGCAGGCAGACACAACAACCGCGGGCTTTGACGCCACAAAGCGGCAAGATTTCAGGTGGTTGGCGCGTACCTGCAGATGTAGCAGCGGGGGTTCTGGTGCGGCAAGGCGGGTAAGCAGCAGGTGGGAGCAGGATATTTACACTGACCTCCAGATGCAACTCTCGCCCTGTAAAGTTGCAACACGCGCACTGCGTGTGGCCTGCGCACTTTGCAGGAAATCTGGTGGTAGGAGGGTATACCGTAGGAGCAGGGTTGAACCTGAGCGCCTTGGCACCATGCACTGCGGGAGAAGATGGCGCACTCAGGAGCCTCCTAGAGCGTTGCTGGGGCAGCCTGCTCGTTGCCGCTATGGTGCGGCTTTGCACGCGCCGGCTGCATCGACTCACGCTTTGCTTCTGACCAGGCTCTTCAGTGCCTTGCACTCTGACAGGGTCCGTGTGGCGCGCAGGGCAAGGCGCCAAAGCACAAAACTGCGACCTTGCTTGCAGCGAAGGAGAAGGAAGCCAAGGTGCGCTGTTGCGGGCTGGAGCTGTTGCAGCACCGGCCCTGCTGCTGCATTGAGGATGCTGGCACGCCCTGCGCTGTGTGGCGAGGTCAACCGTTCAAACGCAGTGTCCCCACCCGCAGATGTCTGGCGCGAGCGACTTTCTGACGGGCTGAACCGGCTCAACGGCCACGCCCCAGCAACAGCAAAAGGTGGCGCGCCCCCGGCCGGGCATACCCCTCTGAGTCGAGCCGTTACGCTTAGGGCAAGGCAGCAGGGCACCAGCGGAGTATGACGCCGCTGCTCGGGCGCCCGCAGGGCCGCGCAAGGGGCGCGCCATGCCCCAGGCGACGAGCCCGGTGCTCGCCAACGCGCGGCAAGCGTTCCCCATGGCGGCGACGCTGGCAGGCGGCCCCTTTGCGGGCCTCCCGGTGCTCGCCAACGGCAGCTCAAACGGGGCACCGCACATTGCGCTGCTCGGCAACAGCAGCGGCAGGGTGGGCCTCTGGCCAGGCACGCAGGAGTGGGCCGCGGCGGCAGCGCCGGCAAGGCCCAGTGCGCATCCGCCGGGCACGCGCGGCGCGGCCGGCTCGCATGCTGCGTGGCCGGTCAACGGCGAGCGCGTGTCCGTGTCGGCGAGCGCGGCCGCGAGCGCGGCGCGCGCGGCGGCAGCGGGTGTGCGCCGCGTGGAGGATGCTCGCCCCGCTGCAGGCCAGCCGGGGACAGTCGTGGGCCCTGGCGGCGCGGCCGCTCCGCCCGGCGCCGCGCGGCGGGCGGCCGCAGCACCGCAGGCTGGCGCTGCTGCGCAGCCCGGCGCGGTGGACCAGCAAGCTGGTGCGAGCGACCCGAGCGTGGCAGCGCTGAGCCGCACAGGAGAGCAGCCCCGCATAGCAGGTTCAAATGTCGCAGCTGGGCAGCCCCACCGGGCGGCAGTGCAGCCCGGCGCGGCGGAGCAGCCCGCTGCAGCGACAGAGCCAGGCGATGCGCCGGTGCGCATGGGCCGCGTAGTCGTGGATGCCGCTGCAGCGCCCCTTCTTTCAACTGCATCAAACGCAGAGCAGTCCGGGGCACCCGCCGCCCACGGCGCAGCAGCGCAACCTGATGCGAGTTTGCAGGGCGGCATTGTCGCTGGGCCTGGTGGGGCTGCTGCCGGCGCACCTCAACCTGCTGACGCCGCCGCTGGTGCGGCACCCGCTGCACCCGCGCTGGCTGCTGCAGCAGAGCCTGTGGCGCCGCCAGCACGCGCCCAGGCGCCCGATGGGTCAGTCGTTAGCGAGGCGTCGCCCGCCAGCGCGATGGCAGGCGCACCCAGCACGAGTGTGCCTGCAGATGTCAGGGTAGAGCTGGAGGGCGCCGAGCAGGGCTGCGCAGCGGCGCCGCCGGCCGCAAGCTCCGGCAGGGGGCCGGGCAGTGGCTGGAGCGCGGCAGGCGGGAGACGGCACAGCATGGACGGCGATGGCTGGGCAGGCGGCGCGCGCGCGGGCGAGCGGGGCACAGCTGCGACCGAGTCTGCATGCCGCGGCGAGGCGCTCGCGGGCGGCAGCCGCTGGGAGACCCTGCGCGCCACCGCGTGGCTGCATGCGCAGGCGCGTCGCGCTGCGTAGCCTCGGTCACCCGCCCTGTGCCAGTGCTCTGCACGTCGCTTTCGGTGTACCTGAAGTAACCCCCCCTGTAATATCGGACCCTATAACAGGTCTGGCATGCGTGGCTCCGCTGCGCTCATGCAGTGCTGCGCGCCGGTGGACGCACCGCCCCGCCGTGTTTGCTGTTGTGCCAGATGCTGCCGGGCAGCATGGATTAGGCGTGCATGCGCACATCTGCCTATCGCACCGGGCGCAGGGGGCCAGCGACGGCGCGCTGGCAGTGGGCTACAAGGGCCTGGCCGCGCCGCTGCTCGACAGCGCGCTGTCCGCGGCCTGCGCGGCCGCTGCGTTGGCGCAGGCGCCGCGCGGGCGGGCTGCGATTGCGCGCCGCGTGCACCTCGTGCAGGTGCGCGATTGGAGCGTGACGCTCCTGGATCCTGCGGAGTGCCGCAGCTGCGATCATAACCAGCCCAGCGCAGGCACTCGTGTGCGTCAGTCCCCGGGTGTGCGTCAGAGCACGTCAGAACTTGCCATAATTGACCAGTCTGCGCGCCGCACGGCACGGGCTGGTGCGCCAGCTTGGATGCTGGGCTGCGTGAGGTCTTGAGCTGCCGGGAGCGGCGCCGGCGATGAGAGTAAACAGAGACTGTCTGACGCCTCAAGCTGGTGACGCAGGAGTGGAGCCAGGAGGCGTGGGGCCTGCCCATGCACGCGCTGTCGGCCACGGAGGTGGTGCTGCCGCGCGGCCTGCGCCGGGTGCGCGCCTGCGTCCGCGCTGGCAGCCTGGCCTCACAACACTGTGGCGCTGGTTTCCTATTACAGCAGCAGAGAAGTTTGGGGTCCGCTCTGCTGGGTGTTGCTGCCTGTCCTCCTGCATGCTGCCACGGACGCGGGGTCCTTGCTGAGAGCGCGCGCGCTGCGCATGTCGACAGGTCATCGCCATGTGCGTGGAGGCGTCGGCGGCCTTGGCGGCGCTGCTGTCCTACAGCGTCCTCCACCTATGGGTGTGATGCGGTGCGGGGCGACAGCCCGCAGGCGCGCCTGCCGTGCCTCGTTGGTGGCCGGCGCGCAGTGACAGCAGGCATCTCCGGGAGCACCAAGCTTTTCTTATCGGGTAAATGGCGAATTTTGGCGGGCAACAAAGCACCGGCGACTGCATGGCACAGCAAAAGGTGCTCTGCGAGTGGGCACAGAGCTGTGGGCGCACCACCCGTTTGGAAACCAGGCTTGTCGACTAGGTAAAGCCCACAGCAAGCTGCCAAAGAGGCGGCTTGCTTGCGGTAAGCGTGAAGCGTGAGGCGTGAAGCAATGTTTGATTGGGGGCCATCGGAATGGTGCCGAAGCCGCTGCTGCAGGCCATGCTTTTGCTTCCCACACACGCCGCACCGGCTGCACATGCAGGCTATGGGGCAGCAGTATACGCAGTACAAGCATTGTTAGGGCGCACATGTCCTGCCTTTGATGTCGACCTGTGCCGTCAGGCGCGCCTGAAGCTGCGGAACGCCGCTGTCCTCCATGGTGTTTTGGCTGAGGCATGCACTTCTGGACAGGGCGTGCGCCTGGGTCACCAGTGTCGGCGGCCCACCCGGTCCTCTGCTAGTGTTGTGGTCATGAAGACGAGGAACCTTGGAGTCTGCAGGACACCGTTGTTCAAGTGTGCTCGCATAGCCTGGTGCAAGCTTGTCATGATGTCTGGTTCCACTAATGCGATCTGTCGTGCAAGGCCTGGTGCTGCTGATCAAGCTCGTTTGCAAGACCTCTGCTGCTAATCCAGCTTGCATGCACCGACCAGGAATGGGTTGCAGGTGCATGGGCAAGTGCATGGCTTGGGCGCTCTGTGCAGTATCGATCGACCCTGGAAATGTGCCTGAGCTCACCCGCGCAAGCATGGCAGCCCCTCATAGTCAGGCCAGCACCCCACTGCTGGCAATCTCAGGCCCGTCCCCGCACACAATGCTGCTTTGCAACCTCGTGACACGCGACGCTCCTGCTGATTTGCGCAGCCTGCCCGGCGTGCTTTAGCTGACCTCTGCGCCAAAAAGCTTCTGGCAGCCACCCGGGCAGCAACAGTCCTCACAGTGATGGTACACAATCTACAGACACCTGCGCGATCATCAAATATACTCTCATACAGACACGCGCACACACAGCCAACCCGCTCACACAACAGAAACGCTCTGACGTTCGCTGGTCTCCGGGACAGCCGCAACACTCCGCAGCGGCGGGGACGCTGCCGCTAAAGCCCTCCACACACACACATTCAGAACCGTTCGGTCTACGCACGCCGTGCCGGCCTACGCCGGCGCTAGCACCTCTCGCGCCAGGAATTCAGCGTCACTGCGCGCCGTCACGAGCGCGCTGACGCGGCGCACGCGCTCGGCCGCATACACGGCGGCCTCCGCCCAGCCGCGCACGTCGGCAGCGCCCGGCGCGCCGGCCCGCAGCGGCCAGGGCGCGGCCGCCGCCGCCGCCGGCGGCGCAGCCTGCGCATACGCGGCCGCGGCAGCCTCCTGCGCGCGCGCGCTGACGGGCGGCAGGCCGCTGGCCTGGCGCGCGCTGCGGCCGAGCCGCGGGCGCCGCAGCTGATCAAGCTCCTCCTCCAGCAGCGGTGCCAGCACGCCCGCGGCCGGCTCGCTCCAGGCGTCCTCGGCCACGACCTGCTCGCGCGCGCCGGGGCGGTCGCGTGACGGGTCCGTAAACTTGTCCGTAAACGGTGGGCGCCGGCGTGTACGCGACCGCGCTCTCTCAGGCACGCCAGCAAGGTTCAGGTTTGCAAGACAGCCACCAACGCAAGCGCTGGACGCGCACGCCGCGCATTGAAGCGGGCCGCGCTGCCGCTGAGCAGCCCCGGCCGAGGACCCGCAAGCGCACCAGGTCGGCTGGGAGGCCGTCCAGCTGCGCCTTCAGAGCCGCCAGCGCGGCGCCCACGCGCGCCGCGATCGCGCCGTACAGCCGCTCGTCGGGCCAGGCGCCGGCCGCCGCGGCCGCCAGCAGGTCCGCCACCGGCACGGGCGGCCCCACGAGCACAGACACGGCCTGGCCGGCCGCCGGCAGCGCCGCGCCGCGCGGCGCCACGGCCTCCATGCCCGCGTGCACGAACGGCACGACTGCGCGCGCGCGCCGGCTCCCTTGATCGGTCCAGGGCGCCACCAAGCACTCGCCGACGCTCCGCGCCCAGTGCATGACAAAAAGAATTGGGCTGCACTGGTCTCAGTGTGTCTGGGCGCAAGGCACACGATTATCAGCGTCCTGCGTGAGCTGCTCGCGTCCAGCATCAGTCTCCACTAGGCTGGTCGTCGCGAGCCTTGATGGTGACGCGCAGGCAGGCGCCACACTCGCATCACAAGGAGAGGCACATGCAGTTGCTCGCCAGACAGGGGGGCCCGTATCGCGGTGCGCACCCAGCGGTGGCTGCGGGCAGGCCGCGACCAGCCGCCCGACGCCCTTGCGGGCGGGGCCCAGCCGCCCGTCGCGGCTGCGCGTGCCCTGCAGGCGCACGTCCCTCCAGGTCAGCCAGCGCGCGCCTTTCAGCAAGCCCATTGCTCCCGCCACCTCAGGCCCCGAGTGACGCGTCAGTGGGGCTGCCGCACATGCCTGCGCCTGAGCGCGGCCGGGCGCGTTAGGCGCCGCGCGCCGGCAGGCCACCCAGCCAGCACACCGCCGGCGCGCCATGCAGCGGCGCGGGGCGCGCCTCCGGGAAGATGTGGAGCCAGTCGCCGTGCGCGAGCCGCGCCTCCGCCGCGCGCATGCCCGGCTGCGCCAGGCCCGCGCCGCGCTCCACCGGCAGCACCTGTGCGCGCGGCGGCGGTGTCACGCCTGCCCCTGAGCGCGGCCACGGCGCGCCGGGCGACGCTGGCCCCAAGCTCGCCCGCGGCGCCCGGGCACCCCGGGATAACCTCCCGCGCCACTGCCCGCCCGGCAGCTACCACGCCAGGCGCCACGCCGTACGCGGGTCACGAAAGCGCCCTGACCTGCGCACGTGCCACCGGGCCTATGCGGTGCTCCGTCACGCATGGCGCCCGCCCTACGTGCGTCAGCTGCCAGCGAACGCGCGCGCCCGCACGCCCTCCCACCCACGCCTGTCTCTGACCTCAACCCTAACCCGGGGCCGAGCGTGCCCCGGCGCGCGCGCCTTGCCGGCGCGGAAGAAGGCGGCCGCGGCGCGCGTGCGGAAGCAGCGGTCGGTCGCGCACAGCGTCCAGCGCAGCGCGGCCGGGCGGCCCAGCGCGCCCGGCGGCAGCAGCGCCGACACCACCAGCGGGTCGTCCAGCGCCGCCACGTGGTTGGACACCGTGATCAGCGCCTGCGGCGCACGCGCCCCGCGCTCAGGGCCAGCGCCCGTGCTCACAGGCTGCACCCGCGCCCGGCAGCGCGCGGGCGCAAGCGCGCGGGCGTAAGCAGGGCAGGGGCGGCCGCCGCTCGCGCTGCGCCCGCCGCCCGCAGGCACCGCACACACATGCTGGGACGCGTGCTCGAACGGCGCAGCGCTCTTCAGCGTCTCACACGCAAGTGGTGGAAGGCCCTCGCATGCCGTGCATGGTGAAGATTGGGTAGCACAGGAAAGGCTAAGCGCAGCACGCAGGCGCCGCTCAGGCAGGGGCGAGCCACCTGGCCGGGCGGGCGGTCCAGCGCCGCGTGCAGCGCCTCTGCGCCCTCCACCTTGAACGTGCACAGGTTGTGCATAAACGCCCGCGACAGGCCGCCCACCGCCGCCATCACCACCGTCTGCCGCCGCGCGGCCTGTGTCAGCGCCCCCAGGCGACACCCGAACGCTGGAGCGCCCCGTGACACAACACCCGCAGGCGACACCATACGACGGCCAGGGGCGCAAGCCGTGTGCCTTGAACAGGCCGCCACCGACAAGGTCATGTTGCATACGACCCACGCAGCGAGCGCGCGGTGCTTGAGCCGTGCGGACTGGAGGGGGCGCGCGCCCGGACGAGGCCGTCGCGGCCGAGCACGGCGGCCTCGTCTGCGGACAGGGCGCGGCCGCTGGGGCCGGCCCCCAGGGCGGCCTCCAGCGCGTCGTCGCTTGCGCCGAGAGTGCGCGCCGGGCCGTCGCAGGCGGCGGGCGCGCGCTCGGGCGCGTCCGCGCGCTGGCCGCGCACGGCTGCCGCAACCGTCGCGCGCCACTGCTCCTTCTTTGCGTCCTTGTACTCCTTCAGCTCATGCCGCGCCTCCCCCAAGCGCGCCGCGAGCCGTGCAAAGGCGCGCCTGCGGTGCAGCCGCCACATGTCAGGCGCCCGCCGCCGCCTAGTAGGACCGCTGCGCCGGGACCGAGGGCAGGCCTCGCGCGGCTGTGAGGAGGCGTGCCTGGGGTCCAGAGGCTCGGCGACGCGGCGCTTCTTCTCCGCGTACAGCAGCACGCGCGCCTTTGCCTGCTGGAGAAGCGTGCTGGCGGCGCCCTCCTCGGCCGCGCCCTGCGGCGCCTGCTCGGCGCGCAGGCGCCGCAGCAGCTCGCGGTATCCCTTGACGCTGGCGGCCGCGAGCTGCGGCTGCGACTGCAGCAGGTTTGCGCTCGGCATCGCCCTCTTAGCCTGCAGCAAGACAGGCAGTTCCCCAGCTCTGTTTTGCGGGGAAGGCACGCTTGCGTAAGCCTGAGGTAGCGTCAGCACCTGGGAGGGGCCAGCAGGACCCCGGAAGGGTGTCGCACGTGCGCTTGGCCTCCCACAGTGTATTGAGGATGCGAGCCTGCAAGCCTTGCTGCCGCGCCCCATTTGTCCATGCTCGTGAGCCTACCGACGCCCGCATTGCATACAGGCCGAGCTTGCAGCGCTTTCAGGAGGAGCATAACCGGCCGCGGGGCAGCTGTGAGGCGGGCGCCTGTAGCAGCGATGGCGACGAGCGTGCTCGCAAAGCCGCACAGGTTTATCCTTGTATCCGACCTGGACTGGACAATGGTGCGCCGGCCCAAAGGCCCCGCCAAGGCCAATGCCTCTCTTGATAGGCTTGCAGCAACTATCCGCTTGTTTGCTCTTACTCTGCTCCCTCAGGATGCATCTATGCTTTGGTCTATGGCAAAATTGGAACGGTCTGCTACCCAGTGTTGATCCGCGGTGCTGCCTGTCCACAGTTCCACAGCTCACACGCGTCCTCTCCTGCACCGCAGGCAGACCACGACGACAAGGAACACAAAGCGCTGAACGCTTTCAACGAGCTCTGGCGCGCCAAGTTTGCGCGCGACTCGCTGCTCGTCTTCTCCACCGGCCGCTCGCACGCGCTCTACAAGAAGCTGCAGGCGTGCACTCCCAAGCAGCGGCAGCAGCCAGGCGCCTAAGCTTGCTTGCTTGCTTTAGCAGTGTGTACTCCTGGTATCTGGCAAGCGGCAGCGCACTTTGCCCTCCCTGCGACACCGCTTGCTGGCTGTTTGGCTCTTGGTGGGACCGCATGCTAGTGCCCAGCGCTCGGCCTGCATGAACCCTTTCTGCCGCTGCTCCAACTTGCGAGGCCTGCAGCGCTGCGCTGCAGCGCTAGGTGCCGCCGGGCGTGGCAAACGCGCCGGTGTGCCTGCGAGGGTGCGGCGGTAGCGCAGGGCTGATAGACACTGACAATTAATTTCAAGTCATTCTACTGCGCGTTCAGGGCGAGGTGCCGCTGGGCACGCCGGATGTGCTGGTGTGCTCGGTGGGCACGGAGATCTTCTTCGAGGCGGGCGGCGCCGCGCCGCAGCCCGACCGCAAGTGGGCCGCCGAGCTGGACAAGGGCTGGGATCGCGCGGCGGCCATCCGCACGGCCGAGTCGTTCAGCCAGCTCCGCGTGCAGGCGCGCCGCTCTGCCGCGCCAGGCGGCGGCGCTGGCCTGCACAGCCGGGCGTGCGCCTGTCTTTGACAATGGGCATATGCACTCGGGCAACGGCACGAAGTGAAATTTTGCCAATGCGGTGTGGGCATGCCGCTCGCCCTTGGAAGCGCGCACATGGTCCGGGCGCCCTGGCAGCCGCCAGGCTGTGGCGTCTCCCTGTCTCCCGTCAGCGCCCCTCTGTCGGCACGCACTGAGGGCCGGCGGCCGCTGCCCGCGCAGAGCGAGAGCGAGCAGCGCCCGCACAAGCTGAGCTACTACTGCGACGCCAAGGGCGCGGAGGCTGAGGCGCTGATCAAGCAGCTCGAGGAGCGCTTGGCGGCTGCGGGCGTGCGCGCAAAGGTGCCTCAGTCACTCGTCATAGGCCTGATCTGGGACGTCTGAGTTGCCATATACTGATGCCCCGGTGCAATGCTGCACTGCCCAGGCAAGGGCGGCGCAGCAAGAACAGTCCTGTCAGCATCAGCGCCTGGCATGAAAGGGCAGGGCGAGCTTGCCTGTGCTGAGTCGGATAGGGCCCCGCTCTGCCAATCTGCTGAGCTGACCATGTACCAGGACATTGCCGGCTCTGATGCTCTGGGCAGCTAGCACATGTGTCCCTGCGCTGAGTCGCCGCTCTTAGAGCCGCTTGGCTCGGGCGCCAGGTCATCTACAGCGGCGGCATGGACGTCGACATCCTGCCGCAGGGCGCCAGCAAGGGCGAGGGCCTGAAGTTCCTGCTGCGCGAGGTGCGCTGCCGCCCGCTGGCTCCCCCAGATTGCGGCCTCCGCAAGCCCACCTAGTAGGGCCAACGCCGGAAGGGCGTGTGCCGACCTGAAAGAGACGCGCAGTGTCACCTGATGTTGCAGACAGGGCAGCGTGTGTGCTGCCCAGGTCACAACCAGCAGCACTAAGATCGAGGCTGCCGATGGCATGCCGGCAGGTCGACGAGGCCGGCACCGCGCCCAAGGACGGCGTGATGGTGTGCGGCGACTCCGGCAACGACATCGAGCTGTTTGCGGTGCCGGGCGTGCGTGGCTGCATGGTCGTGAACGCGCACCCGGAGCTGCGCAAGTGGTGCGACGCGCACCGGTCGCCCGCGCTCTTCCAGGCGCGCACCGCCTCACTCATGGCTGCAGGCATGCTGCATCTCCGGAACACTGCCCTCCCTCCCCCCCCGGGGGTCTACTAGCTGTAGGAAAGTTAGACTAGATTGATTGGTACCAGTGCAAAGTGCTGCCTGTCTCCATCCTACATCCATGCTTGACGTCCTCGTGCTGTGCCACGGCCGACTGAGTGGGCGGCCGCGCAGGCGACGAGGCGGTGCGCCGGCGGCATCGTGGAGGCGCTGGAGCACTTCCAGCTCGTGCCGCAGTAGCGCATGCGGCGGCAGAGCCGTGCGGCTCCACCTAGGCATGCTGGGTCCCGCAAACATGGTGCAAGCGACAGACTGTCCAGTTGGTCACCCACCTGAAGTGATGCCCGTCCTGCGATCGAATAGGGCTGTGCTTACCCACCTACTTACAGTGCATAGAGAGCCGGACTTGTCCAGGACAAAGCATAGTCCGCACTGTTCTGTGTGCCTGACGGTATAATAGTCGAGTGTGAGCAAGCCAGGACTGACAGCTTCCATGGGTGGGCTCCGGGCTTGACCATTGCTTGCCAGCGAGTCAACATCCATGGGCTCTGCGGGTTTGGACGTTCAGTCTATGTGATACAGATTTTGGCACAATAACAATGATGCTGTCCTCTAAAGTTTGGTAACCAATCCAGCAAAGAGGCTTTGAGCGGGGAGTCTGCTGGAGGATACCGTCCTAAACGGAGTCCTTGTAGGATGCATGCCACTAGTCAGCTACCTGAGGGTGTGTTTGACGCGCTGTTACAAGCAAGCCTCGAGCGCCACTCGCGACACCTGCTGCCAGCCGCTCTCGGGCAGCAGCTCGCGCAGCGCGACCAGGCACGCCGCCGCAACGCCCCGCACCAGCGCGCAGTCCGGAGCCGCCTGCCCCCCCGCAGCGCCGTCCCCAGCCTGCGCCGCGCGCCCGCCGCCGCCGCCGCCCCGCCCCTCCGCGCCGGCTGCAGCCGCCGCGTTGCTGCCTGTGCCGGCCGCATGCAGCTGTGCAAGGCGGTGCGCGAGCGCGCCGGCCGCCGGCCGCCACGGCCGCGCGCGCAGCAGCGCCGGCAGCGTGCCCGGCAGCGCGGCGAGCGCGGCGGCCGGCGAGCGCGCGGTGAGTGCGGGCGCGGCCGCGTCGCCGGCCGCGCCGGCCGCCCACACCGCGACCAGCAGCGCGGCCATGTGCAGCGCGCGCAGCGGGCTGCCGTCCGCCTGCGCCGCATGCCCCGGCCCGCCATGTGGCGTGTCCAGCCTGCCAACCTGCTTCTGCTCTGGTAAAGGCTGTTCCGCAGTCACCATGCATGAGCGTACGCTGTGAGCCGTCACGCATCAGCCACAATGCAGTGGTGTGACACGCGCCATGCCAGGCAGCCCGCCTACATTGCACCTTGTGAGCTGCCGCCGGGCGACCTCAGGTTGCGCAAGCCTGAACCTAGCCCTATAACCCAAGCCAGTGGCATGTGTGTCCGCACCAGCGCGGTGTCCAGCGTGTTGAGCAGCATCTGCTGCTGCGCGGCCTGCGGCGCCGCGGCCGCGGCCAGCGCCACCGGCACCGTGAGCGCCGCGCCGTCAGCCGCCTCCATGGCCCAGATCCTGTGCGCGCGGCGCGCCCACGGGCCGGATGGCGTGCGGTGCTTGCATGCAGGCCTACGACTGCCCCTCCTGTCCATGTCCAGTCCTCGTGACCGTCACGGAGCTATCAAGAGCGCCCTTGCGCCAGGATTCAGATAAAGCTCGCAAGCACGAGCTGCTCCCTCTCGTTCGCACGTCCCATGCCCAGGTATGCTGCTATCCTATGTGGATACCTGTCACCTGCATGCACACCCTCGTGCCAGCACCCATGCCAGGTGCTTTGGCGCTTTCAAAGCCGCCTGTCGCCCTGCCTAGGCCGGCAGCCAGCTGTGCAGCGCTGCCAGGGCTCTGGGCCGCACCAGCAGGGCTGCAGCGCGCTGTGCGGCAGCGCGGCGCGGCGCACGAGCCAGGCGCGCGCAAAGGTGCAGCGCGCCGCCTGCGCGGCGTCCGCCGCGGGCATCTCCAGCAGGGCCAAGACCTGCGGAGCAGCGGCAATTGGTGCCTTTAGGGCTATTTCCGTCTTAGCAAGTCCGCAGCACCCTGACATCACACGACGTATTTGGCTGAAAACATCCATGTGGCACATCAAAAAGCCAATACGCAGGAAAGGAGTGATGCATCTCACCTGATCACCCTGAACACTTGCACCCGCTTGGTCGCTACTTGTCATAGCTGAGCAGCTGGTCTCTGCCCTGTGGCGGGCAGCAGCGCAATAGCAGCGGCGAAGGCATGCGCATGGCGCCCTGTTATGCAAAAATTTACCTGATACATACAACGCATGCCACAGGCAGCGGAACCTGGTTGCTGGGCAGACAGTCTGGTGCGGCGAGGGCGCGCCTGCTCCGCGGGGAGCGCCGCCAGGCAGCGCAAGGCAGCCGCCCACACCAGGGCCGCTGGGCCCAGGCCGCAAGCGGCCGCGCCGTGCATGCCTGGCGCCTCTGCGGCGGTGCCGCCCCCGGCCTCCTCCGCCGCCTCGCCATGGCCCTCCTCGAGGTCCTCCTCGCCCGGCATGACCTCGGGCGGCCGGGGCAGCTCGCGCAGCAGCGCTGCCGTGGCCTCCAGGGCCACCGCAGCCAGGGTCGGTGTCTCTGAGCCGCCGTACGCAGCCCCGGCGCTGCCCCCGCTGCCGCCGCTGCCGCCGCCCTGCGGCGCAGCCTGGCCCGCCCAGAAGCCGCGCAGGCCCTCCCAGGCGGCCACGCGCACGCGGGCGGCATCCGCCTCCGCCGCATGCCGTAATCGCGCCCCGCTTGGCCTGTCTGTGGCACTCCCCCCGGCTAGCGCATCAGACTGGGCGAGGCTGCCGGGCGCCGGGAGCCCCGCGCCGGGCTGCTCGGGGTCGAGCCCGGTGCAGGTCGGGCCCCCGCTGAGCGCCGGCAGTGCGCGCAGGAGCGCGGCGCCGCGCGCAGGCGCGAGCGCGCCGAGCGCGCGCGGAAGCCCGGCCAGCAGGGCGGCGCGCAGGGGCGGCTCCAGCGCCGCGCAGCGGCCCGGCTGCAGCAGGCCGTCCAGGAGCTCACCCAGGCGCAGCGCGGGCGCGCCGCCATGCCGCAGCGCCAGCGCGACGCACGCGCCGCGCATGGCCCCTGCGGCGCCCGCACCAGCCCCTCGCCCGCCGCGCGTCCTTGGCGGGGGCGGCGGGCGGCCGCCGGCGCGCCACGTGCGCGCCCCGTCACGCCCGGTGCCAACGCGTGTGCGGCAGACGCGCGCAGCTGCCAGGCAGCAGGGGCTGCGGGCGGCGCAAGCGGGGTGCGCAGCGCGGGGCGCACCAGCGGCCGGGGCCGCCGGCGCAGCCGGCGGGTGCACGCGCAGCAGCCGCTCGCACAGCGCGCCCCAGTCCAGCGCCGGCAGCCGGCCGGGGCCCGCGCGCGCCAGCGCGTGCAGCGCCGCCGCCGCGTTGCCCGCTGGCAGCGCGCTGTCGCCTGCGGCATGGGGCACACGGCTGACCGGTGGGCTACACCGCGGGCCGCTCACATGGGGCGCAGCCGCGGGTTGGCGCCAGCAGCGCACGGCTCTGTGCACGGCTCGGCAGTCCGTGCAGCCCCAGCGTCGAGCCTGTCTACCAGCACACCGCGCTCTGCGGCCGCAGGGTTTCAGACAGCGTAGGAGAGGCAGGGCACCAGCCATCCGTGTATGCGCGGCAGCATCATGCAGGCCGGCTGCCCCGGCACGGCCTCCCGCGCGGCCGCCCATGGGCTGGACCATGCAGCATGCAGCACCCAAGCTGAACGAGCCCGTGGGCACTTCAGCGCGGCGCGCCGCACCGGACGGCTCCAGCAGCGCCTCCACCAGCGCGCGCATGGCGCTGTCTGCCGGCAGGGCCTGCAGCGCGCGCGCGCCGCTTGCGCCCGCGCCGCCCGCGCCGGGCGGCGCGCCCGCGCCGCGCAGCGCCGCCCCGGCGTCGGCCAGCGCCCACGCGGCGGCGCAGCGCGGGCGCGGGTCGGGCTCCTGGAGCGCGAGGCGCTCCAGCGCCTGCGCGGAGGCGCGGGCCGCCGGGGCTGGGGGCTCCCAGCCTGGAATGTAGAAGGGTCCGTGGGGTCTGGGTCCGTGCCAGCGCTGTCAGCGGGTTGTGGGTGCGCCCCCCGGTGCATTCGCCGCAGGACGCAGGAGCCTGCCAGTCAGGGCTGCTCCAGACCCGGTGAGGCTGACATGCGCAACAGCTCACCATGGTTGGGCGTCTCAGCACATTAGGGACTGCATGCCACGCAAGCTTCGCACAGCCGAGCCCGAGCGGGCGCGCCTGCAGGGCATTCCTGGCCGGCGCGGCCCGCGCGGGGTCCACCAGCAGCCACGCGGTCGCGGGCGCGGCCCCCGGCCCGGCGCCGCCGTCTGGCAGGCCCGGCAGCAGGCCACGCGCGCCCAGCAGCGCCGCCAGCCCCGCGGCCGCGCCCGCCTTGGCATCGCCGGCGCCCGGCAGCACGCCCGCCGCGTCCGCCGCACGCGCCAGCGATCCGGCCGCTGCCGCCGCCGCGGCCAGCGGCGTCTTGCCGCCGTTGCCGCGTCCAGGGCCAGGGTTAGGGTCTGGGCCGCCGCAGGCACACGCGCTCAGCTCCATGCCGGCCGACAGCGCCGCGGCGACCAGGCCGCCCAGCGCCTGCCCGGCCGCGCCCGCCAGCCCGCCATCGGGCCGGCCGGTCAGCCCCGGCCCGGAGCTTACTCTGGTTAGCGCGGCCGCGCAGCGCTCCACGTCGCCGTCGGACGCGCTGCCGGCGCGCAGCGCGGCGAGCGCCACGCCTGGCAGCGCCAGGCAGGCGCCCCCGGCAAGGACAGCGCCAAGTGGCGCGCCCGCCGGCGCGGCGTGCCCGCCCGTGGGCGGCCCGCCCAGGGCGCCCGTCAGCGCGGCGGCCAGCGCGCCCAGCAGCGCGCCGCCGCCGGCGCGGCCCAGCGCGGCCGCCAGGTGTGCCACGCCTGCGGCGATGCCGCGCGCCTCAACACTCTCTGGGACTGCGCTGACATGCAGGGCGCGAGGGGCGGCTAGTCAGGGACACGCTTGTGCATGCGCACGCCGCTCCTTGGTGCGCCACGGGAGCACCCGCCCGTTGCTCTGGGGCTGACGGCCGCAGTCCTCCTGGAGCTTGGCACAGCCGTACAGGAGACCCTGGAGCCAGGCCCTGTCACGTTCAGGCTCCCGCGCCACACCTGCGAGCGCGCCCACCGCGGCGTCCTCGCCCTCGGCGGCGTCCGCCGCGTCGCTGGCGGCGGCGTCGCGCAGCAGCGGGCCGGCCGCGCCCCAGCTGCGCGGCGCGGCGGCCGCCGCGGCGGCCACCCCGCCTGCCAGCGGCGGGCAAAGCGCGCGCAGCGTGCCCAGCAACAGACCTGCACGGCGCGGGCGAGCGGTGAGGCGCGCTTGCAGCATGCTTCCCTCCACGCAGGGAAAACCCTACCCCGGTTTAATCCTACCGTAAAACCACGCAGGGCTAACAGGAGCCACAGCGGAGCGCCCTGCCGACGCGCCTGCCGTGCCGAGAAGCTCGTCCAGCTCGCGTCGGCCGCGCATGGTGGCGGGCGCGCCGTCGGCGCCCAGGTCGCCCGCATCGCCCAGCAGCCCCGCACTGCAGCGGCCCAGCGCCTCGAGCGCCGTGCCGCGCGCGACGCCCGCCGCGTGGCCACGCGCCACGCCCGCGAGGCGTGCCAGCGCGGCGGCGCGGGCAGCGGCGTCGGTCGGGTGCAGGGCGGGCAGCGCTGCCGGCAGCGCCGCCGCCGCCGCTGCGGCCGCCGCGGCCGGCCTGGGGTGGGGGGCACAGGCTGCGTAGGTCTGCGTGGCGCCGGCCTGCAGGCAGGCGGCCGGCGTGCCTCGGGCAGGTAACGGCCGCAGCATGCACGAGCGCAGTGCGCCGGGGGCCTGCTGGTCAGCGCGCAGGGCCGCACCCGTCCACGCTCAGCAGCGCAGAGATGCGGGCCACGATCGCGCCGGCTGCACTGGGCGCGCGGCCCGCCGTGGCGCCGGCGAGCGCGCCCGCCGCCAGCGCGGCGCCCGCGGGCAGCCCAGCCTCGGCGCTGCCGAGCGCGCGCCCGACGATTGCCCACACGTCCGCCACTGCCGCCTCCACGCTGCCCTGCACCACCAGTCGTGTACCATGGGCTTTATGAGTCTCAGATTCTGCAGCCCCATCTGACCCATGTCAAAATTCATGGAGACCCAAGCAGCGTGTCAGCCAACCTGACTGCCCCTGAAACACAGTGGTGCATGCGGCGCCGGAGCGTGGCCCTGGCCCATGCCTTAGGCATAGCCCACTCACGGACCTGAGCGGCAGCCGACACACGGCGGGCCGCCGCTGTAACACACCCCTGCAGGGCGCGCCTGCTCAGCGCGCAGGGACGCGCGCGCCGCAGCGAGCCATCGCCCGACGAAGGCCGCCCATGCGGCCGGCGCCAGGCGCAGCGCCCGCGCCTCGCCCCAGCCGCCCTCACCCGCCAGCTCGGCAAATTTGGCGGCATATTCGGCCGCCGCGCCGCGCGCGGCCGCGGCCGCCTCCATCGCGCTGCCGCCTAGGTTCGGGCCCCCGGGCATCAGGGCGCCACGCGTTGCTCAAGGCTCTGGCGCAGCCGCCTATAGGCGGCCCCGATGTGCTTGAGCATAGGGGCGGACGGGTTCAGCGACATGCACTGTCTGCAGGTTGAGGCTGCGGCCTAGGCGCTCTGTGCACGCAACTGCAGCACCGGCAGCTCGAAAAGGGGTTCAGGTCGGGACTAGGGCGAAGCGCACCGCCCGCCGGCGCCGGGGGCGCCCAGAACAGCAGGGTCGGGCCGGGCGAGGCGCCGCCGGCCGCCGGCTGCGCCGCCAGGCGCTTGGGCAGCGCCCGCGCCAGGCGGTGCGCCAGCGCGCCGGGCGCCTGGTGTCCGCCCGCCGCCGTCGCGCCGCCGGGCGGCCCGGCGCCGGCTCCGCCTGGCTTCAGTGCCAGGCTGCGCGCGGATCGGCCGCAGTCAGCATAGCACCATCCAATGATGACGCGGTGGCCTGTCCGAGTATAGAGCGGCGCAGCGGCTGATGGGCGCTCGGCCTGGTGCTGCTGCCGCAGCTTGCCCAGACGGGAGAGCCTCCACAGCAGGCCGCACCATGCCGGAATGTGTGTAACACAGTAAGCGTTAGTTGCGAATGTAAGCCAATTGAGGCTTGGCAAAATAGAAGAGCGCACCAGAATACTCAGTGTTTTGCCACTGAGCATGTCATGTTGAACAAAGGCAGAACAAAGCATAGACGCATGCAGCGGCGCTCTCCCTTATCACATGACGAGCCCGCAGCTGCGCATGCAGGCGCGCGCGCCTGCGGCGGTTGGCGTGCTCGTACGCCAGCGCGGCGTCCGCCAGCTCACCGGCGGCCGCGCGCGCGTCCGCATCCGCCTCGCGCAGCAGCGGCGCGGCGTACGCGCGCAGCGGCCGCAGCGCGCCGATAACCTCCAGCGCGTCGGCCGGGTAGCCGGCCAGGCCCTGGTACGCTCGCCGGCGAACCTGGGATGCGCACACGCATAGGGTTTGGCCAACCCTATGCCTGTCACGTTACAGCTTGTAAGGCGCACATCCCGTGCACGTTTGCCGAGCAGCAAGAAGTTGCGCCCCGGATGCCAATCCACCCTGCCGCCGCACAGGCTGGAGAAGCGCCGTGGCACAACCACGGACACCGGCGCGGCTGACACCGGTGCGGCGCGCCAGCGCGTGCGGGTGTTCGGCGGCCGCCCACAGCAGCGCGACCACGCCCGCCGCCTTCTCCGGGTGCGCCACGGCGTCCAGGCCGCCGTGCGCGAGCAGGCCGACCCACGCGGCCGCCAGGCGCGGCGGCGCCGGCAGCGCCGGCAGCGCGCCGTGCACCACGCGCCAGGCGCCATAGAAGTCGAGCGCGTCGGCCGCGCACAGCGCGCCGACGGCCTCCAGGCCCAGCGCGGCGACCGCGTCGTCGCCGTCCCGGAAGCTCTCCTGCCCGGATGAATTTGGAGTGTGATGCTCGCGTTTATTCGTTTACGAAATTGCCAGGCGCCATGGACCTGCGCATGCTGTTGCTGCAAAGCGCGCCGATGGACATAAATTATCGGACACAGTGCTGCATCAGCAACAATGACCATTGCAAGCAAGCCCCCTGAGCATGACAACCTAGCCGCTCGACCTCCAAGACCGGACTCCGCGCCGGTCCCTGGCCGTCGCGCCGCGTCGAGGCAGAGCACACGGAGGGCTGCCGCCGCAGGCGCAGCAACATGTCCGCGGGCCGGGCCGCCGCGCCTGCAGGCCGCGCACGAGGAGGACGCCGCGGTCGGGGTCCGCCGCACATACGTCGCGCAGGCACGCTGCGCGCGCCAGCCGCAGCGCGCGCCCGGGCCTGCGGCCCGGCGGCGGCGGGTCCAGCAGCGCGGCCTCCAGGCGCGCAAAGCCGCGCCCCGAGGCGCGCCAGAGCGCCAGGTGCAGCCGCAGCGCCAGCGCCTGCGCTAGCTCCGGCGCGCCTGCGCGCCCGGGGTGGCGGGGTGGGGCTGCGAGGCGTGCGTCCGGCAGCGCCGGCGCGGGAGCCGGTGGGGCCGGGCGCTCATGGGGCGGGCGTCCATGACGTCTGCCCGTCATTGCAGATCGGGACAGTTCACACGCAAGCTTGTTCAGCACACGCCGCCAGTGCTTCTGAAGCACTGTGCACACCCTTCGTCCGTAGGTGATTAACATGCAGACCATGCTTGGAGGTGACCCCACATCAGGGCACACACGTATCGCTCGCGGCCACTGTTTTTGCGCCATGACCATGGCCTGCATGATTGTCTTGACCCAGCAACAGGCGAGAGTGCTTGGCTGTTGACTCAGCAGTGTGTGAGAGTGCTCGGTGCACTGCTCAGTGCGGCAACAGAGCATGGCGGTGCTTGAATGTCACATTGTGCGGTGTGCGCACCCGGGTGTGACAGCGGCTCCAGGGCGCGCGCCGCAAAGGGCGCCGCTGCGGCGTGGGCGCCCATGGCGGGCACCGCGCGCAGCAGCTCCGACTGCGCATGCGCCTCTGCTGCGGCCCCCTTCGCGTTCAGCGCGCCTGCATGAGCGGCGGCGGCCGTCAGCGGCCCCGCACGAGACCCCGGCAAGGCGCAAAGCTCTGGGACGCTGGTTCAGAGCCCTAGGCGGCGCGCATGCACCGCGCTCATGCTCTCGCCATGGGCCTCGCAGCACGGCGCTGCCGACCTCGCGGGACGTGCTGCATGCGGGCGAGGCAGGAGCGCCTCCCAGCACAACCCTCCCTGGCTCTGGCATCCTGTCAACCTACGCAGAGCGGCTGCGCCGTGCCGCGGCAAATCAGAGAGCCGCGTGGCCCCAGGTGACAGCCGGCCGCCAGAGCCGCGTCCGCGGGCGCGCCGCACCCGCTGGCCCGCCCGCAAGTCTGGCCTGCAGCTGGCAGAGCAGCACGGGCAGCAGGCCGATGCCCGCCAGCGGCGCGGCCGCCGCCGCGACCGCTGCCGCGCCGGCCGCGGCGGCCGCCACGCGCGCGTCCGCGTGGCCCAGCAGGCCCGCGAGCACCATTGCAGGCGCGTCCCCCAGCCGCGGCGGCGCGCCATCGGACGGGGCCGCTGGCGCGCCGCCGCC
>JAABUU010000202.1_pt1 | contig 145744 bp, 161 predicted proteins | sample 5559301 | NCBI WGS metagenome assembly JAABUU01 (sample SAMN10711884, study PRJNA513360) | rock metagenome | isolation source: Antarctica rocks | place: Antarctica: Victoria Land, Richard Nunatak white | reverse complement strand
CGCGGGCGCGGCCGCGCCGGGCGCGCCGCCGCCCGGCGCGCCCACCAGCTCCAGCATCAGGTCCAGCACGGCGCCCTGGACCGGGCCGCGCAGCGCGTCCACGCGCATCAGGGTGTCCAGCAGGCTCGCGCCGGGCGGCGCGCCGGGCGGCGCACCCGCGGCCGAGCCCGCGCCCAGCACGAACCAGGCGGCGCGCTCGGAGTCGCCGAGCGCATGGCCGGGCGCGCCGTCGCCGGCCGCCACGGCGGCCATGGGCTGCAGCAGCCAGCGCAGCTTGCCGGCGTCGCGGCGCAGGTACGCGCGCAGGCCGGCCACAAAGTCGGCGGCCGCGCCGGCGTCGCCCGCCAGGTGCGCGGCCAGCTCGGCGGCGACCGCGTCCGGCTCCGGCAGCGCCGCCGGCGCGCCGCCGTCGGGCCTGGCGGCAGCGGCGGGCGCGTCAGAGCGCGCGGGCTGCAGGGGAACTGAACGGCTGCAGAGCGGCACCAGGAGCGGGCATGGCCCGGCGCCCACCCTGCACCGACAGAGTTGAGCGGTCCGCCGGATTGAAGACACTCGGGCGGGCGCCCGGGGCGGCGGACCTGGCGCGGCCGGCGCGGATGAGCGTGCAGAAGAAGGCGTCCACCTCGTCGGCGGCGTCGCTGCCGCTGTCGGTGCCGTCGGCGGCCTCGTCCGCCTCCGTCGACGCCGACGCCGCGCCGTCCTCGTCCGACGCGTACACCTCCAGGTCCGCAAACTCGAACCTGCGCGCCGCAGCGCGCGCGCTCGGCGCGCGCGCGGCGGCGGCCGCGCGGTGCGGGGAGCCGGGGAGCTCGCGCTGGGCAACCGCGGGCAGCGGAGGCGGCCAGGGCGGGCAGCATCGTGACGCGGCCTGGCCTCGCTGGCATGTCGCCACCGGCTACCACAAGCGCATGACCCGCACGACGAAATGCCGCCCGTACACCATGGCGCCGCGCACGCGCCCGCGCAGGGCGGCCAGCGGACGCGGGCAGGCGCAGGACAGGCGCTGCGCCGGATGCGGGCGCGCGCGCGCACCAGGGGCAGCACTCAAGCACCTCCACGGCCAGCACCACGCTGTCGCGCAGCAGGAAGCCCGCCTCCGCGTCCATCACCTCCGCCACCTGCGCGCGCGCGGCCGCGCTCCCTACCCTATCTACTGGAGATACACACATCGTGCGCACTCGCAGCCCTGGCCGCGATGCGCACAGACAGCTCCTGCAGCGCGCTGTCGCATGCGCGCGCTGGCGGTGCCGCACCGCGAGCCCGGCCTCGGTGCCGGGCCGCAAGCCCGGCCTCTGTTCAGCACCACAGGCGACAGCCCCAGCAAGAAGAAACGCAGCATGGCGAGACAGCATCCCACAGGGGCGGCATGCGGGCCGCGGCGGCGGCCGCGCCGCGCGGCTGCGCGCGCTCGGGCGCCCACATCCCCGACCCTGGCCGCGCACCCGCATGACCTGCAGCACCGAGTTGTTCCAGGTCTTGGTGCAGATGGCCGACTCCTTCCACTCGGTGCGCTCGGGGCGGCGCTGGTTGACGACGGCGATGCGCGACTTGACCCAGTGGTTGCGCTCGCCCGGCGCGCCGGGCGCGCCGCCCGCGTCGCTCTCCAGGTAGATGCACAGCGTGCTCAGCGACTCGTACGCGCCGATGCGCAGCTCGCAGCCCTCGGCCGTGAAGTACCTGCGCGCGCGCGCCGGCGCGCTGGGCCCGGCGCCGGCGCGCGCCTGCGCGCCGCAGCGGGGCAGGACACGCCCGAGCCGCCGCCGCTCCCGCTCGCCCGCCGCCCGTGCGCCACGCGCAGGCGCAGTTCAAAGCGCTCGGCCTGCTCGTGCAGCCTCTGTGCGCTTGGCGTGCGCCGCCGCGGCGGACGCGCGAGGGGGGAGCCTGAGGTCGATTAGGCCTAGGGTAAGGGCTACAGGGTTACAGGGGGGCGCGCCGGCTGAAGATCTTGCGCGTCTCCATGACCTCCTTCCAGGCGGTCCAGTTCTCGATGCGCCACGTGAAGCGCACTTTGACGCCGTCGTCGCCCTTGTCCGCCGCGCCCGGCAGCGCCAGCGGCGCGGGCGGCTGCGCCACAATCACGCCCTCCGGCATGTCGCCCACAGGCACCTGTGCGCGCCGCGACGCGGCATTCTGCGCGGGCCGGCAGGCCGGGACGATGCCGCCCTTGGCGCACGGCCGACGGCACACGCCGCCGCGAGCTGGAGCCGAATCCCGCCGCCACGCTGCACGCCGGCGCAGACACTGCAATGCCACTCGGATGCGCGGCCGGCGGGGCCAGCGGCGGAGGCGGCGCACCGAGCGCGCCTCGCTCGACTCACGCAGCACGAGCACGTCCGCGGAGAAGACTACCGCGTCGCCGACCAGGAAGCCGGCGTCGCAGTCGAACAGCGCCGTCAGCGTCACAAACTCGCGCCAGCCTGCGCGCGCACGCGCCGCGTCCACTCAGTAACGCTGAGTCACAAACTCCCCCCACCCCCCCGTCCGCAGGGTGGGGACGTGCGAGCAGTGCGCGCGGTGGCTGCAGACGTGATGCGCAGTGACAGCAGCCAGCCTGCACCGCCTGAACCTGCCTTGCGTACGTCACAGGATGCTGGGCGCCGGGCGCAGCGCCCGGCCTCGCGGCGGGCGCATGCGGCATCAGAGCGCGCGCGGGCGGCGCGCGGCGCGCCCGGCGCGTACCCCAGTCCTTGGCGGCGCGGCTGTAGCGGTTCTGGCTCTCCTTGGCCAGGCTGCGCGGCTCCTCGCGCTGGTTGACCACGGCCAGGCGGTGGCTCACAAACGCGCTCCAGTCGTCAGACGGCGCGCGCGGGTCGGTCACCTCCAGGAACATGGACAGGTGCATCGGCGGCTGCGACTGGCCTGCGCGCGCGCGCGGCGCGGGCCGCTCGCCGCCTGCCTGCGCTGCCGTGCGCTGCGCGACATGCCCCATGAGCGGCGCCCAAGCAAGCGGTCTCCACCTGACAGCTGAACGGACCTCCACCTGACGTGCACGCGCCACTGCCTGCCCTCCGCCAGAGACAAAGTCGTAAGACAGGCTGGTCGAAGTGCACGCGCGCCCCCGCCCCGCACGCCGAGCCTGCGTCAGGACCAGAGACAGGCCTGCCCACTCCTGGTGGGCAGGCCTGTCCGCACACAAGAACATATCGATCTGGCATGGTTGAGCACGGCGGGGGCCTGCGGCGGCGCGCGCACCACGCGGGTACACGATGAGGCGGCAGTCGCGCCCGCCAACGGAGAAGCGCCGGCTCTTGATGCACAGGCCGGTGATCTTGCGCTTCTTCAGCAGGTCCTTCAGCCGCGTGAAGTGCTCGATGCGCCACGTGAAGCGCCCCTGGAACGTCTCGCCGCCGCCGCCGGCGCCGGCGCCACCGGCGCCGCCGCCCAGGCCGCCGCCCGCGCCGCTGCCCGCGCCGGCCTTGGCGGCCTTGAGCGCGCCGCGCGAGCGCTGCCCGCGGTCCTGCCGGCTGAAGCTCGCGCTCTCCTTGATGATGTGGTACGACGCCGCAAACACAGCGCCGCCGTCCTGCGCGCCGCGGGGCGCTGGGTCGCATGCGCAGAGTCATAAGCATGTGTGTCGGCCGTGTGACGAGGCCCGCTCGAGGCAAGGTCTCTCGTCCAGTGCGCCCTGGTTCGCGCTGCGCACGTCATAGGTGGGTGGCGCGCAGGGCTCGCTCGGTAACATGCCTGGGGCATGACAGGCCCTCCCTGCAAGCGTGCGGGGCGGCGCGCGACGAGCGCCCGGACGACGTCAACCGCGCGGTCGCCCGGCTGTGGCAATGCACGACGCCTGCAGGCTGCACCAGGCCAGACAGGCTGAGCGGGCGCGCGGGTGCGCGCGGCGGGCCGGGCCGCGCGCCACGAGGAAGCCGAGCGCGGGGTCGGCAAAGTCGGCCATCGGCTGGAAGTCATTCCAGCCGAGCGAGGTGTTGTCGCCGGTGGCCGCGGTGCCGGCAAAGCGTCCGTACGAGTCGCGGTGCATGCTCTTGCCGCCCGGCGCCTGGCTGATGACGCTCATGCGGAACAGGCACCAGCAGCTGCGCTCCGCGCCCGCGCCCTTGTCCGCGTCCTGCGCGCGCGCGGCCGCGCGCCCTCATGCCCGCGCCGGCCCCGCCAAGGGCAGGCGCCGGCGGGCAGGCATGGCGCGCACCGGCGCCCTGCCGGGTCCCGTCGCGCGGTGGGGTCGCAACGCGCTCGCACGCGCTTGCACGTTTGCAGCAGAGCGGGCGCGCGCTGCAGAGCAGGCGATGCGCGGCCGCACGAGTGTGAGCAAAGCGGGCGGCGGCAGCCGCAGCAGGGACCGCGGCAGTTAGAGGCCGGCGGGAGGCGCGCGCGCGCGCCTTGCTTTCTAGGCAGAGGCTCAGGAAGTCTGCGCCGGCCACGGTGGACTGGTACACGCTCAGGCGCAGGCTGCACTCGCCCGCGGGGAACGCCGGCGACATGATCTTCTGCGTCTTGATCATCTCGCGGAACAGCGCCAGGTTGCGCACGGTCCACACAAACTTGCCGCTGCGCGGCGCGCCACCCCGGCCGTGAGCCCAGGGACGGGCGGGCGGCGCAGGTGCGCGCGAGGTGCGCCCTCCGGCAGGGCTGGAGGCCTGGCAGGGCCCACTCTGCGCGCCTTGGTCCGTACCGGGCTCCTGCAGCGCCGCGCCACCCAGGCACGCAACCCCTAAACAGGCTGTTCGCAACCGCCTTGACGCCAGCATATCCCCATCACGCCGGCACGGCAAGATCGCGGCTTGCTCACCTGAGGACCTCGCCGCCGCCTCCTAGGCTGCCACTGCCGCCGCCGCTGCCGCCGAGGCCGCCGCCAGTGCCGCCGCCGCTGCCGCCGCCGCCGCCGCCGCCGTTGACTGCCAAAACGCCAACGCCCGCGCCGGCCGCGGCGCCCGTTGCCAGGTCGGCCTCGCGCGAGAAGCTGACGGCCTCGTCCAGCACCAGGATGTCGGCCGCCACCACCATCGTGCTGCCCACCAGGAAGCCCTACGCGAGGCGCTCGAGGGTTCTGCGTTGTGGGCGGCAGGCCAACGCGCGCGCGCAGCGCGCCAGCTTGCTGGTTGGGACGACCCGGTGCGGCGGCGGATGCCTGACCACCACCACGACACACACTGCATGCAGGTACGGGGTGAAGTAAAGGCGGCACGAGGCCGCTCAGCCCGAGGATGCTCTGCGCTTTCACTGGATCCATCGCGCCAGCCAGTAAGCGCACGCCTTGTGACACAAAGGCACCATCTGCGGTGCTGCGTCGGGCAGCCAGCCGCACCAAGGCATGCTAGCGCGGGAGGGGGGGTCGCCAGCACGCGCCTGGCGCGCGTCGGCGATGGTGGCCACCGGCGCAAAGTCCGCCCAGCCGTGGCTGGAGGAGGCCGGGCGCGCGACGGCCGTGGGCCGCGCCACGCGGCTGCTGAAGCGGTGCCAGCTCTCGCGCGCGATCGACTTGGCCTCGTCGCTCGCGTGCACGACCGCCAGGCGGTAGCTCGCGAAGCAGTCCCAGCGGCTGGACTTGGGGTCCGTGACCTGCAGGTACAGGGACACGTACCCCGGCAGCGCCTGCGAGTCGCCTGCGCGCGCGCGCGCGCGGCGTCAGCACACGGCGCCGCCCGCTCCCGGCCCCCGTCTTGCTCCCCCGGCGCCTCGGCGGCGCCTGCTGCTCAGCCCTGCCGCCGCGCGGCGCCAGCGCGGCTGCCTGCACGCCCTGCCAGACGATGGCCCGCCCGCGCCCGACAGCGCCGCCAGCCCCCAGCGGCCGTGCCAGCAAATGCCCCACGGCAGCGCCGGAGTCGCGCGCGGCTCCGAGTGTCAGCGCTGGGGAAACACACGCTTCCCCGCAGCGCTCGCTGTGCCATGGCGCCGCTCCCCGACCAGGCTGCCGCCGCACTGCGCCCTGCTTGGCCTGCCCGGCGCCGCGCGGGCTGGCGCGCGCTGCCGCGCGCCACGCCGCGCCTGGCCGCCGCGCTGCCGCAGGAGCAGCTGCCGCGGCCACACTCGACGCCAGCGCAAGGGCGCGGGTGAGCAGCAGCGCTGGCCGCCACGCACAAGGCAACCCCCCGGCAGCCCGCTGCCGCCGCGGCTGTCCCGCGCCAGCCAGCACGCCGTGCACAAGAGCTGCATCAGCCAGCCCGTCACGAGGCGCCGTGGCGTGTGCTCTGCGCAGCACTCCGCAGAGGGCCTGCTCTGGGCTGCCCAGACGCATGGGTGCCAGATCCATGCAAGCGGCCTAAACGAGGCAAGGCTGGCTTGCTGCCGCATCGGCGGCCTTGCTGCGCTGCGCGGAACACGTGCACGCCAGCACGCGTGCGCCGCCCGTGACCCGTGCAGCCAGTTATGGATCATTAGCTGCCCGACTCGCCTGAGCCAAGAACGGACCAGGCGCAGGCCTGCCCCGCTGCCGCCAGCCTTTGCGGCCCACGCAGTCTTTGTGGGCGCTGGGCGCCAAGCCGCAGACGGACAGCACGAGCAGAAAAGCCTGGCGCAGCCCTCGACACGCCCAGGCCGCACTCCAGGTCGCCGCTCCGGCCCGGCCAGCAGCTCAGGCCCGACCCGGGGGCGGGCGGGCGGCCGGCGGGGAGCGGCGCCGCACCTGCAGGATACACCAGCAGGCGGCAGTCCTTGCCGCCGACCTCAAAGTAGCTGCTCCACAGGCAGCGCGTGGTTTTCTGCTTCAGCTTATTGCTGGTGAAGGTCCAGGGTATGGACCAGCGTATCGCGACCGACTTGGGGCCATGGCGCGTGACCGACAGTTCCACGCCCTCCACGGCCTCGCCCTCCGCGTCGCCGCGCGTCCCGGGCTGCGAGGGCTCGATCATGTTGCCACGCTGGCGTGCAGAGGCGCCAGCTTATCACCTGGCGCCTCTCAGGTGCCTCTGCGAGGCCCTGAGGGTTTTCCTGCTTAGGAGGCAATTAAGAGAGCAGTCGAGGTACAAAAATGATGTGGTACAAGGTGTGGCCAGCGCATAAGCGCCCGTGCATGCAGGTAGATAGCCAGGAAAAGAAGTAAAACTCGAACTTCCCAGTGGCCCCGCTCTCGGCAGGCACTCCCGGCAGCGCCGCCCACGCCCAGCCCGTCACTGCCAGCGCGCGCCCTCCGCCTCCGCATCCCAGCCGCCCAGCTCGCCCGCGAGCGCCGCGCAGTCGGTGTACAGCAGGAACTCGTTGGCCAGCTTCTGCTCGTGCTCGGGCCGGAACGCGACCGGCCTGCAGCGCGCCCCGCGGAGGGTCAGGCCGACGCACTTCGGTGACCCGGGCGCGAGGACGGCAGCGTGCCGCGCGGCAGGGCAGCTCGCACCTAAGCAACAGCAGCTCGGCCGCCAGCTGCGCCATGACCGCGCCGGTGAGCAGCACGAGGACACCGCCGCCCTCGCGCTGCAGCAATCGCATGGTCTGCGCTGTCTTCTCCAGGCACTCTGCCGCCTGGGCCGCGCTCCCTTGGGCAGGGGAAGCCCTAAGGGCTGGATGCCCCATGATGTGCAGGCTTCTGTGTAACGACATGTATAAAGGACGAATGAGCGCACTACAAAAGACGTCCTGGTGACCACATGCACAGCTCGTGAGCACCTCCAGACCGGTCGCCACTGCCATGATTTTTGCATGCAGGCTCCCTACTGAGACAAGGACGAGGCCCCCTCACTAAGCACTGTACACGCTCACGCAGTGGGCAGCCCGAGCCGCACCAGGTACGGCGGGTCGGCGACCACGACGCTGAAGGCGTGGTGCAGCTCCGGCGCGACCGCGCACGGCTCCCGGTAGTCGTACAGCGAGAAGGGCCCCAGCGCGCGGAAGCGCTCGTCGATCTCGAGCAGGTGGCTGCGCAGCGCCGGGAAGGCCGCCCGCAGCGCCCGGAACAGCGATGGGCAGGCCACGCACGCGACAGCGCCGCCGCCGGCCGCCAGCGCGACCGCCCGCGCGACCGCGCGTGCGGTCTCGTCCGTGTACCAAAACTGCCGGGCCGCCTTGGACTCAGCAGTGGTCTGGCGCCTGGGGCGCGGCGCCCAGGCCGCGGCGCCGGCCATGCCCGCACCCAGCGCGCGTCGCTGCACAGCACGAGCGCGGGAGCGGCGCGGCAGCGCAACGTGCTGCGCGCCGGGCGCGCCTGCGACAGGCTCCAGTCCTCGCTCAGCTTGCCAGGCGAGCCGGCGCCGTGCCCACGCTGCTGCTCCGCCCGGAACGCCTGCAGGCGCCGCTGAGGACGTGGGGGGCGCCGCAGGGGCAGGGGAAATCTTGCGTGTGGGTCGTTACAGAGGTGCGCGCCTCCAGGGCGGCCAATGTGCTGCTGCTCAGAGCGGGCACGTCGTCGTCGCTGTCTGCGGCGCCATGCCCGCCAGCACCGTCTGGTGTGCCGGCAGGCTCACGCTCGGGGCATGCTTCCCCCGGTGTGCCCATTGCAGTGCGTAAGCAACGCTTAATGCACTTGCTAACAAGCCAAGGTAGTTTTCCCGCACACAGCCAAGGCTTCAGGCTGTTGGTCTGGACTGGGCAGCTGCCCCGCAAGATTCTGTAAGTGCTCGGAGGGCAGCCTCAGCTGTCTCAAACAGACCTTCTCGGCGCAGAGCAAAACTCGAGACTCGAGAGTGACTGCTAGCACTAGTAGGGTAGGGTGCAGAGCGCAAAGCGACTCGAGCATGGAAAGCTCTAGAGCGAAGGCAGTAAGTGTGCCGCGCTGGTCTGGAGCTATACTGCAGTGCAGCCATGAGTGTGGCCGGCATAGACATCGGCAGCTCAAAAGCATGCATCGCCGTGGCGCGGAAGCGGGGCATCGACGTGTTGATGAACAAGACCAGCAAGCGGGTGCGTGCGGCTGGCGCCGCCGTGTTTGCGCCGTGCTTTCGCTAGCCAGCGTGGCCTGAAAGGGGCCTGCCCGGCTGGGCGGCGGGCGCGGCGCGCCAAGTGTGCGCGCGCGGGGCGCAGGAAACGCCGTCGCTGGTCAGCTTTGGCGCCAAGAACCGGCAGCTGGGCACCGACGCGGAGGGCGGGCTGTCGATCAGCCCCAAGAACACCATCTTCCAGCTCAAGCGGCTGCTGGGCAAAAAGTTCAGCGCGCCCGACGTGCAGGAGGACATCCAGCGGCTGCCCTTTCAGGTGAAGGAGGGGCCGGATGGGGGCTGCCTGGTGGTGGTGGACTACCTGGGCGAGCGCACAGCCTTCACGCCTGAGCAGCTGATGGCCATGCTGCTGGTGGACATGAAGGCCATCGCGGAGACCGACGGCAGCCCGGTCACCGACTGCGTGCTGTCGGTGCCCACGTTCTACACCGAGGCGGAGCGGTACGCCATGCTCAACGCCGCCCAGATCGCCGGCGTGAACTGCCTGCGGCTGATCAACGAGACAACGGCTACCGCGCTGGCGTACGGCATCTACAAGACGGACCTGCCCGAGGGCGAGCCCGTCAACGTGGTGTTCGTGGACGTGGGGGCGGACGCCTTCCAGGTGGGGCCTGCTGGCTCAGATGTCTGTGCAGCCGCGCGTCCCCGGGCGCGCCGCAGGCGGCACTGCAGCGTGTATTATTCCAAGCCTGCAGCCAGCGCTGCGCCTCGGCAGCCAAAAGGGCCGGCCTTGCTCTCACCTCGCACGCTCGCAGCGGGAGGCGTGCGTACAGACGAGTAATTCTGAGGGCGGGCGCGGCGCGGCAGGTGTCCATCGTGGCGTTCAAAAAGGGGCAGCTGCGCGTCCTGGCGCACTCCTGGGACCGCAACCTCGGCGGCCGCGACTTTGACGCCGCGCTCTTCGACCACTTTGCGGCCGAGTTCCAGGCGAAGCACAAGCTGGACGTGCGCACAAACGCGCGCGCCAGCTTCCGGCTGCGTGTGGCCTGCGAAAAGGTGCGGCGGCAGCGCGCGCCGCTGCCACAGAGCGCGTGCGGCCAAGCGGCGGGCTGAGCGGGCGGCAGGCCTGCTTGTAATGTGCTGCCTGCATCAGCCTTCTCCCACCGCAGAACACGAGCTGGGCACTGCCCTTCAACCTGCTGCCCTGCCCTTTGACCTGCTGCTCCGTTTTGCAGCTGTCCAGGCTCACGAGTTTGTTGTCCTCCTGACGAGTGATGGCCTCAGCTCCGCTTGGATGCAGCATGCAGAAAGGGAGCAGGAGCACAAGCGTGTCGCCCGTCTTGGCCGGTGTCAGCGCCTGCCTGATATGCTGCTCAGCCAGCTGTTGCAGGGCGCGTCACTGCGAGGGCGCGCTGTTGCTGTGGCAGCCGCGCGCCCCTCGCTGCGACCCCAGCCGGCCGGCGGCCGCGGGCGCGCAGCTGAAGAAGCTGCTGAGCAGCATCCCGGAGGCGCCCATGAACGTGGAGTGCCTCATGAACGACCTGGACTTCCGCAGCACGATGACGCGCGAGAAGTTTGAGGAGCTGGCGCAGCCCGTGCTGGAGCGCGCCAAGGGGCCGCTGTCCAAGGCGCGCGCAGCCGCGCGCAGCAACGCACGCTCGCACAAACCGCGCCGCGCCTGCGTGCATGGCCCGAGCCGCCGCGCTGCGCCGGGCCTTGCGCGAGCCCAGCGCCGCGCGGCCTGTCCGACAGCACGCGCGGGCAGCTAGCGGCGCCGGCAGCCTGCATGCTCAAGCAGGCGCGGCGGCGTCTGCGCAGTCCAGGAATGCGGGCGGCCGCGCGCACGCAAGCAGAGGACGCGCGAGCGGCGCGAGCCGGGGCCGGCGCGCGGCGCGCGCAGGCGCTGGCGGAGGCGGGCGTGGGCGCGGAGAGCCTGGCGTCGGTGGAGGTGGTGGGCGGCAGCAGCCGCGTGCCGGCCCTCATGCGCATCCTGCGCGACTTCTTCGGCCGCGAGCCCAGCCGCACGCTGAACGCGACCGAGTGCGTGTCGCGCGGCTGCGCGCTCAACTGCGCCATGCTCTCGCCCATCTTCCGGTGCGCTCCGCCTTTGACGGTGCAACTAGCGCCCTTTGGATTGTGAGGGGCTGCGGTCAGCTGAGTCCATGCGCGTCAGCTGCACCTGTGCCTGTCAGCTGAAGCCACGCATGTCGGCCGGACCCATGCGCGTCAGCTGAGCCCATGCACACCTTGCATGACGCGCCATGCTGCACGCATGCAGCTGCAAGGCCTGGCACCTGTCCGCGCGGAGCTCACGCGCGCGCGCGCGTGCGCAGGGTGCGCGACTTTGAGGTCATCGACGCGTTCCCCTTCGGGATCCAGTTCTCCTGGGAGCGGGACGGCGAGCAGACCACGACGGTGCTCTTTGAGCGCAACGGGCCCATCCCCGCGGCCAAGATGCTCACCTTCTTCCGGTGCGCAGCATGCTCAAGAGTGTGCTGCAGCGGCACAGGATCAGTGGTGTCTATGCCATCCGTCAGTGCCTGCGACCGCAGCCTGCTTGGCTCACTGTAAAGAGTCTGAACGGTTGTGTTCACACGGGGCGCGGCGTGCCTGCGGGAGGGCTGTCCGTGAGTGAGCCGCTCACAGGGCCTGCCAAGGCCGCCCGCGCTGCGCAGGAATCAGCAGTTCACGCTGACGGCCGCGTACACGGAGGACTCGCCGCTGCCGGCCGGCTGCGACCGCACGATCGGCACCTTCACCGTCGGCCCGCCGCCGCGCGTGCCGAGCGAGGGCGAGGCGAAGGCGAAGCTGAAGGTCAAGGTGCGCGGCCGGCGCGGCATGCCCAGGCCGCCGCGCGCCGCCCCGCGGCTGCCAGGCTGCGTGAGCGCGCATGCATCTGGCGTCGCGAGGCATGAGCAGGCTGCTGAGGCGTTCCCTGCCTCTGCATGCAGGATCGCAGAGAGCCAGTGTCGCTGCAGATCCTCTGCCTGCCATGCACACGAGCACAAGCACAGCTGAGGCCAGGCGGGTAGCCAGGGCACCTCACGTTTCCTTGCATACACTCAGTCCTGTCGTGGATCACCAGTCCGCCAGACCAGTCTGGCACCAGGATGCTCCGGCAGAGCTCTAATGTTGCTTTGCATCCAGGCATGAGCAGCCTGGAGGCGCGTGACTTGCGGCCGGGCTGCACGTGGGAGCGCGCCGCTGGCCAGCCGCCCAGCGCGCTAACAGCCGCGCCGCGCTGTGCGGCAGGTGCGGCTCAATCTGCACGGCGTCGTCAGCGTGGAGAACGCGCAGCAGGTCGAGGAGGAGGAGTACGAGGAGACTGTGAAGAAGGCGCCGGTCGCCGCCGCCGCCGCCAAGGCGCGCCCGCGGCGTCCGCGCGCTCTGCGACAAGGAGCTGCTTGTGCAGGCGCAGGGCTCGTCCGCTGGCACACAGCGACGTGAGTGCTGACCAGTGAAGCGCGGAGCCTGCCCTGCTCCTCCGCAAGGCTGGTGTCCCCCGCTAACGGCCAGCGAGCGCATGTGACTCTTGGTGGCAGGCTCGCATGGGGCGCCGCTGACGACACGTGGCTGGCCATGCAGGTGGCGGAGCCGCCCGCAGCGGATGCCGGGCCGGACGAGAACATGAGCGACGCGCATGCGGAGGCGGGCGCCGCGGGCGAGGCGGCGGCCAACGGCGCGCCCGGCGAGCCGGGCGTGGCGCCGCCGCCGGCGGGCGGCGCGGCGGACGGCGAGTCGCGGCCAATGGAGGCCGAGGTGGCGGCGGGCGCGGCGGCGGGGCCGGCGGCTGAGGAGGAGGTGGAGGTGGTGAAGAAGAAGCGGACGAAGAAGCTGGCGGTGCCCTACGCGGCCAAGACGGCCGGCCTGAGCGAGAAGGCGGTGCAGGTGCGGCCGGCGGCGGCGCTCGGTCCGCCGCGCTGGAGCGGCGCTGGCCGCTGATGCTTGCACCTGGGGCTTCGTGGCCTGATGGAGCTTGGGAGCACGGGCCCCCTTGACCCAGACTCAGCGGGACCGCACCCCGGGGTTGCAGCTCGGGAGTGCCGGTACATGCGCGATGGAGAGCGGGGAATTAAGTGGGCGCGCGGCTGCACGCGCGGCAGGAGCTGCACGAGAAGGAGTGCCAGATGGCGCTCCAGGACCGCGTGCAGGAGGAGACCAACGAGAAGAAGAATGCGCTGGAGGCATACATCTACTCGCTTCGGGGGAAGCTGGCTGAGCAGCTGGCGCCCTTTGCGAGCGAGTCCGAGCGCAGCAGCCTGAGCGAGCTGCTCGACAACCTGGAGGCGCGGACCGGCCTGTACCTGTGTACATCTTCATTCCTGGGTTGGTGCTGTGGGCTTTTGCAAGCTTGGCATGCAGCCTGATGCCCACTTCCAGACTGCAATGTTTGCGTTCCTGTAGGTTGTTTGTGCTTGGTACACCCACCAGGCCTTCTCACAGCAAGTGAAGTGTGTGCCTTTGCGACCTGGTGCCGCTGCATGCCTGAGCTGGCGGTCGAGCACAGGCCTGCAGCCGGCCGTCTGCAGCTGGCTGGAACAATTGCTGAGGCGGTGGCTCATGGACGCAGAACTGGCTGTACGACGAAGGCGAGGATGAGAGCAAGGGCGTGTACGCGGCCAAGCTCGAGCAGCTGCGCGGCGCCGGCGAGCCGGTCGCGCGGCGCGCGCTGGAGGCTGCCGCGCGGCCAGCCGCGGCGGCCTCGCTCGCGTCAACGACAGGGCGCCTGAAGGCCGCAGCGACCAGCAGTGATGCCAAGCTGGCGCATATCCCACAGGCCGACAAGGACCAGGCGTGCACCTCTGAGCCGCGCCAGGTGGCTTGTGACTGGGGCGGCGCGTGCGTTTTACTACATGGCGCTTACTTTGCGTTGCATGTGCTCTATTTGGGAGCGCTGGTCGCATCCCGCTGCTCGTATTTGACAGTGCTCAAGGCCAGGGACGGCCTGATATTAGATATCAGTAGTGCTGAAGAAGTCGACAAGTCCTGACAGAGCGCTGCATGCCGAGCACAGGTGGTGGCGGAGTGCGACAAGGCAAGCCACTGGCTTGCGGAGAAGTCGCAGGCGCAGGCCAGCCTGCGGCAGACAGACGACCCCTTGCTGACGGCGGAGGACATCCGCAAGCGCGAGAGCACCGTGCTGCGCTTCTGCGAGCCGCTGCTGTCAAAGCCGCCGCCGCCGCCCAAGGCGCGCCCCTGTCTGTCTGCATCCTGTGCCTCACTGTACCATGTGCTGGAGAGCAACGCACAGTTGTCTGTCTGTCACTGTGCGCTACCTGTCTGCTTGCATGCCACGTCTTGCGGAGGTGGTGACGTGTATAAGGAGCAGCACTTCTTGTGTTCTGCTCCTGACTGAGGAAGGTGCTGCAGGAGGAGAAGAAGGCGGAGGCGAAGCCGGAGGAGGCGGGAGAAGCCATGGACACAGAAGCGGGTGCGGCAGCGCCAGAGCCGATGGAGGCAGGCGAGGAGCATGCGGCGGGTGCAGGGCCGCAGCCGACGTCTGTCGAGGAGCCAATGGAGCAGTAGGAAGCGCGCCTGCGGAGAGTGGCTGACGGCTGCATGCCAGCCAAGAAATGCATGCGTGTATTGCTTTTGGTAGGCAGGACTGCTGCGGCTGGGGCGCTGCTCGTTTGGTAGGGCTTCCAGCGTTAGCTGGCGATAGCTGAGTGAAGGTTGCTTATAGCCTGTTGCACTGCGGCCTCCCCTGCATGTGGTGCTCGAGGAAAGACAGCGAGTGTGCCGCTTGTCAGTTGTGTTAACGTGTGTCTCGGGTGCTGCACCAGTGTCACGAACATTTGCCTCCCTTCATGCAGTGCCATGATGAGGGGGAGGGCTGCCCTTGCCCGAGCTAGGGTCTACACATTGCAAGTCATGGTGAAAGCATGAGAGCAGTGTTAGAAGAGAAGGCATGCATCAGCCACAGTACCTGACTGCATCACAGTTGCAATCACAGTAGCAGGTGAGGAGTACCTTTGTGAGGCCAATTAACACCCTTCTCAAGTCAGGCTGCCCTATCCTATGGCTTGAACGAGTACGTGCTAGACGTGGACAGGCAGCACAATGGCGAACTTGTCCTTCCTAGGTGTAGGTAAGCATGTTGCGTCTCCCCTGGCTGCTGCTCGAACGAGGTGACGGTCTGCTTTCTGCGCTGGCTCAACTACAGTCCAAGATGGTTTGCGCAGATGACAAGGAGGACACCAACCTCGACTTCTGCAAGGCTTTGATGGCAGAACAAAGGAGCATGGGAAACTTGCCGCACGATGCCAGTGTTGCGCTTGCTCCAGTGAAGGAGAAGCACCCCACCATGCCTGCAGGTCTTGCACACGCTTGTGCACTGTGAAGCACTTTCATACTAGCTGTGCTGTCTGTCACAACTAAGTATAGAACACTGCTTGCTTGCAGATGATGGCCAAGAGGAGGACATCTTCGCTCAGTTTACTGTTACTAAGGATGACGACGAACACCAGTCCCCTGTCGCCACCAAGAAGCTAGCCAAGCCAGCCACGAGCGCAGGTGAGCGCATTTCGAGCCAGGTGGAACATCACTGATGTTCCATTGGATGTTCAGCAGTGGCATATGCAGCAGGAGGAGCAAAACATCCATGCAGCTCTCTATCGTTTGCATGCACAGGGTCTCAGGACACAAGCGAGGCAGCACAAGACACGAGCGAGCCAGTGGATGGCTTGATGGCACTGGCACCACTGCCAGAGCTGGCGGGTAGCGCTGCATGCCAGCTGTCGCCGCACCTGCCTGGGACAGCCTTGCTACCAGAGCTGGCAGGCAGCCCCGCATGCCAGCAGTCGCCGCACCTGCATGGGACAGCCTCGCTGCCAAACCTGGCAGGTAGCCCCGCATGCCAGCAGTCGCCACACCTGACTGGGACAGCCTTGCTGCCAAGTCTGGCGGGTAGCCCTGCATGCCAGCAGTCGCTGCATCTGCCTGGGACAGCAAACTCATCACCCATGCACAGCGCAGACAGTGAGCCAGCTGACCAAGCAGACAGCGTAGGAGGCACTGCAAGCCTGGCTAGAGGTAATGCGATGGCTGGCGTGCCGAGCACAGTGCCAGATGATGCAGCGGGGTCCCCTGCAAATGACTGCGCACCTGGTGCCAGCAGCTGCCAGGGAATGCTGCAGGATGCTAGCGACGCAGCCGTGCCAGAGGTCATCTTGACCCTGCATGCCACTGCAACGTGCGCCGAGGACCAGCTAACCGACCATGGTGTGCTTGGTGAGGGAGGGGAGCAGGCGCCAGCAGGCGCCCCGCAGCATGCAGACCCAGAGCCTAGTGATGTCAGCATGGCGGCTGTAAACGCCGAGCAGCAGCATGAGGTGCTGGCAGATGGTGGAAACAAGGACGCACAAGTGCAGGAGCCTGCATCATGGACCAGCAGGGGCACAGACGCACCTGCAGCAACCCACAGAACGGCGCCGCATGACATGTCAGCAGCAGCAGCGCACATGATCACAACGGCTGTCACGCAAGCTGGGGCCGCGGCGATCGCAGACAAGGCAGCGCCTGGCGAGGAAGCAGCAGAAGCAGCTGCAGCAGCGACTGCAGGCGCGCAGAGCTCTGGCGCACAGGCAGAGGCACCACAAGCAGACGTGGACATGCGCCCTGCAAGCGCTGAGGAGGCCTTGCATGCGGACGACCCATGCCCCGAGCACATGCAGCTCGATGCCGCGACAGTGCCCAAGCCCATGCATGCGCCTGCAGCGAAGTCACCCTGGGCAGGCGGCAGCCCGCAGGTGGTGCTGCATGGCGGGCAAGGCATCCAGGGTGCAGTCATGCGCACGCCTGCGCATATGCACACACCCAAGGCGTACCCCGCGCAGCACACCGGCGGCCTGGCGTCGGCCGACAAGCGGGCTGCCGAGACCCTGCCTGAGCCAGGGCGTGCTGCCCTGAAGCCGGACGCAGTAGTCAGCTCCCGACCCGCTGGCGGATGGTTTGGCGGCAGCGCCTTCAAGAGCGCCGCTGCTCAGCCTGCGAGGGCAGCGACGTCTCGCCCCACCAGCCGGGTGGTTCCGCTACTGCAGCAAAGCACGCCTGCAGCAGCTTGCGCGGCTCACTCGCGGTCCGGCACGGCATCTCCTGCTCTTCGCACGCCTGCACAAGCGAGCCTTGGTGCGCGCCTGGGCGCAGCACCTGTGCCTGCTGTGGCTCGCCAGTCCGACACGCCGGGCAGCATGCCACCGCCAGCCAAGCGAGCAGCGGCCCACAGCATGGGCGGAGGAGGCAGCCGCCTTGCGCGCAGCACCATGGCCCCGCCTGCGCTGCCGGCCGCCAAGCCGCAGACGCACATGGGGCCGCCATCAGCAGACCGGCTGGGGAAGCTGCCCGCGGCAGCGGCCAGCACAGCACCGCCAGGTGGTCGGCCGCAGGGCAGCATGCCGCCGCCGCCGCCGCGCGAGCGTGCATCCGAGCAGGGGTATGCTGCAGGGCCCGCGGCTACGACGCGCAGCGAGAGCGCCGGGTCCCAGGCCACAGTCCTGCGCAGCAGCGGAGTCGCACCTGACATCAACGGAGGAGGCTGTCCTGCCTCGCTGGCCACCTCACATGCCAGGGACCTGGTGTCATGCAACAAACGGCTCCAGGAGGTGCACCCCAGCTCTCCTGCTCTCTGCATGCCTGCACCATTCATTCGTTCTGCATGTACCTTGCATGTTTGTGCATATGTGCCATGATGACAGCAAGCAGCTCTTGACGTCCATGTCTGTTGCATGAGCCTGTAAGAGGAATACTGCCTGACCCACCAGAACTCACAGCTCATCCTCACTGGTGTGCGCAGATGCTGCTGAGCATGCAGCAATGCAACGACGAGGCTTTGGCGCTGCGTGTGGCCATGGCGATCTCGGGCAACCGCCTTGCGCGCCTGGACAGCCCCATGGCCAGCAAAGCGCTTGACGACATAGCAGCCAAGACGCGAGCCGTCCTTCCTGAGGTGTAGCTGCAGGCAGGTGTAGCATATGACCATGTCAGTACGGGCTGCGCAGAGACCAGCTCATGACGCTGTAGTGACTGGGTATGCGGGGCATGCCCAGTGGGAATGATGCTGGCTGTTATCTGAAAAACATTCTGCACGCCTTGCTAATGGTCAGTTATCATGTACACGGTCAACGTGTGATGTCCGCCAGCTTGTATCCCACACACCTGAAGTGCAGGCGGCATCGTGTGATGTTTCAGGGACGCATGTACAATGCGAGCTGTCTGCACAGCAGTGCTAGATCGCTGTGTGCGGCACATGGTGTCATATAGAGCTTGTAAAGTGGAGCCGGACATGACAGTGGATGACAGTGCACTTGAGTCAGGAAGCATAGCTGCAAGGCTTATGGCATGCGCATTTCACACCAAAGCATTACATTGTTGGAGCAGCTGTCACGCAAGCCAGCATGAAACATAGTCCCACAGTCAGCTTAGCGGTGCATAGGGCACACCCTCCATGCGCACAATTTGTCACTTGGCCAGTACCCGGCAACAATGCCTCAGCTCAAAGCCGTTCAGCCTTACGGAGTCAGTGCAAACATTACGGGTTAAACGGTATTCTGGCTGTTCTGCTCTCATCGGCCTGCCGCTGACACACTAGTGACCTGTCCCGAGCCCTGCATGCGTTTCAAGGTGCCGGCCAGCCTGCAGCACCACCCACGCACATGTCAGCCACCGTGCTGCACATGGGCTTGCATTGGCGTCTCAGCATAGCGCGACACGCCTACGCGCTGGCCGGCAGGCAATGTCAGACACATCTGCACGAAGGAGCGCACCAGTCCAGCCCCTCATACAGGCCTTCGCCACGGATGGCCACGGCCGACTGCACATGCCACTTCCGACCCTTCAACTGCGACATGCCTAACGCCTCGCACACCTCTGCTGCCGACAGCGCGCCCTTCTGCGCGCTCACAAGCAGTGTCATCGCGCGGCTGCTGTCATATCCCTGGCAAGCTGAAACGACACCGCACGCGCGTAAGGCAAGAGCAGCGCACCATGTCCTGCTTGTTAGCAAAGACGAGGACAGCGCTGTGCCGCATGAGCGGGTCGTCAACAATAGCCTGCATTCCGGAGCAAGCGTACTCAGGCGAAGCGTGCGACGCAGTGCAGCGTGCAGTGCAGCGTGTGCACTGTGCGGTGCTTTGCGACACACGTAGCTATCTCAAGGTCGCCAAAGAATATGCAAGGGGTGCGTCACTGTGTGTCGCGGCCACAACACCCGCCTCCTGATGCAGCAGAGTGTGGTGTATGTCGAGGGGCGGCCACATGTCCAGGCCAGCGCCGGCCCCGCGCCTTGAACTCGCTCGCGGCTTTGCTCACGCGCTCGCGGTCCTGGCTGTCAACGACATAGATCAGGCCGTCTGTGTTGTTGAAGTAGTGGCGCCACAGCGGCCGCAGCTTCTCCTGGCCGCCCACGTCCCAGACGGTGAAGAGCACGTTCTTGTACTGCACCTTCTCCACGTTGAAGCCTGCGCGGCCGGCGCGCCGCTGGGCTGGCGCCGTGCGGGGCAGGGGCAGCAGGGCTGGCGCAGCCAGTGATCTCAGCTGGGGCCCGCGTGCGGGGCGCATTGGCGCACCGATGGTGGGCACGGTGCTCAAGATCTCGCCTATGTGCAGTTTGTAAAGGATGGTCGTCTTCCCCGCAGCGTCCAGGCCAAGCATAACCACCTGCACGACACCGGCCGCACTCGGCAGCTGCCAAGTGCGCGGCGGAGCTGCCGGGGGGCCGCAGGTGGGCGTCGGCAGCAGCGGCGCACCCGCATTTCCCTGTTGCCAAAGAGCTTGTCCATCAGTTTGCGCATCGAGTTGCCCATGACGGGCAGCCCGCCCGGGAGAGGCCGGTCCCCTTTCTACAGCGGCAGCGCAAGCGCTACTGCGCAGCTCACTCGCCCGCAGTGCTGCTCTTGCGGGTCGCAGACGCCTGTCTCAGGGGCAGAGCAAGTACGCAGGCGTGCTGCGCTTTCTGCTGCTTGCTGCTCCGACGCAGGGGCTCACGTAACGCGTTCGCTGGAAATTGCCTTACTCTTTGCTGAAGCTCCTGGGTGTACAGCGACACTGCTTAGCAGGAGGAAAGCTTGTGGGGGAGCAGGCCTAGGGTAGGGCCGGGCTGCGGTTGCGCGCCTGCAGACTCGGGACCAGGCAGGGAGAGTATGGGAGGGCGCAGGTGACTGCAGCCTGGGCTTGCTGCGCTGCGCCCGCGATGCTGCGCGGCGGCGAGCGCGATCGCAGGGGCGGTCGGGACGCGCAGCATGTGGACGGGGCGGCCCATGGTGCCGGGGCGCAGTACAGCCATGCGCTGGGCCAGGGAGCGCAGTACCCTCTGCACACTTTCCAGCGCGGCGACTTGCTCCTCGCACGTAATGTGAACCGTGCTGAGCGGTACTGGCCGGTGCGCCGCAACGGTGCAACGTGTACACCTCTGTTTCAGTGCAGCTGGCGCTGTCCGGCGTGCTGTGCTCACTGTGGAGTGCGCCGAACGAAGGCGGTCGCTGTGGACCCTGCCCGGGATGCGCCGGAGCGTGTCCGCCGTATCAGCCAGCCGGGCAGGCTCTGCGTCATGTTCTACGGACCGGCAGCAAATAAGGCGCGCTGGACGCTGCGTGCTGCAAGCACGCTCTCATTTTGCCCGGCTGGCCGCCCGGGTGGGAAGCCAGCCTGACTAGAAGCCAGGCGGCCCACTTGTGCACTAAAGACGCTGCCAACATCTGCTTGCACTAGGCGTCTGCTTACCGCTGCGGATCTGCCTGTCTGGCTCGCTCCGTCGCGGGTGGGGCAGCTGTGCCCTGCCCCTCGCTCCTCCGGCAAGGCGGCTGCTCCATGTGGGCCCTCGCGCGCGCGGTGCTGCGTGCTGACCGCAGGGGCCGCGGCGCGCAGCTGGGCCGGCGGGACTTCTGCTGGGCGGGCGACGTGCTGCCGCTGCGGGAGCAGCTGGAGGAGCTGCGGGTGCGCGCCCCACTCGCCTGGCCAGCGCAGGGCAGCAGGGCGGGGCGCCTGGCCCCGGCCCTGCTGCCGCGCGAACGGCCCGCCCGGTGCAGCCCTGCCTCGCTCTCCGAGCTGGCTCGACAGGCGGCGCGCCGCTGACCGGGGCTGGAGCAGCGGTGGCCTCTCGCGGCACCTGCACACGGCCTGCACCGCGGCAGCGCGCAGCCCCTGCCTCTGGAGCCCGCAGCGTTACCCATATCTCGCTGCGGGGGCAGAGTCACCGGAGGCGGCCGTGCGACCCGGCGTTCGAGGATGCTGTGCGTGAGGCGCGCCGCCCCCGCGCGAGCTGTGGCTGTGCGAGCGCGGGCGGCTCGCGTGGGTTTCGCACCCGAACTGGCGCACGTGAACAGCCTGCATACCCGGCGCCTGCGACACCCTTTTGCTCGGCCGCACGCCGTGCGTCGCGCGCAGCTGATCAGTGCACCTCCCTTGGCGTGTGACTCAACGTCCTGGAGTGCGCGCCTGTGAGCGGTGCGGCGGGCGGCCCGCAGGCGCTGCTGGTGGAGCGCGGGCGGGCGCACCCACTGGAGGGCGCGCCCGCCGAGGATGCGGACATGGGCGCGGACATGGAGGATGAGGAGGAGGACGAGGAGGAGGTGGGCGGCCGTCCCGGCGCCCCACCCGCACCCCAGCGAGCTGCATGCGGGCCGGCCTTGTGCGCAGTTCTGCGCAGCTCTGGTTGCGGTCACGCGGCTGGGCGCTGCACGCTTGTGCGGCCGGGCAGCGGCGCGCCGGCGCGTGCGCTTCGTCTCGCACCCGCCCAGGCGCATGGCGCTGGGCAGGCGCGCGGGGCTGCTGCGGCGCCAGGGAGTGTGCGTCACTACAGTGTACTGTCGTGTCGCGATAAACAGACTTGCTCGCGCATGGGGCTGAGGACTCGTATGCGCATGACTTCGCCAAGGAACGATCGTGGCTGATGGCGCCTGCTGGCGCGCAGGCGCCGGCGCCGTGCACGTCTTGCGACGCGGCGCGCAGCGACTGGGAGATCCGCCACAGCGATGCCTTTGCCGGGCGCTGCACGCGGTGCCAGCGGCTGTATGAGAAGGGCAACTACTGCCCCGTCTGCGACCAGGCGCGCTGCGATGCTGTCCGGGGCCGTGGCTGCTGCAGCGCTGGCAGCAGCGAGTTGCACTGATCTGCACTGAGCGCCCACTGGTCAGCCTGCCACAGCACCGCATCGACGGGCAAGCTCAGGCTTTGCCCCTCGTCATGCTCGTCGAAGCCGTGCGGCCATGCGTGCCTGCTGGGCCCACGGGCGAAGCAGCAGCGGGTGACGGGCCGCCTGGGCGGGGGCGCAGGTCTGGCAGATGAGCGACCGCAACATGGTCGGCTGCGACTCGTGCGACTTCTGGGTGCACGACCACTGCGACCCGCGCGCCGCGCTCGCGCTCGCGGCCGGCTCGGAGGACGTGCCGTACCAGTGCCCGCGCTGCGCGGGCGCGGCCGGCGAGCCGTGGGGCGCCGGCGACGCGCCGCGCGGCGAGTGGGGCCCGGGCGCGCAGGCGCAGCTGGCCAAGCTGCGCGAGGTGCGCCAGGCGCTGCGCGAGGCGGAGCCGCGGCGGCCGCGCACCAGCTTCCAGCTGTTCGTCATGGACGTGCACCGGTGCGCGCGCGCCGCCCGGCGGCCGGGGCGCGTGCGGGGAGCGGCCGGGCTCGTGCAGTTTGCGCTGTTTGTTGGGCGGCGGCAGCCTCGGAGTGACAAGGTGGGTGTGCACCGCTGGCTGTCTGCGGTGAAGGTGGGCCAGGCTGCGGCTGCCCGCTGCACACTGGCGCAGCGCGCGCCGCGGCTGGCCTGGCCTCCTGAGCCCGCTGCTGGAGATACGCGTCTGCAGCACGCGCACAGGCATTCACAGAGCGCGCCGTTATAAGGGCGGAACGCGCGCGCCCAGGGGAAGCGGGGGTGCAGGCGCAACGATGGGTTCATCTCGAGGGTAAAAATGCGATATGAATAGGGGTTAGGGCGATGGTCAGGCGGCCGGGCGCGCGCGCGCAGGGTGCACGGCGCGCGCATGGCGCAGTACACGCCGGACGAGGTGGCGCACAAGGTGCGCGAGGCGTGGCGCGCGATGGCGCCCGAGCGCGCGGCGCCCTACGAGGCCGCCGCCGCCAAGGAGCGCGACGCGTGGGAGGCCGCGCGGCGTGCGTACGCGGGCCTGCAGCAGACCTACCAGCAGCTGCACATGGGCGCGCAGCAGTCGGGTGCGTGCGCGCGTGCGCGCGAGCCCCCGGCTTCGGAGTGCGGCCGGTGTGTTCGGGCGGACGCGCCGGCTGGCAGCAGCTGCGCTGCCGTGCAGATGCGTATGGTATTTGTCCACGTGCACAAGCGCAGAGGTATGCAAGCATGCATGAAGCTGTCACAGTGAAGCGCCAGGCAGGGAGGGATGGGTCTGGGACAGGCCTGATGCTGGGTGCAAATCGCACATGCGGAGCGCGAGGGAGCGACGCGGGCGCCCTGGGTGTGCGGCAGGCCTCATAGACGCGGAGGGCGTGATCCAGCCGCCGCCGCCACCGCAGAGGCGCGCGCCGCCGCCGCTGCCGCCGCGCAGCGCGGCGGGCAGCGACGGCGGCAGCCGCGGGCGCAGCGCCGCCACGAGCGAGGAGGGGCGCGGCTACTCCGGCGGCTGCCGCGTGGGTGCGCGGCCCATGCCGGCAGCGCCCGCCTGCGCTGCGGCAAGCGTGAGGACAGGGGGATACTGCTCGCTATCATTGCGTTGGCGGCCTGTGCTTGTTGGCCATTCAGCCAGCCTGAGGGGTCGAGCGAGCGATGGAGGCTGCGCCCCGCTTAGGGAGCGGGCGCTGCTGAGCGGCAGGTGACCGCTCTGGAAGCCTGCATTGTGTGCTATAGCAGGCGCGGGGTGCGCCCGCCTCCGCGCCCCGGCAGGGCCAGCCGCGCCGGCTCGCAGCGTGGCGGCGTGGGCGCAGGCGCGCGCAGGCTGAGCTCCCTGCGCTGCGCGGCAGGCTCCCGCGGCCGCCTGAGCGGCCGCAAGCGCGCCGCCGCGTCCGACTGGTCCTCCGACGACGATGACAGCCCGCCGCCGCCCGTCCGCAGGAATCACGCCAAAGCCAAGCGCGGCGGCGGCGGCAGCGGCGGCGGCGGCGGGGGCGCGCGTGCAGCGGCGCTGTCCGGCGAGGACTTTGACGAGGATGGCGTGGAGGTGCGCGAAGGGGCGGGGCGCCAGGGCTTGCGGCGTGCAGCCGAGGGCGGGCGGGCGCCCAGGCCCGATGCCGGATGCTTGCCTGCTGGATCACAGGCGCCGTGCTCCACAGCGGCAGAGACTGCCCCGAATCCAGCACAGCGCACACCTTGTGCGCGTGGAGCTCATGCCAGCCAGGCAGCGAGGCGTCCGCCCGCCCGCACGAAAGTGCCAGCTACAAACAGGACGTGGCACGTCCCAGGCGTCGTCCCCTCTCTCCTGGGCAGCGCGTCGCGGCCGCACCCTGAGGCGCGCAAGCGCACGCGCAGCTGCCCGTGGTGTGCGGCGACAAGCGCGGCACCTTCCTGCTGGGCCGCCAGCGCGTGCTGTGCGCCTGCGCCGAGTGCGCGGCGCGGCCGCCGGGCGGGCGCGAGCTGACGTGCACGCAGTTCGAGGCGCACGCGGGCGCCGGCGCGGCCAAGAAGTGGAAGTCGTCCATGCGCATCCGCCCCGGCGGCGCGCCCGAGGTGCCCGCAGGCGCGCGCCCGACGCGCCCGCCGACGCGCGCGCCTGCGCGCTGCGCCCGCGCGGTCCGGCCGCGGCCGCTCTGGCGCCGCCGCCCTGCCTGGCGAGCGCTGCCGGGGCTGGGTGGGGCGGGCCGCCGCAGGGGCAGCTTGGCCTGCTGGGGCGCGAGACGAGTGTGAGGGCGAGCGGTGAGGGCGTGGGCGGCGGCAGGCGGCTCGGGCATGCCCATCGGCAAGTGGCTGGACATGCGCGGGCTGGACGTGCGCGGCGCGCGCGGGCCCGGCAGCGGCGCGGGCGCGGGCGTGGTGGCGACGGGCGCGCCGCGGCCGCCGGCGGCGGCCGCCGCCGCGGCCGTCGCGCGCGCGGCGCGCGAGGAGAAGGCGGCGGCGGCGGCCGCGGCCGCCAACGGCGGCGTGCCGTATGAGCCGTGGCTGAACATGGCGCGCGGGGACTTTCAGCCCGTGAAGGCGCGCCCGCCGTCCCGCTCGCGCCAGCGCCGCGCAGCCGCGCTTGCAGGCCACACGTGGGCGGGCGACACCCGCTCAAGCAGGAGCCGCCCGTCGTGCCCGGGTGCGTAAGTGCGGCTCATTGGAAGCAGGCGTCTGCGGGTGGCGGCAGCCTGCCGCCTGCTGCTGCACGCAGGCGTGCTGCTTTTGCAGCGTGCGCCTGGTCCGCGCGCATGTCGCCTCTGGTCTGCTCGGCGTGAGTCCGGCAGGCACGGCGTCCGAGTGGGCAGAGCACTGTGCGCGTGCGTCGGCACAGCGCGGCCGCCCTGCGGTGACCGCGGCGGGGGCAGCAGGTGCGCTGGGCGGGCGACCGCTGCAGCGTGTGCGACAGCGATGTGGACTTTGACACCGACCAGCTGGTCAGCTGCGACGCGTGCGGCGTGACCGTGCACCAGAGCTGCTACGGCGTGGCCGAGCTGCCCGGCGTGGACGACATGTGGCTCTGCCGCGCCTGCGAGCTCAAGGCGCGCCCCGCGGGCCCTCCGCCCTTAGCTTCATAGCTTCATTGTGGGGCCCAGGCAAGCAGCCCGGTCCGCTCCGCTCTTTGTTGCTGTTCACGGCGGCCATACCTGCGAGCGGCTCTCATGGGGGCGCGCTGGCGCGCGTGCCCGGGCGCGGCACAAAAGGCTGGCGCGGGTCGGCAGGGAGGGCGGACATGCACGCGCAGCAAACCAGGAGGCGGCTGCAGCGTGCCGGGCGGGCGCAGGGAGGGCAGGTTGCACACGCAGCAGGGCCAAGCTGCGCCCTACGCCAGTGATGTGCGCGCGCAGGAGGAGGGCGCGCCGCCGCCGCAGTGCTGCCTGTGCCCCGTGAGCGGCGGCGCGCTGAAGCCGGCCGAGGGCGACGGCCTGTGGTGCCACGTGACGTGCATGCAGTGGGTGCCCGAGGTCACCGTGGGCGACACGGGCACCATGGAGCCCGTGCTGCACGTGCGCTCCATCGTGCGCGATCGCTGGGAGCTCATGTGCTGCTTCTGCAAGTGCGCGCCCCCCGCCCGCCGGCCCTGCCCGGCGCGCCCGTGCCGGGCAGCTGCTCTTGCCCTGCTCAGCCGCGCGCGCGCTGCATTGCAGGGCCGCAGGCGCTGCATGCGTTTTGCGTGGAGACTACGCAGTATGCGCACCCTGGCCCGCGCGGAGCCGGCAGCGGTGACAGCGGCGGCAGGGCCTGTGTTGCGTGTAGGAGGTTGACACACATGACAGGGAGGCTCGGCCGCGCCTGGTCGGGCGCCTGCCGCCTGGCCTGACGGCGGGCCGTGTGCGCGCGCAGGCAGCGCGTGGGCGCCAAGATCCAGTGCACGTCCTGCTACACGGCCTACCACCCGCTGTGCGCGCGCATCGCGGGCATGAAGATGGAGATTGTGGACAGCACTGATGGCCGCGACGGGCCCGACGCGCCCGTGCGCCCTGCCTCCCCGGGGGCCGCGCCATGCGTGCCTTCTCCGAGCGCGCATGGCAGCAAGGACTCTGGCTTTCCTGGGGCGTCTGCACGGCAGGGCCCTGCCCCAGACCCGGCCGCCCGCGCCGAGGCTGCGGCGCCGCCCGCGCAGGCCCGGGCGCCGCGCTCAGCAGGCGGCGCGCGTGCGCGCAGGTGCGCATGGTCAGCTACTGCCCGCGGCACTGCGCCGCGCGCCCGGAGCTGAGCGGCGTGGCCGCGCTGGCGCCCGAGGACGCGGCCGCCGCGGCCGGCGACGACGGCAACGGCCTCTGGAACGCACAGCCCTTCCGCCCGCCGCCCGCCGTGCCCGCGCCGCTCTGCGCCGCCGGCTGCGCGCGCGCGCAGCCGCTGGAGGCGCGCCCGGCGCCCGGCGCGGCTCGCGCGCAAACACCGCTGACCCTGTCTGTGCACACCCAGCTGCCACACGGGCTGAAAAGGCCCGGGAGCCTCTGCGGAAGCGGCTGGACAGCTCCCCATCTGCCATGCTGGCTGCTGAGCCGGTCAAAGGGGACACAGGACGGGATCAAGGAGGGATGTGCAGTGTGCTGCAGCCTCACGACCTACGTCGGACCCAACACAGCAAATTCTCCCTGCCACTTTCTCCGCGCGGCCGCCTCCCGCCCCCGACATCTTAGCGCCACAGCCTACACACGCGCGCGCGCGCGCAGGAGGGCTGGGAGCGCGCGTCGCACGGCACCGGCGTCGGCTTCTCCTCGCGCGCGGGGTTCTGGATCCCGGCGCGGCCGGCGCCGGCGCCGGAGCGCGCCGCCGCCGGCGCCGCGGCGGACGCCGCCGGCAAGGGCGGCAAGCGCGTGCTGTCGCGCGGCGCACGGCGCCTGCTCGGGCGCGCCGGCGAGGCCGGCGGCGGCAGCGGCGGCGAGGGCGGCGCGATCGACATCAGCATCGTCGAGCCGGAGGTGCGCTCTCCCTGCATCCCGGCCGGCGGGGGATGGTCGTCCGCGCGCGCTCTGCATATCTTGTGTTTGGGGTGTGGTCCAGTCTGCCGTGCTCACACGCCCGGCCCTGTGGGCCGTCATTCCGGGCCGCGCACGCCGCCTCCAGAGGATCACCACCTGTGTCCTGGCTCGATCCCGTGGGCCGGCCTGGGGCTGCCGAACGCGAGCCCCGCATGCAGCGCTGGGGCGCGCCGAGCGAGCCAGGGTGTTCCCCCGGCTCGCTCGGGAGGCCCACACTGCGCCTGTGGCCCAGCCCGCGCCGGCGCGCGCAGTGCGTGGCGCTCGTGCCGCTGGGCCCGGGCGTGCCCGAGGAGCTGCCGGTGGTGTGCGCGGGGCGGCGCGGCGTGCTGGCCGTGCGTACGCAGCGCGTCGCGTACGCGGGCGGCGAGGTCAGCGCGAGCCGCTTCGAGCTGCTGTGCGGCCGCGGCGACGCCAAGAAGTGGAAGACCAGCATCTGGCTGGCCGGCCCGGACGGCCAGCAGGAGACGGCGCGCCCCCGCTCGTGCGGCGCCGCGTGCTGCGCTCGGGGGCGCGCGCCTGTCAGGCCGCGGCTCCTGGGGGCGCTGGTCGCTAGCCGGCCGGCAGGGCGCCGGGCGGTGGCGAGCCAGTCCCGTGCCATGGCTGGCCGCGCTGTGGGGGCGCGCACGGGGCATGCAAGCTCTCATGGCGGGGAGCTGGCCGCACTCATGCCAAATTCAGCCTCGCAGGCCTGCACATGCGCCGCATATCCCCATGCTGGGAGCCTGCAAGCGCGGCGGAGCCAGGCCCTGGCTGGCCTGCTGCATGCGGTGCGAACGCAGCGGCCGGCCGGCGGGCGTGCCTCGGGGTGGCGGGCGTGCCTCGGGGTGGCTGGCCTACAAGCGCGCCCGAGCGCGTGCGGGGGCATGCGCGCAGGTCATGCAGGACTGGCTGGCCGAGCGCAAGCTGGACCGCAAGGCGCTCGCCGCGCTGGCCGCCAACGTGGCGGCCGTGGAGGCGTACGCGGACCACGTCAAGCGCGAGGTGCTGCCGCCGCCCGCTGCGGCGGCCCTGCGCGCGCCCTCGCGCGCGCACCAATGAAGACGTCGGGCTGCCTGCTGCAGTGTCTCAAGCGCAGCTGCTTTGCGCACGGCCCTCTTCGCGCCTGCGAAAGCTTACACACACACTCGGGCTCGTGTGACTGCCGCTTGCATGAGCAGCTGGGGTGGCTGGGGAGTGTCTTGGTGCACTTGTGCGAGCGGCCAGACTTTCACAAAGCTTCCCCCGAGGCGCCTTGGCGCGCCGCGCAGGTCGCCGCCACTGTCGACGACCTGGTGGACGCCGTTGCCTGCGCCTGCGGCCCCGAGCTTGCCGCGGCCGAGGCCGGCCCCGCGCCGGCGGCGGCCGGCGGCGGCGACCCGAGCCGCGGCGCGGGGGACGCCACCTGCTCGAGTCTGCAGGCGCTGGGCAGGCAGCGCGGGAGCGAGGAAGCCGGCGCGAGCGCGGACGGGGAGCCAGACGCGGGCGGCGCCGCCGGCAGCGGCTGGGGCGCCAACGCGAGGGCCGCTGCGCAGAACGGCGGCGGCGGCCACCCGCCCGGCGGCAGCGGGCGCAGCGTCGGCGAGGCGGCGGCGGCCGGCGATGGCAGCGGCGGCGGCGGCGGGCGGCCGGTGGCCGCGCCGGCGCGGTCAGCCGCGGCGCAGGGGCCGGCGGCGTCTGGGGCCTGCGCCCGGGCGGGGCTTGGCAGCGCCTTCCTGGACCTCGACGGCCGGGGAGGCGACCCCCCGCGCCGCTGGGTGCTGCCCAGCGACGAGGATGAGTACGCTAACGGCGGCGGCGGCGGCGGCGCGCCCAGCGCAGGCGCGGCAGCGCACCCTGGGAGCGCTGGCCAGACGGGCGGCAGAGCACCCGGCCGACCGGCGCCCGCCGGCGCGGCCGGGCCGGCCCCGTCCGCAGCGGAGGGCGCGGCAGGAGGGGACGGCCCGGCGCGGGGCGGCCCAGCCGAGCCCGCGGCGCGGCCCGGCGCCGACGTGCCGCCGCCGTGGCAGCCGGTGGCCGCCACGCCGGCCATGGAGCTGCGGCGGCGGCGCGAGCGGGAGGCGGACAGCAGCGGCAAGCGCGGCGCGCCGGGCGGCGGCGGCTCGGTCAAGGTAGAACCTGGGGTGGGGCACGGGCGCGGCGGCGGCGGCGGCGGCGGGCGCGGGCACGGCGCCGCGCAGCGGCCGTCCGCGGCGCCCGACGTCAAGCCCGCCCTGGGTGCGTTCTCGGCCAGATGTGTCGTACGAGTGCCTCCAGGTGTTGCTCTGCGTGCCCAGAGTGCGCCTGTCGAGCCGGCGGTGCACCGCGCACTGGCGCCCACCTGGCTCAGCTCTGTGCTTCTCAGTGCTTCTCAGGGCCAGCGGCGGCAGGGGGCGCCGCATGTAGCTAGGCCCCCAGGCCGAGCCCGGCGCGCGCGCAGGCCTGGAGGAGGAGCTGCGCCGGCGCATGACCAGCGCGCGCGAGGCCGCCGACGAGGACGCGCCGGCCTGCGAGCCCGGCCCCGGCGGGCGCGCGCCGGGCGCTGCGCCGCCCGGGCGCGGCGCCGCGGCTGTCGGCTGCCGCGTGCGCGTGGAGTGGCCGGAGGATGCGGACTGGTACGAGGCGGTCGTGCGCGCGTACAGCGCCGCATCCGGGCGACACAACCTGTGGTACCCCTTCGACGAGCAGGCGCGCGCCCCACCGGGCGGGCGCCGCCCGCCGGGGCGGGCCGCTGTGTGCCTGGCTCGGGGCGCTCTCGGGGTTCTCGGCCGCCCGCGCGGGCCGGGCTGCTGACTGGGGCGCAGGGGGGTGCGCCAGGCGCGCGGCGCGGCTCGGGCGCGCATCCTCGCGCGCCCGCCGTGCGTTGCTCCCCAGGCGTGCAGGACATCCCCGCCCGCCGGAGCGTAGCATGGCGTGGAGGCACGCGGCGGTGAGGTGACTAAGCGCGCAGGCCGAGTGGCTGGACCTGGGCGCGGAGGAAGCCGCCGGGCGCGTCGTGTGGCTGAGCGACGCGGACGCCGTGCAGCCATCGGGCGCCGAGGCGGCCGCCGCGCGCGCGGCCGCGGAGGGCCGCGCGGCCGCGGGCGGCGGGCCCGCGGGCGCCGCTGCGGTCGGCTGGCGCGTGGGCATCTGGTGGCGCGACGACCAGTGCTTCTACTACGGCCGCGTCGACGCGCACAGCGCCGACACAGGTGCGCGGGGGCGCGCGGGCGGCACGGGGCACGCGCTGCATGCCGGTGCGCATGTGTCATGGGGCAGCGGCGCGTGTGCACGCTAGTGAGACAGTCCTCCTGTGCGGCGCTGGAGCGGGCGCTGTTCAGGCGTCGCTCGTATGCGTCAGTTTCCAGCCTCATATGCCTGCCCTCCTGCGGTCCGCTTTGTTCTGGGGTGGCGTGTTGACAGGCCGCAAATAAAGGAGCGTGAGTCAACAGGCTGAGCCAAGTGTTTAAACCATCTGCGCCATTGCATGCCAACGCGGACGCCTCGATGCCGCTGCTGCCGCGCGGACGGCAGCCCCCGAAGGCGCGTGCCGCGCGCACGCGCGCAGGCCAGCACCTGGTGCACTACGAGGACGGCGTGGAGGAGTGGCTGGACTTCGCCAAAGAGCGCGTCGACTGGGAGAGCGCGCCCGACCTGGCGCCGGCGGCCCCGGGCGACGACGTGCCCGCGGAGGCTGGCGCGCCGGACGCCGCGGCGCCCCGCCCCGCCGGGCGCGCGTCCCAGGAGCCGGCGCAGCCCGCGAGGCGAGCGCTGGAGGCCGGCACGCCCGCGGCGGACTCCGACGTCGCGGACGGCGCCGGCGCCGCCGAGGACGAGGCGCCGGGCGCGGCCGGCGGCGCGCCCGCGCAGCGCGAGCCGCGCCGGTCGGACGGCCCGGCGGCGGTCGCCGTGTGCTGCAACGGCCTGCGCGGCGCGCTGGACGCGCTGCGGCTGGTGATCACGCTGGAGGGCGGCAAGCGCGTGTCGCCGACCGAGTTCGAGCGCCTGGCCGGCAAGGCCGCGTCCAAGAAGTGGAAGGCCTCGTTGCGCGTGGACAAGGCGCGCGCCCGCCGCCGAAGCTCTGCCCTAAACCTAGTCCTACCCTACCGCAGCCCGCCTGAGCGCCTGCACAGCTTCTTCAGGCTGCTCTGTCGGCCGCCCCGCGCCCTGCCTGTGGCCGCGTCGGCATGGCTGCGACCGCGGCTGGCGCCCGTCGAGCGAGCCCTGCCTGCCAGGCCGCCCTGCCACCATGGGAGCGGGTCCGAGCGCTGGCCGCCGTGCTGCAACGTGGCCCGGCTGCCGAGCACGTCCAATGCGGCGCTGCGGAGGCGCGTGCAAGGCATGCGTTTGGCGTTATAATCCCGCGTGCGCGCGCGCGCGCAGGGCAACGGCGTGCCGGGGCGCATGGTCGGCGACTGGCTGATCGACGCGGGGCTGGACACGCCCAAGGCGCCGCGCAGCAAGGCGCCCTCGCTCAACGCGCTGCGGCGCCGGCAGGGCACGCTCATGCGCGCCAGCGACGGCGGGCGCCCGGGGCAGCCGGGCGGGCCTGACGGCAAGCCGGTGCGGGGCGCGCGCCGAGCTGCGGCGCGCCTGGGTTGCGTGTCCTTGTGGCTGCGAGCTGGCCGCCTGCGGCAGAGTGCGTGTGGGGTCTGTCGCCTGGGCGCGCCACCGTCGCCGGGCCGTTGGCGTCTGACACCTGGTGCACTCATGCTGCCGACAGGCTTCAGACAGGCCAGGCTGTGCTTTTCCAAGGGGCTTGAAAGCTACTGACGTTGGCTGGTCAGCCCCCGGACGGCTGTTCATCCATGGCTGGCAGCGCGCTGACGAGGCGCGGGCGCCTGCCGGGCAGGGCCACCGCGAGGGCTGCCTGTGCGTCATCTGCAAGCAGGCGCGCCGCTCCGGGCGCCTGTGGGCCGGCATGGGCGCCGGCGGCGGCGCGGTCTGGGCGCCCACGGGCGGCGGGCGCCGCGGCGGGCCGCAGCTGCGCATCGGCAAGCGCGCGTTCGTGCGCGCCTGCCCGCAGGTCCTGGGCGGACCGCTGCAGGGCCTGGTGCGCTGGCCCGAGGCTGTCAGGGCTCCGTGCTCGATGGGGGCTGCGCGATGCGATGGACAGTGTGCCGAACAGTGTGACCCCATGCAGCCGACACCAAGGCTGCCTGCTTGCATACCGCTCAGGCCTCTCGAGTGCTCTGCTCCGCGTTGCATGCAGGCATGATACTGAGACTGACCACCGTGCTGCGGCAGCTGTGGAAGCTGCCACCGGTGCGCGTCTGGGCGCCCGGGGACTTTGCCGCCGCGCGCGCGCCACTGTCAGCCGCTGCAGAGGCCAACGGCCAGCCGGCCGCGCGGCTCGAGGCAGCCGCCAGCGGCGACGCAGACGACGGCGACGGCGGGATGTGCGACGGCGGCGGTGGCGGCCTCATGGTCGCGGGCGGCGGCGGGAGCACTGGCTCGGGGGGCAGCAGCGGTGGCGACGGCGGCGTCGAGGGCAGCGGCGCCGGCGGCGGCCCAGCCGGCGTGCTCGCAGACGGCGGCGGCGGCGGCGGCGGCGGTAAGGGCGTGGCCGGGCGCGAGCGCAAAGGCCTGACCGCTAAGGAGCGCCTGGCGCAGTGCCGGGCGACCGAGCCGGCGCGCATAACATTTGGCAAGGTGCGCGTATTGCCCCCCGCCAGCTGCACAGTTGAATCAGGGGAAGGAACGCTTCACAGTTGAAGTTAGCGTGATGCAAAGATGGCCCAATTATTTTACAAAGTCAAACCCTCCTAGTCCACAATATGGGTTTTTCAAGCCGCGCACAAAGAGCGCTCCTGCACCAAGATTGGCATGGGGTCGCCACACGTCGCTGTTCAGAGCCTATGCGCTTCCGGCACGGCACGGCACAATGCGCAGCAAGTGCTGCCTCGGACGGGTCAACGAGCGGGGCCCAACCGTGGGCGGCACGCGCGCAGTCGGGCATCCACGGCTGGGGCCTGTTTGCGCGCGCGGCCATGGCGCAGGACAGCATGGTCATCGAGTACCGCGGCGAACTGGTGCGCCGCGCGACCGCGGACGCGCGCGAGCGGCGCTACCGCGCGCTTGGGCGCGACTGCTACCTGTTCAACCTGAACGAGCACACCGTGATCGACGCCACGCTCGCCGGCACGATCGGCCGCTTCACGGTGCGCGCCGCCGGCACGCAGCGCCCCGGCCGCAACCTGCGCCGGCAGCTGCGCGCTGCTGATTGGTCTGCCACGCACTCTGTGAGAGTTCCGTGACCCTGTGGGAGCTCGGAGCGCGCATGCTTCGCTGTGCTGTCCAGGAGCGGCCCGCGCCGGCAGCTCCTGCCCATGTGGCGCGTCCGCCTTCCTGCAGCCAGCGGCCGCGTGCAGGGGGTTCTAAAGCTCTAGCGCGCCGCGCGCAGAACCACTGCTGCGCGCCGTCCATGTACACGCGCGTGCTGGACGTGGACGGCGCGCCGCGCCTGGCCTTCTTCGCGCGCACCGACATCCGCCCCGGGCAGGCGCGGCCCCGCCCGGCGCCCTCTGTTTCTCAACCCTTACATGTCAGCATGGTGGTGCAAAGAGGGCCCTTGCAAGCGGCAGTCGTGGGGCTGAGGGCCAACTGGACAAAAACTTGTGCGGCGCAGGAGCTGACCTACGACTACCGCTTCAAGGAGGAGGCGGGCGAGGACAAGCTGCCCTGTGGCTGCGGCGCGCCCTCCTGCCGCGGCTACCTCAACTGAGCGCGCCCCCCGGCAGCGTGCAGCCGCGACGCAGGGCGTGCCCTCTGCGGCCGCCGTGCGCGGGAGGGAGGGTGGGTGCACTGGAAGGGGCGGGGCCGCATCGGGCCTGCCGCATGTCGGCGCGCGCGTGCGCTTGTGCCAGCGCCAGCGGAGCTCGGTGTTATCTGGGTGGGTCTAGGAGGGTAGGCGAGAATTTGAGGCTGCGTGCTGCCGGCCGCGTGTCACTGCACTGTGTGCTGTATGCTTAAGGGTTGATTGATCCTTTCAGCGGCTAGGGCCTGGCTTCTGAGGCGTCCTCCCTCATGTATAGGGTTCTGCAGCAGTGCCTCGAAGTGGTGCAGCAGTGGGAGCCAGCGGGTATGGGGTCGGTGTGGGGACAGCTGCGGGGGCGGACACGCGCAGCGGAACAAGGCAGCCGCGCGCTGCTACAACTGCAGTCATGCTGGGTGTGATGCGAGTGTGAGGCTGCGAGGGTTGCAAAGTTCCTCGTCATAACTTGGTCTGCAGAATGAGTTTAAAGCAAGCATGAGTGGCATGCAAACGTATGCGGCGTGCTGCACACTCGAGGCAACTGCTTGCGCAGGGCACCCTTCTTCGCACTCTCTCATGCTTGCACATCACTTCACTTCACCCTCTCTCATGCTTTACCATGGGAGTGGGCGCCACATTGCCATGCCTTGGGCTTGAAAGGCCCTTCACATCAGATTGAAACTGCCCACATCTGGCTAGTGGGCAGTTTCACCCCTATGTAGGGTTGTGAGACAGATGCTCTGTCTTGTATGAGCAATCAACATTTATAGATAGCCTGCCAAGGCCGAGAGTGGGAGCGAGCACATCCATCTCCAGCTGGAGCTAGGAGCTTGTCGCCACCATGCTGCCCAGAGCGCAACTGGGCAGCACGAACGCTGGCCCCGGGCCTGGTTCACGCTCAACACGCCTCGCACAGGGACATGCGAGCGGCAGCTGCAGGCCGGTTGTTGACAGGCCACTTGCCGGCAGGCCTTCCAGGCGAGGCAGGTGCGAGCCGCGCTTGGTGCTCAGCCTGCCCTGCCAAATGCCGCCAACGTCTTCAGCCCCCTCATGGCCTACTGAAGGCAAGCTTGACAACAAAGTGTGATGCTCGTGCCTAGATTGCCTGGGAGCCACCAGGAGCGCCCGCCCCTGCTGCAAAACGGTGCAGATGTGGTTCGAAGCGCTTGCAGGCTGTGCCTGTGTCTGATGGCACCTTGGGGTGCCCTCCAGGCGGCGTGAGCAGCAGCAACCGCGGGCGGCCAGCGGTGGAGGCAGCATTGGCGCAGGCAGCGGGGGCCTGGGCGGCGGGGGCGGGGGCGGTGACGATGGCAGTGCGCCTGCTCTATGAACTTGTGTGCTCCATTATCAGCCTCACGCCTTGCACCCTCCAGAAGGATGCCAATCACACCTGCGCCTGCGCCTGTCCCAACAAGACCAGCTGCACGGCGGCAAAGCCTGCCTCGCGCGCCTGCCGCGGCCGTTGCAGCGCCAGGGCGCCGCTCCGAAAAGAGCCAAGCGGCCCGCACAGCACACGGCTGAGAACGGTGAAAGCACACGGCTGCAAGCACGCAGCACACGGCTGAAAGCGCTTCATGGCAGGACCGGGGGAGGGCGGGGCGCACGGGGGCGGCAGCGGCGGGAACTTCCTGATGCGGTGGCGGGGGTGGCAGGACCGCGTCGCAGCCGACCCGTCCTTCCCGTACAAGGTCTTCATCGAGCAGGCGCCGCCCCTCCAGAGGGCCTGGGCATGCCGTCGCAGGCCCTGCCTTGCAGGCTCTGCTGTAAGCAAGCATGCCCGCCTGTGTGCGGCGCCCTGCCTGCGCGTGCACCTTGAGCACGCCATGCCTCCCCCTGCCAGCCACCTCGATCGCCGCCAGGTCTGCAAGTCTGCCGGGTGTCGTGTGCAGCGTGCGCGCGCTGATCCTGACCCGGCCGCCAGCCGCGGCGGCGCAGATTATTGGCGTGGGCGCGGCGGTGGTGGGCGACATGTCGTCGCGGCCCTACTGGGGCCTGTACGAGCTGGACTTTGTGTTCTCCACGCTCGTGGTGCGCTGCCCCTGCGCGCAGGACACCTTCACCCGCCGACCCTGAGCGGAGGCCGCCTGGCATCAGCTGGTCGCAGCTCGGCGCTGTCCGACGCGGTAGGCTGGCAGTGCCTTTGCTACACCTTGCGCCCGCGTGCTGCCGCCGTGCTTCTGCCTCCGCTGTCCTGCATGACTGGGCAATGGTGGCGTGAGGAGCTGCCGGAGCTCGCAGCAGCAGCTTCAGTAACAAACACGCATCGAAGCGAGCTTCGTGATTGCATGCGTGGGCGGCATGCATGTCGTGCACCGGGGGGCGCCCCCCTGGGCACATGCGCATGCGAGGCTGGCGCCCGGGCGCAGGTGGGCAGCATCCTGAACTTCTCGCTGATGTACCTGCTCGCGCCAACCGCCGGCGCGGCCGGCGGCGGCGGCGGCCTCCTGCAGCGCATCTTTAGCGAGCAGATGCTGGTCGGGTGGGGCGCGCCGGGTGCGTCCCCCGCATGCATTGCATCTTACCCATAGACAACATTTGTCCTGCGACAAACAGCTGCATGAGACCGAGGAAGCATAGGAAGCATTGTGAGGACATCCACCATTGGCGTGGTTAAGGTGCGAGTCCGGCACTGCGCATGTCAGTGGATGGAACCGACTGTCCTGCACACACTTGTTCGGGCGCCAGGGCTGGTCAGGTGTCCCCGGCAGCCATGCACCCTGCAGGCTTGCAGGACTCACAGCTTTGTTTGGCCAGGCGGGCACATGTTCCAGGCCGGCTTCCCTGTGGGCAAGCGCCTGCTCAACTTCACGTACAAGGTGCCGCCCGGCCAGGCCCTGTCACCCGCAGCCGTCGCGTGCTTGCCAAAGTAGCTTGCAGGTTGCTGTTTGCTGAGCGGCTTGCACCGCGCGGCAGATGTCAGGCGGCGTGCAGGTCAGAAGCCACGCGTCTTGTTTCTGCCATGCCTCCGCTGACATGCTGTTGCCTGTCACAGCTTGCCAGCCCTGTCTGTATGCGCAGCCGCGGCGTGCATCTCAGGGCGCGCCCTGATCGATCAACAAGCGCGGCGGCGGCAGGGCGCGGTGTTTGCGGCAGTGGGCTTCGCGGCGGGCCTGGTCGGGACGGCCATGTCCAACGGGCTGCTGGCCGCGCGCAAGGCGCTGGACCCGGACTTCCGCAGCCAGAACCAGGCGCCGGACGTGGCGCTCAACGCGGCCACCTGGGCCGCGCACATGGGCGTCTCGTCCAACCTGCGCTACCAGATCCTGAACGGCCTGGACATGGCGCGCGCACCAAAGAAAACCCCTGCCCTCACGTGCCGGGGCGTTTTACTTTCCGGGACGAGCGTTGGATGCGGCGTTAAAAAAAACCTGTGACACACATTCAATGGGCATACGCGGGCTTAGGACCTCGCATGGGCGCGCCCTCGGGCGCAGCTGCGCGCGGCCCGGCCTGACGCGCGGCGCGCCGCGCGTGCAGGTGGCGCAGCCGGCGATGCCGCCGGGCGTCTTCAAGCTGCTCACGTCGGTGCTGCGCACGGCCAACAACATCCTGGGCGGCATCTCGTTTGTCACGCTCGCCAAGATCACCGGCGTGCAGAGCTCCGCGGGCGACGACAAGAAGTCCGCCCAGGTCGGCGACGCTGCGAGGGCGTAGCCCGCCCCTGATGCGCCCGGCTGCGGGGGGTGGTCCCCAACTGAACTCTGTTGCGGCCCAATGCCCTCACGCGCATACAACATGTCTGTGCTTCTGAGCGGTGTGATGATGATGATGACCCTTTGGGTGCGCGCGCCTTTCGGCGCACTCAGGGCGTATCTGGTTACAGCCTGTTTCAGCCAACCGGGGCTGTTTTCAGCCAACTGGGGCTGTTGAGCAAGGAGGGTGCCGCAGTGGCTGCGCTCGATCGAGATCAGCGCTTGTGATAACCTGCAGTCTGTGGAGGCGTGCTTCATCAGAGCGAGGTCTGGAATGAGTGCAAGTGTGGTTGACGGACGAGCTGTGACTGTGAAAAGCAACAGCGGCATGTCAGGCAGATGAACTTGCGGTGCCGAGATTGTGCATGCCGTGTCAGGGGCCTGCATGCGAGCTCTGGTGTGACTAGGTATCCTGGATGCTCCAGGCAGGGAGCCGCTAAGCTGTTTTGCAGCAAGTTCTCTGCTGCCGTAATGACTTGCTATAATGTACGGGCACGACATGCATTGGCAATTACAAATGTCTTTGGGGAGCCATCCAGGTGCTGTCAGAACATAGGTGAGTGTACGCATGCGGTGAATTCACACATAATTGTGCAGGCAGGTGGTTACACTTTACAGCCTGGTCTCGTCTGTTGCCATGGGTCTTCAGGCGCACAGCCCGACATGACTGTACTATAGACGAGAATCTGTGCTACGGTTGCAGACAGCACAAATTCACAAATACACTGGAGGCCAGATCCTCTGGTGGAAGATGACATGCTGAATGGGACGGGTACACACAGCAGAGCTCCCTGCCGCTCAGAGGCAATGAACCAGACTCCCTGCGTACATGCACACTCCCGGCGCATGTTGCATGTCGGCCTTCACAGCTCCGCCAGCGCCGACAGCAGCGCGTCAGTCTGCGCGGGCTTGCCCACAGACACCCGGATGAAGCCGCGCAGCTCCGCCTTGGTGTAGTGGCGCACCTGCGCCCACCCGGCAGCCACGCTCAGGCATGCCCTGTTTTAGGACAGCCCGGCAACGCAAGCGGTGCCGGGCGCCGACTGCCTTTCTAGATGCGCGGAGTGATTTCCAGCTGGCCCCTCGGTTATCTCTGCCACACACTCATTCGTTCCAGGGGACTGACAAGGTATCATGGCAAGCCTGCCAGAAAGCCAGCTTTCATATCAACAAGTAAGCAAGAGGATAAGCGACCCTCGAGTGCCGGACTCCTTTCGCAGCTTTAAGATTGCACTGCAGCTGCCGCCAGCACATAAACACATGTGACCCTAACTAGGCTGCAAGCATACCCTGGCCAGCAGACCCAGCAGCGCACCATGATGCCGTAGCTCTGCGCGAGGGCGTCGCGCAGCTCGCCCGCATTGCGGCCTTCAGCCACGCGGCAGAGCACAAAGTTCGCCTCGCTGGGGAAGGGCTCCAGATAGGGCACGGCCGCCAGGCCCGCCGCCAGCCGCGCGCGTTCCTCAACGAGCAGGTCCCGCACGCGCTGCGCGCCCGCTCAGCAAGGTCGGCGGGTTTGTCCATCCTCTCCACGCCTAGAGGTTGCTTCATTTCTGCGCATGCCCAATCTGCAGACGCCAGGAAATACAACGCCACCACCCACGCGCAACAGACCGGGCCACCTGCCCTCTGTGCGCTGTCTCAACCGAGCGCTGTCCCGTTCGCCACAGCGGATGGCGTGCGGTGGCGCCAGCACGTCCTGGTGCTCTGTCACAGAATCGCGACATGTGGGGCGGCCTATACGAGCAGCTGGCGGCCCAGGCCGCCACATTGGGTCGCGGGCCCCGGCCCTCCAGCCCTGGGGGCGCGCCTGCAGGTAGCCAGGGTTCTCCAGCGCGGCGCACGCGGCCGTCTCGGCGGCCACGCCCACGTTGTAGGGCTGCTTGGCGCGCCAGAGGAAGCCGATCACCGCGAGCGGGAAGGCGCCCCAGCCGACGCGCAGGCCGGCCAGGCCCGCGCTCTTGCTGAACGTGCGCAGCACGACCAGGTTGCCGTGCTCCCGCACCCAGCCCACGCGCGACGCCTCCCTGGCGCGCGCCAATCGCTCGCCGTGTCCCGGCGGCCCCCCATGCACGCACGTGGCACAGCCCAGGCCATGATCGTGCTTTACGAGGATGGCATGTCCCGCCCATGGCCTGCCTGCGGTGTGGCCAGCAAGAGTGCAGGCGGACTTGCGGAGGCTGCAGCAGCAGGCTTCAGCGACACTCGTCGCCACACCTGCGCATGCCCAGTACCCGCAAGGCCAGCAGCACTTGCGTGAAGACGGGCAGCACGCTGTCGGTGTCCAGCGATCAAAGCTCGGGCGGCGCACTCGGAGAACTCGATGTACGCCTCGTCGAGCACGACGAGCAGCGGCAGGCGCAGCAGGCGCAGCAGGTCCGCCTCCGCCACCAGCGAGCCGTCCGGGTTGTTGGGCGAGGTCAGGAAGAGCAGCTTTGGGCGGTGCGCCGCCACGGCCGCCTCAATCGCTGCGCGCACGAGCAGGGCGGCGTCATGAACGTGGGCCCCTCGGCTGCACGTGCACCTGCTTGCAACAGCCCCCGAAAGCTCACTCATGCGGGTGCGCATGCATGCGTTCCGCTGCCGCCCAACCTGGGTAGCGCCCTTAATGTGCCGGGCATGCAGGTGGGTGTGGGTGCACTGCTTGGGAGCCGCGTGCAGCGCCAGCACCTGGCACATCCACGCTGAAGTCTGCTCGCCGCGGCACGGTGACCACCTTGGCGTCGTTGACGGCCGCGTCGAAGGCGTACATCGTGAACGTCGGCGGCGTGTCCACGATGCTGTCGCCAGGGTCCAGCACGCAGCGCATCAGCAGGTCTATCAGCTCGTCCGCGCCGCAGCCCACCTGCCGGCATGCTGCGCTACTCAGCCCCCGCTGCTGCAGGCTGTCAGGACGGTGGAGTGCGGGCCCACCAGGCAGTCTGATACGGTGTTGTCGGTGACTCGAAGCAGGTGGCACGCACCGCCTGCTTACATAGCGCCGCACAGGCACAGTGGACGCCCAGCAACCTCAAGGAACGCTAGGGGCAGCAAGGGGCGGCACACAGCGCCGCAGCGCGCACCAGCAGGTTTTCTGCTGGTACGCTGTGCAGGTCCGCGAGCGCCCCGCGCAGGCGCCGCGTCTCCGGGTCCGGGTAGATATTCGGGAAGGGCATCGCGCCCAGCGCCTGCCGGACCTCTGGCGGCGGGCCATACGGGTTCTCGTTCGCGTCCAATTTTACGATGTCCTCTGGACGCCGCCCCAGCCGCGCCGAGAGCACCTCAAAGGGCTCGATGGGCGTGTATGCAGCCAGCTGGCGCAGGTGCGGCCTGATGTAGGCGCTCCCGTTGGCTGCGGCTGCGCCATTGGTGGACGCCGTCGTCTCCGGCGCCGCCACGGCCGCGGGCTGCAGCAGCCAGGGGCCTCGCCGCGGCCTGTGCTGGCAGGTGCGCGGGGAGGGCGGGACCTGGGACCACAAGCAGAGTGCGCGCGCTTTGCTGCCCAGCAGAGTCTCGCCGCCCAACATGGACAGGCACTAGGACGCAGTAATCAGGTGCGGAACGCTTGATTCATGTAAAGTTGCTCTACCGATGTTGCGAGTGGCACCCCAATGCTTTTACACCCGGGTCCAGCTCTTTGGCAGGGTGTGAGGTAGCAAGTGCACTCCCCCCCTCGTCACCGTGGTGGCACCAGAACTGGTTCCCGTCAGTACTAGTTCCCGCAAGGGACGGTAGAGTGTACCTGAAAGTACAGGCTCTGCAGGCGCATACAACATGGCGCACCTTGCCAGGGCCGGAGCACTGCGGATCGGCCCACTGCTGCAGCCGCGCTGCGCCTTGCACCGCGCTGAGCCGCTGAGGCCGTGCGCACGGCACGCACAGCGTCCAAGGTGCCTCCTGTCACTCGCTGATTTGCATTTGCAACAAACCCATGCATGCGCATGTTGTATACTGAATTGTGCCTTGTCAAGCAGGCCCACTCTTCTGCGCCTGCCAGGTGAGCAGAATTGCGCCTTCACCAGATGGTCTGCTTGCATTTTTCTGAGGCTCGAGTCATGTTACAACATGCCAATGCAGTCTTGTAGTGTACCGTGCCAGGCCAGGTCACGTTTAAGGCTTGTGTTGTGGTGCCAGCTCTGACTCGCGCTTGAATGTGTATACTATTGTACGTGTTGCAATATTTCGATTGGTCGCGCAAAGCGCAGACCAGTGCTCGTGGCGCACGGCGCAACCGGTGCCGCTCTCCGCGCCGCACAGCAGCTGGTCACGTTCCAGCAAGTGTGCTGCAGCGCCTTCTGCTGACGGACCTGTCTCCGAAGCAGGTGCGCTAGGTTCCTGCACAATTCCATATCTGCAGGCATGGGAAGGCACGGGAAGCCAAGGAATTCTGCAACAACCTTTAAATCTCTCATGGTTTCTTGCAGGGAAAGGGTGCCTCATGCAGACACAATGCAGGCACAATGAAGTCGGCAGCCCGAGTGCTTGGTAACACCACCGAGCTTTGCTTCCCTTGCAGACCTGCCGAGCGTCCCTCTGGGGGAGGTCGTGAAGGGCAACCTGCGCTGGCTGCTGCTCATCACCATCGCCGTGCCGATCTGGGCCTACCAGGGAGCGCTGGCGCTCGGGGCCATGACGTTCGCGTGCGTCCCTCAGGGCCTCTCGCCTTTGCCTTTCCCCGAGTCGGACTTGTCGCCGCCATGATGCCCATGTGCTGTGCAGGCTTTGCAGTGCGCTGCACACTTGCACACCTCTGAGCGCAGACTGGCGAGGCCCAGCGCTGAGCACATGCTCACTCGGGGTGGCAGGCGGGAGGAGTTTTTTGCGAGAAAAGACCGTGAGGGGATCGAGTACCCAGACCCTCCCGGCTCCGAGCACCGCTACATCCAGGCCAACGGTCTCAGGTGAAGGCACTATGCCTGCTTTGGATTCGTCTCCGCATCTTAACCCTTGAAAGGCGCTGGGGCTGTAGAAAGACTCTGCTGCAGTCCATATGCCTGAATTGATTATTACAAGCATCAAGACCTCTGTGCACGACAGTTTTCAGGTGCAGGCGGCTGATGGTGATCTGCAGCGCCCAGAGCGTGTGACACCTGCGCCCCATGCTCACCGTGGCCTCTGCATGCAGGTTCCACACAGTCACCACGGGTCGCGGAAAGGGCAAGCCGCTGATGCTGTTCCTGCACGGCTTCCCCGAGCTGTGGTACTCGTGGCGGCGGCAGCTCGACGAGTTTGCGGACGACTATGAGGTGCTGCCAGCGCTGGCGGCTTCTCTCAGCCCCATGCTGAAGGCAGCAAGAGGAAGCCTGTGAGCATCCGTGGACATAGAGCGCTTGGGAAACAGTGTTGGTGTCGCCCTGGGCGTACAGCGGCATCCTGCAAGGCTCCGTCCGGCTCCTTCCGGTCATGCCAAGTTGGCATGCAGCAGCTCGTGAGTCTGTAGGAGCTGCCAGCTGCAAGACGCCGGGAAGCCCTGCCTGACAGACGGCCGGCGCGGCAGTGCGTGGCCGTCGACATGCGCGGCTACAACCTGAGCGACAAGCCGCCCGGGCGCGAGGCGTACCGCATCGACGTGATGACCGAGGACGTGGCCGCGCTGGTCGGCGCGCTGGGCCACGAGCGGTGCGGGCCGCGCCTGGCACTGAGCTGCCCCGTGCCGCGCACGCCTGCATGCCACGAGGGCTTGGGCAGGGTCAGGAATGGCTGCAGAGGGGAGGGGTTGGTCATATAGCGCAGCACAGCTGCATGAGGAGCGAAAGATATGAGCTTCCAGGTCATGAGATGGCCCATGTCACTGTTTTCATATTTGGTTGCAATGCATGTCGCTCTTTCTGCTTCTACATTTCTAGCATGTGCCCAACGGCCTCCTGCATGCCTGCGAAGTGTGTAGGGAAGCACGACGCCGCTCTGAGCGCGCACGGCTGCCACGCAGGTGCACGCTTGTCGCTCACGACTGGTGAGCCCCCGCGCTTCATGGCGCGTCACCATCTCGTCCCTTTGCTTGCAGACAAGGGGTCTCACCAGGGCCTTGCTCTGGCTGCCTAGCCTGCTGCAATGCTCCTGCAGATGCTGCTTCCTAACCATGCTGTGTGCTGGCGCCATGTCTGACCAGTGTACTGTAACAGCCCTCCGGCAGTCCCACGCTGCACCGCCAGCCAGGCCGCGCCGACTGGAATGCGCCTGGCCCGCAGGGGCAGCAACATCGCGTGGTTCACGGCCGCGCTGCACCCGCATATTGTGGAGCGGCTGGTCATCTGTGCGCTGCCGCACCCGACCGCGGCCATGGAGAACATGGGCCTGCAGCAGTTCCGCAGGCGCGCCCGCACTGGCTCCACGTGTGCACACAGAGCAGTGAACAGCGATGCGCGCGTCCTTCTCCCAGTGCCGCCGCTGTCGGAAGGTGTCTTGCCGTGCGTCGCAAGTGACGTCGCATGTGACGTCGCGCTGCGTGCCGCGCGGTGCAAGCAGCGGTGTTTCCGCGGCCCCGCGCGCGGCCTTGCTGCTGTGGCGCAGGCTCCGGCGCGTTGAATGCGCTGGCGCCCCCCTGCAGTCACCGCAGAGCGCTGAGCATCAGCGCAGAGGCGCGCGGTGCATGCCGCATGCGTCGGCTCTGCGCACGGCGCGCCCCGCCCACGCAAGCACCCCACGAGCGCCCGCCCCGCTGCGCAGGTCCTGGTACATCCTCTTCTTCCAGGCGCCCGGCCTGCCGGAGCTGCTGTCGCTGGCGGCGGACTGCAAGTTCGTGGAGGACGCGCTGCGCGCCGGGCCCATCGCGCCGCGCCGCCCGGGCATCATCAGCGACGAGGACATCGAGCGGTGCGCCCCGCGCTGCCGGCCGTCCCTGCTCTGGCGCCCTGTCAGGCCCGCTCTCGCGGCTCAGGCTCGTGAAGCGCGCGCCCTTGACCATCAGCGACAAGGGCGTGCAGTGCTGCCCACTCTGCTTTCACCTATTGAATCCATGTCTGAGGCTGGGGTCTGACATGCGTAGGATATGGCCATGCACCGGGCCCATGCTTGTGAGCTCACTGCTCGAAGGCACAAGCGCGAGCGTCGAGCACGCCCACACCTCAAAGACTGGGAGCCTCAGCCCCTGACGACGAGGTCCCGGTGGGCATGAGCGGGGCCCGGGGAGCGCGCCCCTGAGCGCGCGCGCGCGCTCGCGCAGGTACAAGCAGGCACTGACGCGGCCGGGCGCGATGACTGCCACGCTCAACTACTACCGCAGCTGGGTGGACCGGGAGACGCGCTCGCCGGGCGCGCGCTACCTGGAGGGCAAGCGCCGGCTGCGCGCCGGCCTGCGCATGCCGGTGCTGATGGTGTACGCCGGTAACGACTCCGCGCTCGGGCCCGAGCTCGTCAACGTGCGCCCGCGGTCAGTTGACGGAATGGGCTGCCGGGTTGACCGCGTAGGACATCCAGTGCTGAGAGTGTTGCTCTCTCTGAGTGTCAAGAGGAGTGTGAGCTTTGCAGCATTGCCTGCCACACTGTGCACCCAAAGTCTGTGCCAATGAAAGGCACTGCCTGGAGGGCCTGATGGGGCGCGGCGGCCTGCGTGGCTTTCGGGCTAGGATGAGCAGAGGCTATGTCACGCACTCAGCCTTCGCGTGGCCGCCACAGAGTTGCAGACAGCCTTTCGCATAGGGGGCAGGCCAGTGCCGGTCCCGGTCATATCGATGCCACCTGCTAACCGTGCACGCATGCAAGCACGGGCCAGCATGGCAGCCCTGCACCGCGCATGCAAGGCGGCGCAGCCGCTGCTGCAGAGCCCGCCCGCAGGCCCGGTCTCACGCCAGTGGGGGCTCCCCGGGCGCGGCGCAGGGCACCGAGAAGTACGTCCCCGACCTCGACCTGCACGTGCTGGACAACTGCAGCCACTGGGTGCAGCAGGAGCGCTGGGAGGACACCAACCGGCTCATGCGCGCCTTCTTCGCGGCCAAGCCGCTCGCCGCGCCCGCCGCCGCGCCCGCGCGCGCGGTATCCGCCTGAGCGCGGCCGTCCGCCGGTGTGGGGCCTGCGCTTGGAGGAGGTGCGTCGGAGGCCACCTGCGGAGGCGCCTGATGGCGAGGTTGGGTACCCCCCCCGCCATCGGGCAGCGTGAGGAGTGCATCTTATCTCAGCATCCTTGCATACAGCCTGCAGGTTGCCGTCGTGCGGCCTGGGCTGTAGAGCGGTGCCCACTCAAAGGTCGTGGTATTTTTACGGGGAGGCAGTGCGCCAGTCCATTGCTGGCTCTTTCAGGCTGAGTTTCAGCCCTCCCTTATGTCACTTTTGCGGGCTCTGAGGGCTTTGAGGGCCAAAAGGGCAAGCCAGGAGCCACAGCTCTGCCATGGGTTCGTTGTCGTTCGGGTTCACGTCTTCAGCAAATGCTTATGCAGGCGCCTGCCTGCGCTGTTTGGTACCAGGACTGCAAGAGCAGGAGTGTGTAGGTGTAAAAGGGTCCGTCGGTCGCAAGGCACTCGGTGCTTTGCACATTGCATGCTTGCCAGAAGACCAGGTGCTGTCCCAGGGCACCAAAGGTTGGCACTATAAACACTGCCTAGTGGTGTGAATGCGCGGCCGCGGCCATGTGTCGTCTCGCAACGTCGGGCCAATCCACGGTGCACCCCTGGGCGCCGCACGCGCGCAGGCAGTCCAGGTCCTGCACACCCTCGCGCGCAGTCAGTCGCCGGGTACTCGCGCACCGCGCTGCTCAGCCTGCAAATGGTCAGGCTGCATCGCCTGGAGCCTTGCACGGCATGCTCAGCTCCCGGACCCAGCTGTGAGGGCATCAGGTACGGGGCACGCCGGTGCGCCAGCTGCATGTGCTGCAGCGCCGCCGCACGCCAACAGCATTGAAGCGCTCCAGCTCCAGCAGGTTAGCAAGTGGTGCACCCATCATGCCATGCACCTGGCCCTTTCGCCGCCACACCAGGGCAGCCCCTCCTCACCACGCCCAGGCAGCGCCCAGCCTGCCAGCAGCGGCGGGGGGCACCTCCAGGCTGCGCACGCCCCAGCCGCGCACGCTGTGCCCGGCCGTGCGTGCGGCGGCGACGCGCTCGGCGGTGCACGCGTTGGCGCGCGGGCACAGCTGCAGGGGCGGGGCGCCCACAGCGGCAGCAGTCTCGGCCGCCAGCTCCAACACGCCGCCATCCAGCTCCTGGACGAGCCAGGCGTGTCGCACTCGCGGCAGCAGCTGCGCGACCAAAACCTCATGTGGCAGGCGCCGCACAGGTGCTGAAGCGCTGGGGCCCCCCGGTGGCGGCCTAGGCAATGCCGCATGCTTTTATGACAGTGCATCCTTCTGTTGAAGTCATCTATGCTGCGCGAGAGCGGGCAGGCGTGGGGCACCCGCATCGAGCGCCTCAGCTGGTCCAAGTGGAAAGAGGTGATGGTGATGCCCGGGACGCCAAAGGCGTCACCCGCCTGTGCGTCCGCCCTGCGCGGGCGGCCGCCTCAGCACACTTTCAAGATCTCCGTATCACGGAGACTGTGCACAGAGCCTGTTGAGCTCCGCGCTGCTGTGCACACCTGCACGCCGGGGCACCGGCGCATGCACCGGCTGGCTCCGCCCGCCCCGCGGCACGCAGCGCCTCCGCGACCTTTGCGGGCAGCTCGGGCTGCGCTGACTTGAGCTCCTGGGCAAGAGTGGCAGGATGAAAGCTGTGAGGCTATCGCATCTGGAACTGGCCTTTCCATGTGTGGCTCGCCTGCCTTCCAGCTGTGGGTTCTGGGTGACGTAGGAGGCAGCCTGCGCTCCGTGGACCGCGCATGTGATGCCCGCCACAGCGCACAAGGCCGTGCTCAGCCTGAGGCAGTGAGCTCACCAGGTGCAGGTGGGCCTCCGCCAGGAGCGCCAGGACCTCGGTCAGCAGCGGGATGCGCTGCCCCGCATACTCGGCCGCAAACCAGCTCCCAGCGTCCAGGCGCCGCAGCTCGGCCGCGGAGAAGCTGCTCACCGCGCCTGCACACCAGGCTCCCAGCCGGCTCAGGTGCACCCGGGCCACACCGAGGACGCCCTGCCACTCTGCGGCAGCGCTGCCCTTCAGGTCCGCGCCGCGAGCAGCACCAGGCTCACCGGCCCCGTCGGTGGTCCTGTGCAGCTGCTCGCCATGGATTATCACAGGCACGCCGTCGGCGCTCAGCTGGCAGTCGGTTTCTATGTGCCAGAAGCCCTGGTCCGGCGTGTCACTGTGAGCCTGTTGCGCGCTGTGCAGCACAGTTGTGAGGCGCTGCTGAGCGGTGCGCGGCCCACCTGCTGCAAGGCTGCAGAGAACGCTGCCACGGTGTTCTCTGGTCGGGAGGCAGACAGCCCACGGTGTGCGATGAGCGCGAACGCCGCGCTTTCCACATGTGAGTCGCTCATTGCACCCAGCGCTGTGTAGCAGTCATGCTAAACTGCAGGTGTAGTGTTGGTATCAGGCTGTCCTGCGCTGCACACAGCGGCTGGAGAGCGACATTGCGATCTGACTGGCCTCTGCAAAGGGCACCCCAGACTTGAGCACCTCAATGCCTTCTCAAGGAGGTATGTGCGTCAAGCGCAGAGAACCGAGCAAGCAGGTCCTGCACGTACAACATCAGGTGTGCTTCAACTTTCCCGCGCGGTGTCGACCATCTGCCAGCTCGCTAAGGCGGGGCTTTTCAAACGGTGGGCTCAGCCCTAGAAAGCTGGAGCAGCGCGTCTCGAGGCAGAGATCAGCAACATCAGTTCGACACTGGCCTCTCTGCACCATTATACAGCACACCAAGTGTAGAGCCAACTGTTGCGGACGGCTGTCTCGCTGTGGCACTACACCGCTTCTGCACGCTGCATTGGTCACTTCGTCAGCGTGTGACTGTGGCGCCGCTTGAGCCAGAGTCCGACACCTGCTGGGCTGAGCGTTTGCGCTCCTGGCCGGCATATTCGCACCAAGCAGTACTGCGGCTGGCCTGGGCGGCCCCCACATGTGCGCACCCGCGCCCGATCGCACGCGAGACAGTGACTGGCTGCATTTACGCTGCCCTGGCTGCGCAGGGCAGGGCTTCCAGTGAGCCCCACGCGCACGCAGGTTGCCAGCGAGGACCATAACAGCTCACGCCCCTGCTGCAGGGCCAAGTGGGAGGACCGGGATAACCGCTGGATTGTGGAGGAGCGCAAGGATGGCGCCAACGTGAACGCGTGGCACTGGTCCGAGCGGAGCTGCCTGGCGTGGTCGCGGCAGCGGCTCGGCGAGCTGCTCACCGGGCTGCCCGCTGAGCTGGACCCCTCGCTCGGCCACGCCCGCGTCACCGGCGTGAAGGAGCTCACCGGCGAGGCGCGCCCCGCACGAGCAGGCGCCTGTGCGTTGCGTGCGCGCGCGCCCGGGAAGGCGCAGCGGCCGCTGCTGCCAGGTCCCAGCGAGCTGCGCGTGTTGCCCCACCCTGGCTGCAGGCGTGGTCGCAAGCTCGCCGGCAAAGAACAGTTGCATACACAGCCGCAAGCCTCCGCGGCTGCCTCGTTGCTGAGCAGGGCCAGCAGGGGTGCGCAATGTGCTTGGCAACAGGCACAAGCCACCCTGCGTACCTTTCAGGGGGGCGGCCATTTGGTGATGAAGAGAGCTGTGCCTGGCGCGGCGGCAGGCATTTATAACGGTAAGGAAAGGCAACAAGCGGCTCGCCGTCTACGACCTCACCCTGGTGCTCGCTTGGGCGGGCCGCTGGGAGGTCGACGGGCAGGAGGTAACGCCTGCCCGGCATGCTGCTCCTCGCATCATTGTGGCCGGTGCCTGCACATGCAGCATCCTTCCGTGTCTGGGGTCTGCCCCGGGTCTGCAGGTCAACTGCCGGGCACCCTGTTTGGTCAGTAAGGGCAGAGCACCAGCAGCCCGCGCCACAGGCGCCCTCTGCAGCCTGGGCTGCAGCTGACCTGTGCGGCGCTCGGCGGGCTCCGTGGTTGCATGTTTGAGCATGGCGCGCGCTGCGTAGGTGAAGGGCGAGATCAGGGTGGCGGAATTCGCGCTAGCGAACGAGCCCGAAGATTACATCTTCACGTGCACGGCAGACACCTCGGCCGGCACCGCGGATGCACAGGCACGGCTGCTCCCTCTCGGTGCATAATATTCTCGGCCCGGCGTGCAGACTGGTTTTGCCCCAATTTCTTTTAATTGTGGCACAAAGTGCTTCGGGGGGCCAGCAGGTGACTGGCTCAGTGTGTTCCTCACTTTCTGTGGCATACACGGGTGATCAGGGCTGCAAGCACACTGGCAACCTTCCTTGGCTGCCCTGCGGTTGAGTCGCACAGTGATGCGGCCTGCGGCGCATGCGCAGGCAAACCTGCGGGCGGCCATGGCGGCGCAGCGCGAAAAGCTGTACGCGCTGCTCGAGCGGTATGTGGCAGAATTAGGGCAGCTGTGATGCGCGGGGCAGGCGCGGGTCGGCCGCCGCGTGCGGCCCGACCAGACCGCCGCGGACCAGCCGCGCCAGCGGCAGCGCAAGCGCCTGCCGCACGCTCCTGGCGGCCGCAAGCTGTCCCACCCAATCACAGGCTGCTGGCCTTCCAGGCTGAGTGGTCTAGAGAGCGTGCGTGCAGAAGACAGTGAGACCTGGCCAGGGACTCGGACAATTCACCGTCCTGGCAATTTGGCGTAGCTTGACAGGCCATGTGGAGGTCACCACGGGGTGCAACTCTGACTTGCACAATCCCGCACCAGTCTGGCTTGGGCGCAGCAGGATGGGTGCTGGGTTGCATGCCAGAGCCGCTACTGACGCATGACATACTGTGCCGAGGCCGTTGCGCAAGCACCGGACCCCGCCGGTGACCACAATGACAGACTGGCTCGACATGCCGGGAGAGTGCTGCCCTTTCATCACCTTCCCCTGATGCGCAAAAGGCTCTGAAAGGTTCCGCAACAGCGCAACTCAGCAACAGCGCAAATCAACGGCGCGCACAGCACACCGCTCTGTTTGCCATGAGACGACTGTGCAAAAGGTCTGCAAACACTGACCCGAGGAGCACAGGCAGACCAGGCCGCTTCGACTGAACTGCCCCCCAGGCGCATGCATTCCGCAACAACACGCATGGCTAGCTGGCTGACGTGCTCCACAGTCCAGACTTGAGCAACAAACAGCAGAAGAGAGCGCTAATGCCCTGCCTACAGCCACACAACACAGACTTTGTTCTCGACAACAAGACAATGTCTGTCAGACTACCCCAGTAAACAAGGCCAAAACTACCCCAACATCACAAGACACACAAGGCGATGCGCCGAGTGGGATAGAGCAGCCTTGAACCCAGAAAACGTGGCGTCAGCGCCAGCGCGCGCTTTCGAGCATGACTCGTCTAGACCGCTGCCACGGCTTGAGAGCCCCGACACATCACTGCACCTCTGCAAAGGGCGTCTGGTCGCAGCCGAGCGCCAGCGCGTCGAAGTGCCGCCCCGACGGCGAGTGGCGCACAGCTGGCGGCGGCGGTCCGCGGTCGCTGCCGCGGCTGATCTGGCGCGACACGGAGCGCTTGGGCTGCGTGTCCATGTGCCGCGGGCACCGGCGCACCACCTGCGCGCCGCCGCCCGCCACCCGTGGGACGCGCGGACATGCTGCCATGCCCACCCCATGCGCGTGACAGGCGCATTTGAGCGCGCGAGGTCCTCTTCCGCCCTGCTTGAGCCCGTTGCGCTGCTGCCAGGCATGTCATCCGAGGATGGGCTGCCGCGATGTCAGTCAGCGGCACGGACTTCCCAACACAGACTTCCCAGCACGCCAAATGCGGCAGGCCATGCTGTCTGTGCCTGCTGACTTTCAGGCAACGGAGTGGCAGCGCTTGGGCAGCATTGATTGGCACAGCAGCTACCTATGCCTGCATGCAGCGCTGACACCGCCTCCTGTTGAGAGAAGAGGGGTTGCAGCAGCCGAGCACAAACAGTTGGACAGTCACATGCTCGCTCGCCCACGCCACCCCTGCCCATGCACAGCGCATGCAGGCCACGGCAGCAGCGGTCGGTGGCAAGCGCATGGTCTGCACCACCTGGGACCGGCTGTGCTCAGCCAGGGCGTTCAAGGGTTACAGCTAGGATTCAGGCGCGCCTGGCTGCTGCAGTGCACTGCGCCGTACATGGACGTGATGGGCGTGAAGTCGATGATCTGCACGTCGCCGCGGAAGTGGCTGTCGCGCACGATCTGGCGCGCCGTGTGCGCGTGCACGCTGATGATGCGGCTGTTGCCCAGGTTGAGCACGTTGCAGCCGTACAGCTGCGCGCGCGCGCCGCAGCGCGGCGTCAGGCGGCGTTCCCGCGCCCTTGGCGGCGTGGCAGCCGGTCCGATGTGTCACGCGGGCTCGGCAGCGAGGCTGGAATGACGCATGCTTCGACGCGCAATGAAATGTCGCATGCCTGAGTTTCCATGCCACGGACAATACCGTTTGATGCCATGCGCAATGCAGCCGTCGGCCGGTGCGTGCCACGGCCATGATGCATGAGCAAGCACCCTCCCGCCAGCCTCAGACTACGTGCAGACACCCGGACGCGCCGGCTGGCACCCGGAGCGGCCTCGGCGGGGGGGGCGGGGCGCGCGCCAGCTGGTCCGCGCCAACGACCGGGATGATGTGATAGCCGTTGTCGCGCATGTAGTCGGCGAACTCGACGCCCTGGCGCGACAGCGCGTATGGCTTGCCGGGCTCGGGGCGCGAGTACTCGTCCACCAGGCGGCGCGTGGGGCTGTCCTCGCCCATCATCTCCTCCAGCATGAGGCACACGTCGTCGCCCAGGATGCTGAACACGCAGTCCAGGTGCATGCGGTCCTGCGCGCGCCGCGCGCGGCGCATCGGCGCGCGCCCCCGTTTTGCGGGCACGAGCGCGGCTGCACCGCGCGCCGCTCTGCTGCAAGGCAGCAGGCAATTGGGAGTGCAGGGGGATGCTGCCCTCCGTTGCGCGGCGTGCAAGCGGGAGGTCCTTGCGCCCGAACACGACAAGCGAAGCAGCATGTGAATGAGTGCGCGGTGACGGTGGCGCGTCGGCTGGAGCTATGTCGCTCACGAACGCACTGCCCGCATCCGTGCTGTATCAGCCCGCCCTCCCACAAAACACCACCTCGCCTGTTTGAGCCCCACTGTGATAAAACCCTCTGTTCTGCTGTTGCCCACATGCACATCTCCAGAGGCTGGCTGCGCTGCTGGGCGCGAGGGCGGCCAGCAGGCGCGGCGCCCCGGGAGCGTGCGCCCCGGGCGCGGCCGCGCGCGGCGGCGGGCGCGCCTGGTGCTGCTCAAAGTCGTCGCGCACGACGGCCAGCCGGCTGGTGCCGAGCAGGTCGCCGTCCATGAGCTGCCGCGCGGCCTCGGAGTTGCTGCGCAGGCCGATGCCGACCAGCGCCAGGTCGCGTCCGGCCGGGAAGAAGTCGCCGCCCTCCAGGAAGCCTGGCACCCGGATCTCGCCCACGACCGGCAGGCCTGCGCCGCACGGCCGGCCCGCTCGCGCCGCCGTGCTGCGCGCCGGCGCCGCGGCGGGCGCGTCGCGCCCGCCGCAACCCGGGCGGCCGCCGGGCGCCGCGTGCCCGGCCAGGCGCCCGCCTCGGACAAGCCCGCAGGAGCCGCGCCTGATGACGCTCGCCTCTATTCGCCGCAGGCACATGTCGCCCACGAGCTTCCCGGGTGGGGCGCTCCCGGTCCGCAGGCGGGCCCCGGGCGCGGGCGGGCACGCGCACCCAGCTTGTTGAAGCAGAAGCGCATGAGCTCCACCTCCAGCTGGCGCTGCGGGCTGCGCAGGCGGCCCATGACAATGCCGCGGCAGGTCGTGACCTGCGCGGCGCGCGGCTGCATGTGGGAAGCAGCCTACTTGGTGCAGGCCCGCTCACGTGCTGCGCCCGCAGCAGCGACGGCCGCCCAAATAGGACCGCGCGCGCGCTTGCCTGTCTGTGCGCAGTCGCTCCGTAGCCAACTTGCTCTTCATTAGGCCAAAGTGCGCATCCCAAAGCGGGATCACTGGGCGAGCGGAGCGGCGCCGGGCAGCCCCCGCGCAGGCCCGAGCGCAGGCCGCAGCGCCACGCGGGGCGCCCGCGCCTGCTGGTCGCGCGTGTAGACCAGGTTGGACAGCGGCTGGAAGGTGTACGTGGCGGACAGGCCGGTGTCGCGGTACGAGGGCGCAACGTGCACGGTGGGGTTGATCAGGATGGTGTCAATGAGCTGCGCGATGCTCATGTGCTCCAGCACCTCGCGCATGTACGCATCGGTCAGGTAGTAGCGGTCCTGCGCGCGCGGCGCCGCCGCGTCGCATCAGGCCCGCGCCGCGCGCTCCGCTGGAGCGCCTCCGCTGGGGCAGCCGGGCGCCAGCGCGTGCCGGCGCGCGCCGGCACCGCCGGACAGGAACGCGCGGCAGGGGGCCGGGCGCTCGGGCGCCGGGGCGGTGCACGAGCTCAGCGCCGTGCCGGAACACGCCAGCCCTAAGACGCGCTCCGTCCACTGCGCGCCTGTGCCCCTTTGCGTGCGGGCGACTGCTGTGACAGCAGTGCATGCGATCTCCGCCCGCCTGTGCTTCCCTCGCTGCCTCCCCCATGCCCCAGCGCCCGCGCTCCTGCGGCTTGCGCGGGCCTCAGGCGCATGCAGGGCGCATCATCGACTTCCTCGTCGCGCAAATGCCCAGGCTGCCCACCACACAGGCGCCCGGGTGCACGCAGGGCCACGATGGGCACATGCGCACCTCCTCCGTGAGGTCCTCCACTGTGTGCCCCTCGGCGATCTGGTACACCAGCGCCTTCATGGCCAGCTCCTCCAGCTCCACGCGCGCGCCCACTGCGCCCGGCAGCCCCGTTCGGTGCATGACCTATCGTCATTCCGCTTGCGCGTCCTTGCCTGTCGAATTGCGCCTCGCTACCAACACTGCGCATGGAGCCCGAAGGACCTCACAGCACAAGTCTGAGAGGCGTCACAGCACAGCCGTCAGGCAACTGCCACGCTCCTTTATGGCAACGCGCCTCCACTACCCGAATCCTCCTAACGTTAGCACAAGTGGTCCGTATATACTGCACACCAGCGTCTGCTCTGTTGCAAGGAGCGCCAGACAGCTATGAGCATGCGCGGAGGGGGCTGCTGTCTAAGCCATCAGAGCCCATGACCTAAGGTAACCCTCCTTCCTGCCGCCGCGCGGCACCACCGCGCTGGCAGCCAACGAGCGGCGTGCGCACTGTGGTCCCCAACGCCGTACGCCATCACGTCCCTCACTGTCAGCACCTTGACGCCAGCCTCACGCATTACGCGCCGGAACTCAGCATGCGCCGCCTTTGCTGTCTCCAGGTTGACTGGCCGCTCGTACAGCGAAGCCCTGCACGGTACAAAATGCACTGACTTGCGGCTGAGGGGCCGGCTGCTCATGCAGGCTGCTGGTGCGTTAAAGCAAGGTCGACGAGCACTGGTGCAGGTGTGCGTCTGCCAACAAAAGCAGCGATAGAGGTATTGAAAACACCACTGTAACAATGTGTTGCGAGCTCCACGCAGTCACAGTGCCAGGCAGTCTTACACACAGCACACGCCGCGACGCATACCTGGGGTGCAGGCCCCCCATCATCAGCGACGTGCCCTCAGGCTCGCACACCAGCACTACTTCGGCCATCTCGTTCTCGTGCTCCTGTATGGCGCTGTGGTGGTGGTGCGCTGACTCGTGCACAAGCACTGCCCCAGAGCTGCGTGACTGCAGCAAGTCCCGCTTGGGCACCAGCGTGCTCTCAGGTGCCACCGCCAGCACGTCCCGCATTGAGTCCGAGTGTGGGATGGTGCCGCCATTGGCACGTTCCCGCATGGCTCCTGCCTTTCACCGACCTGCGTTCCACGGCGTACTCTATATAGTTCGGGGAGGTGAGAGCAGCTTAAGCTGCATTCACGTGCTGAGCGGAGGAACTGGCGCTCAGCGGGTTAGGGTCGTGCTGGGCGTGCTGAAGACCCGAGCAGCTCTGCAAATCGAGCATTTTATTCATTCATTCTGGCTGGCGATCAGGCTTACAGGTCATCAACATACATGATGTCCATGATCATCATGGCATGACGGATCACGGTTGACTCTCTTGTCGGTAGAGTGAAAGCCGCTGTGCTTCTGATGCTTGCTGCACAGCCTGTGGCAAACCTGGGCTGCTGCTTGTAACGAGGATTACGCGCAGCAGGCAGGATGATAAGCGAGGCGCAATCGCGCTGGGCTGCATAGCCGCTCCAGGCATGATTTTATGGAATAGCTAGGGCGGCCTCGGGCCTGCTACCTGGCCTGACTGCAGCCGCTGCAGTGTGAGGTTAACAGTGGCACACCGGATGCCGACCTGCAGACATGTGGGGAGCTCGAGGGAAAGAAGGAGATCGCCGAACCGGGCCCCACTCAGAGAGAAGTTGTCATAGCTCGCCATGCGCTGCTCGGCTGCAAGCAAGGTCAGGAGGTGCTTTTTGCTGCCTAAACACAACAGGTACTGCAGGCGCTGCAAGGCTGGTTCAGTGCGCCACCATGCAAGGGCCCCATCGCCAGGGGCCAGTGCTCGCCTGCCCAGGCGCCCAGCCTGGCAGCGGGGTGCCCTTGGCAATGGCCAGCTACCCCTGGCCGCCCGCAAGTCTTCGTGCCGCCCTTGGCGCGCCTGCTCCCTCCAGACAACTGCGTCTCGGCGCGCCTGCTCCGCCTGCGCTTGGTGCGCCCGCTCCTCACCTGCAAGTGACACCCGTACCAACTCCACTGGGGCCCGACCTCGGCCTGCGCGGCCTCCGCCAACCGCACACGGCCAGGTCAGAGTGGACCCACACGCTATGTCAGAGTGAACCAAGCCCGAGCACAGCACCAGGCAGCAGTGTTGACATCAGACACACCGCTTCGCTCGACGCCCACGGCTCCCGTGCGCGCTTGCGCTGCTGGCCGCTCAGCGCGCCCTGCTAAGCGCTCCCCGCCGCCAGGTTGGACCCGACGCTGCCCGCTGACGTGCTTCTGGTGGCTGGCGGTGCAGCTCTGCACCGCTTGACAGCCCTGGGCGGCGGCGGCGCCTCCTGGCCAGCGCTACCGTCCGCGTCCTCGCTGCCGCTGTCGCTGCCGTCCTCAGAGGACTGATCGCTTGCACGCTGTGCAGCATATTCCCGCAGCACCAGCACCAATTGCCTGCAATTGCGCAGCACATCTTGCAGGTCTTCCTCCTCGTCGGACGAATCCTGCTCCTGCCGGAAGTCTTCTTCCAGCGTTTGCTCCATCCTTAAGATATACAACCGCTCTTGATTGTACCAGCATGCCATAGCTATCAAGAGAAGATCACGCACACCAGGTGGCACCATGGCTCTCTGAGCAGTAAGAGTGAAATGCAAGGCCAGCTGTTGCAGAATTCAAATGTGTCTGAGAGTGAAAGGAAGAAGATGAGAACTGCGTCCTGTACAACCATGGGACGGCCATCAGTCATCGAGCCAGGCAACTGCGGCTGGGCCGCATACGTAGACGACGTTCAAAGGCGGCGGACGGAGGAGACAGACATCGCCTGTGCAGCCCGCACGGAGCGTGTTGATGAGGCTAATAACGCAGGTGCACGCCGCTTTGCTCACCACACGTCGTTGCGCTGCTGTGCCCGGACAAACAAGCACTCAACAGACGCGGGGACAGCTCAAGCCAGCGCTCCCCTACGGACCGCCAAGGCTAGCCTGTGCACAGCGCGCCTGCGCACGCGCCTTCCAGGAGCCGGCCTATGCCCCGGAGGGCACAGGGCCAGCGCAGGCGCGGGGCAGGCTCTTTGCCAACTTCACGGTGTACAAGGGCAAGGCCGCTATGGCGCTCAAGGTGCGGACGACGGCCGGACGTGCTTGGCCAAGGTCGGGGGGGTGTGGCACGCAGATGACAGGACGCCGCGCCGCAGGTCATCAAGCCGTCCTGGCAGGCGACGCCTGACGGCGACTACAGGCTGGCCAGAGCGGGCACGGTGCTGCTGGAGCTGGCGCCGGTGGTGTCGGGCGGCGGCAGCCAGCCCGGCGAACGCAGGTGCGCGCACGCCTGACCTCGCCGCAGCACCACCCGCCCCAGCTGCGGTCGCTTGAGGCGAAGACGAGCGCGGGGCAGGTATAACTGGGCGGACGGCAAGCAGACGTTCGCGCTGTCCGCGGTGGAGCTCGGCGCCCTGATCGACCCGCCGCCTGACGGCATTAAAGACATGTTCCACGACCCCAACATGGGCAGCAGGTGAGCGTCCTGCTGCGCTGCCGGCCCGCCGTCCGCTCAGCACGGCACGGCGCCGCACGGCGCACGCGTGCCCCGCTCGCTGACAAGGCTCTGCCGTGTGGCAAGCGCAGCGGCTCGGGGCAGGTGACAAAGAGCCTGGCCTTCAAGCCCATGCCGAACGAGGTAACCCGGCCCCCCATTGCGCTGCATGCATGTATGCCACACGGCTGCATGTGTATTGCATGGCTGCATGTATGTCGCACGGCTGCCCTGCGAGTTTACCTGCGGCTGCCTTGAGTGAGGCTGAGTGTCAGTGCAGTACCCCGTAGTGCCCCGCAAAGGCACATGCATGTGACGTATGTGCGTCCTCCTCAGTGACCTACGCGTGGGCGCGCAGCCCGGGGGCTGGTTCCTGTCCCTGTCCGTGCGAGAGGGCCGCGCCCAGCAGACCAGTCTCGGCGTGCCCGTGTCCCGCGCAGAGTTTGCCGTTATGCGCGCTCTGGCCAACGTGCGCCCGTGCTTGGAGCTCATGCTTGCTGTTCACAGCGCTGCATGCGCCGCTGGCCATCCGTGCCCAGTGACCGCGGTGCTTGTCCTGACGCCATCATATCGCAGCTCGAGCGCGCTGGCTATCTGTCTGCCAAATCTGCCAAAGAAGCCACGCGCTCGTGTGGGGATGCGCAGCACATCATCCCGTACCTGCTTGGCTGGAGCGAGATGATGGTGCAGACCCCCAACATCATCTCTGGCGCGGCCGGCCCGGAGAGCGGCGGCGGCCCACCTTTCTAACCCAGCGAGGTCCAACAGTCTGCAGGCTGCGCCTGTAAAGTGTCCAGCGTTGCTTCAGTGTGTTGTGCGCCAGCTGGTCATGTCGCAAGTGGTCGCCACATTTGGCTTCTGACTTAGAGAGTGTGAGGAGAGGGCCCAGCAAATATCGATGTTTGCTATGCTGTTTTGAGTTGTGTTTCAACACACTGAGCTTGTGCTAGCCACTACAGGGGTCTGTAACATACCTCACTTCGTGAGGCTTGTAGAAAGACATCAAGCCTTCCTTCTTTCACTCATTGGTCTATTGCATGTCATGCCTCTGCCATGAAAGGAAAGCAAGAACAAAGGGAGCATTCAGCCGAGGTGCCCACACGTCCCTGGCAATCCTGACAAGCAAGAGCTGCACTATAGGGCCTGCTGGCAACCTTCCTGCTCTTGAGGCAGCCCAACCAGCCAATAGCGCTAAAAGTGGGGGTCGGACAAAACATCGTCCCGAGGCTGCTAGACCAGCGCCGTATTGGACGCGAAGCATGTAATATACAGACAACCAGCTGGACGTGTGCGCTGGCTGAAAGCCTCCACCCAAGCATCCTTGTGGGCCTGCTGCCGGCCCAGAGTCATCACCCGACCTCCTAAGATTCCACGATGGTGTTTGGACACTGCCAAACTGGTCTCTGCGCGGGCGCCATCCCTTGAACAATGCTGAGAAGCTACAGGGCCCAAAATAGCACGACAGTGCCACCCTGGTAACGATACACCTACAAGAGGCGAGTGCGTGCAAGCCCCAGAGCTTGACGCCTGGTGTCTATTGGCTTGGCGCCTTGACAGTGACGCCTGTCAGGACGCCCGCTTGGCAACAACGCTTACGCGCGCGGCGAAACCCGCTCTCCTCACCCATCTCCACGCTCCTCACACAGGTTGGGCGGCCAGGCGCGCCGGCCTGTCCCAGGAGCCAGGCGGCCCCTGCAGGCGCCGCAAGCTCCGCCACATCGTTGGGGACCCCATGGACCAGGCAGGGTAAACCTGGGTACCCCCCTCATGCGCCCGCGCACAAGCCCTTTGCAGCGCGCTAGGGGCTGGAGGCGGCACCCGCGGCCGCGTCCGCCTCCGGCCGCACCTCCTCCAGCCGCCAGCCCTTCGGCGTGGTGGCGCCGTCAAAGTGCACGATGAACTGGTGAAACTGGCGCAGCGCGGGCCGGTGGCCGATGGACAGCATGGTGATGCCCTGCTTCATGCAGGCGCGATACAGCACCACCTCGCCGTCCGCGCTCACCTAGCGCCGCGACCCGGGCGCGCGCGACGTCAGGACCACCATAATCAGTGGTCCAGACTTGATGGCGCTTGCAGGGCGCTTGCAGGGCTTCGGGCATCCATCGCACACGCCTCTATGGTACAGAGCGACCCAGGCGTAACAGCACAGATCATGTCTGCGGTTGCCGCAGAGCGCAGCAGGGCTAGGCACAGCTTTTGCAGCCGAGCGATTGGCACCGCCGGCGGGACCAGCGTGACAGCAGGCGCACGACGTGCTGGTTGCGGGGAGGCCGGGGGGGGGGGCGCACCGCGGAGGTGCACTCGTCCAGGATGGCGTAGGTCGGGTTGTGGAAGAGCAGTCGGGCCATTGCAATGCGCTGGCGCTCGCCTGCATGACGTGGCCAGGCGGGCGATGAGAGGATGAGCTGCTGAAGCGCTGCACATGGGTCAAGCAATGCAGTGCTGCGCAGCCCTATCAGCCAGACTGCAGCCGGCAGCCGCGGCTGCAGAAGGGAGGCATGCCCAGTGCTTATGGCTGCAAATTCCTCATTCACAGCGTACCGCCGTGCGCCGCGGCCCAAACACAGCCCAGGCCAGACATTGCTTCCTCTTCCTGCCTGGTGCTGACCTCCCATACGCCCCCTTGGTCACGGCTGCAGCCACATGCGCCTCGCCCATGCTGTCGCCGCTCCGCAGACCCTGCCTGGCGCTGCTCACAGGGCGGCACACACGCCGAACAGCAGCTGCCACACGCCACGCTCCTCGGCAATCCCCGTGACGCGTCCGGAAGTTATTAACCTATAGGAAAAGGAAAGCGCCTATTGTGCGGGCCCAGGCGGGCGGCGGGCGACCAGCACGGGGGCGCGCGCACCGCCGGAGAGCGTCTCATTCCAGTTCTGCACCTGCCACCAGCCGCTGCCGCGGCCGAGCAGGTAGTCCAGCTCCACGGCCTCCAGCGCGGCGCACAGGCGCTCCTCCAGCGCGTCCGGCGCCAGGTGCGCGTGCGGCATGTGCTGGAAGCGCGCGCGCTCGGCGCCGCTCGCCGCCGCCCAGACCGCGGCGGGCGGGTGCGGGTAGAGCAGCTGGTCGCGCAGGCTGCCCGAGACCAGGTACGGCCGCTGGCTGATGTAGAACAGGCTGCTGCTCTGCTTGGGCGGCACCGTGATCTCGCCCGCCTGCGCGCGCCGGCGCGCGTGTCGGGCTCGGCGCGGCGCGGCGCCCCGGCCGGCCGCGCCGCGAGGCGGCGGCCGCCACGGCCTTGCGGCACGCAGCGTCCCAGGCAGAGGCGGCAGCATGGAGCCGGCGCGTCAGGCACCCGAACAGAGCCTTCATGCTGTAAGGTCTCGATACTTTGCTGCGCCTGCGACATCCAGCAGGGCATCCTTATCGCCTTACACGTACTGCACAAGCTGCAAGCAGACACTCCCACCCGCAAATTCAGATTAATACCAACATACAATCCACTCAGTTGAACAAGCGTTGCGCGCCTGCAGCGGCCACAGGCCCGCCAGCACCCGGAAGAGGGAGCTCTTGCCGCTGCCTGCGCGCACGGGCCAACCACAGGCCCATAAGGGTGGGCGCCCAATATGCGCCGCACGCTGCCCCAGATGCGCCTGTGCTCGGGTACGCTGTCAGTGCCACTGCAACATGGCAGGTGGTTGACCCCGGAGAAAGCGCATCAACGAAGCGCTTGCAGTTTCACAACTGCATAGTTATAAGTGCGAGTGCATCGCACGGGCGGGCGCGACGCGACGTTCGGCCCCATGATGAGGCAGGAGCGGCCGCGCGGGACCTCGAAGGTCAGCTCGCGCACGAGCCGCGTGCCGTCCGGCGCGTTGAGCGCCACGCGCTGGAAGCGCACCACCTCGCCCTCGTGCCGCTTGGGCTCCGGCAGGCCCTCCGCGTCCTCGATCAGGTTGCTGGACGACACGTTGCGGTAGTCTGCGCGCAGCGCGCATGCGCGTGACGGCCGCAGGCGCTTGCCGCGTCAGCGCGGCCCCGCCCGCCGGCCCGGCCTCCCCGCGCCGGGCGCGCCGGGAGCCGGTCGCGAGGCGTGCTGCCGACAGGAAACACGCGTGTGCACGGCGGCGCGCGCACGAGGTGCAAGGGATGAGCTGAGGGACGCGAGATGAATGAGGCGGTCGGGGCCGCACAGAGCGAGCTGGTGGTGTCGTCGGGGTTGCCCATGCTCAGGCGCTGCACCTGCTCCAGCAGCTCAGCCACGCGCGACGTGTGGCCCGCCAGCGACGTCACACGCTTGTACACCAGCACCAGGTCGCCCACGCCCCTGCCGGCCGCGCCCGCGCACGTGTTGGCCGACACCCTCTGCTCTTTCGACCTCTGGTTTTGGCAGCTTCTTCACATGACACGCGCGCCTCTGCTCGTCACGGCAGACCCATACACTACTGCATCAATGCGGCAATGAGGGACGAGGGAAAGAGGCCGGATTTGGGCTGCTGATAGCGCAAGCGCCACGCTGACAGGAACCAGCACTGCATTTGCGCCCCGTCCCCGCGGGAGGCGCGCACCTCGATGTGTTCTGCAGGAGCCGCATCGACCGGATGTAGTCCTGCGCGCACCGCGAGCCCCCAGCCTCAGCCGCCGCGCAGCCACGGCAGTCTGGCCACCCGTCCGCGGCAGCACGCAGGTTGGCAGGGGCGCAGCCTCCGTGCGCCGTGCAACCAGCCAGCGCCGGCGCGCGCGCGCGCGCAGGGGGCAGAGCGCAGGGCGCGCGCGCCTGGGTGAGGTCCGCCTGCGAGGCGCGCAGCGCCGGGTCGCGGAAGTAGAGCGGCGCGGCGTACACCAGCAGCGCGACCACGCTCGCAAAGTACTTCACCATGTACCCGTCGAACACCTGCGCACCGATCGGAGGTCCTCAGGCGCTGCCGGCTGCGCTCGCAAATGTACTTTATCATTTACCCCTCGAACGCCTGCAGGCCGACGGCAGGTTGGAGCCGCTGCTGGCTGCCACGGGTGCAGCGGGCGGTCCGGCTGCTGTCAGGGCACCAGGGCCCCTTGCGCCGGGTCAGCCCGCTCCCCACCCCGCAGGCGCGCGCTGGTTGAGGTCTGGTTTCAGATGCGCACAGCGCCGTCATCGCCAGGTCAGGCGGCCCGGCCGCCAGCGCGCGCGCGGCCCCGCGGGGCCGCCGGCCGGGGCGGCGAGACGGGCGGCGCGCGCGCCTGCTGGATGAAGCGCTGGAAGGCACTGAGGCGCGCGTGGCGCAGCAGGCGCTGCAGGTGGCGGTTCAGGATCATCTGCTCGGCCGCGCCCGCGGGCGGGTCGTTGAACGCCACATCCTCCGCGTTGACCACCAGCCGCTGCACGCGCGCGCGCCGGCTCGTCGCCGTGCAGGGCACGCCGCGGGCTTTTCCATGGGAGTGGGTCGCTGGCCGGGTCTTGCGCGAGAGGGGTCCAGGGTACAGGATTCACCGCAGTGTGCAGGAAACTTCAAGCGAAGGCATGAGGCGGACGGCTGCGGCATACAGCAGTCGCACAAGGTAAACCTGTGCGCCCGGACCCCTGAGCGCATTCCAGGGCAGGGCCATGGGCGGGCGCTTGACGCGGGCGCGCGCCTGGTGCGCATTGCGGAAGGCGCCGGAGAGCGCGGTCTCCTGCGCGGTCATCAGCGCAAGCGGCGGCGACAGCGCGCGCAGCGCCAGCGCGCTGCGGCCGCCGGCCCGACAGGCGTCAGGCGGGCGGGCACGCGGCCGGGCAGGTGCGGGGCAAGCGGCTGGGTCCTGCAGCTGACATCTTTCCAAAATGCTAGCAGCATGCTGATTGAGAGGGGCAGGCACTGCCACATGCAGCCCCGACATTTGGGACACTCCCGCTAACAACGTGAGAAAGTGTGTGCAGGGTAATTGGGCCGCACCTGGCGATATAGTATGCGTATAGCCCGAATTGACCCTGCGAGCATAGCGTCTCAGCGCGCATGAACAGCACAGAGCATGCACGTGAGCCAAAGGCAAATAGTCATTGATTATCAGTGCAAAGCGCCACCATGAGCATCTCGAGTGACATGCGGCCAGGGCGGCACCTTGTACCCCATCGTCTTGCTCAGGCTGCGCGTGAAGAGCAGCACATCCAGCAGCGGCTTGAACGTGTACGAGTACTGCGCGCGGGCGCCAGCAGGCGAGCTCATGACACGCGCACGGGCTTTACACCCACACGAACACCCGGGCGCCGCCTCATGCAAGCACACGCGTCAACATGCATCACCTACTTACCAATGTCTGATACGCATGCTTTGAAGCAGTTGCAAAGGCAGCACCTGTGACTGCTTTCACACACACTGCAACAAGCCGCGGCATGCGCCGCCTGCGGCGTGAGGGGCCGCACGAGCTCAGCGATGGCAAAGCTGAACTTCTCCACGTCCTCGGTGATACGCTGGTCCGCGTTCGTGAGCCCTGCCGCGCGTTGGCGCACCCGCATTGACACGCAAGCAGACTCATGTCCGGCCCCGCAGCCTCAGGTGGGCGGCATGGTCCCCATCTCTCGCGGCGCTCGGCCTACTCGCGCCTGCGCTCTGCGCTGGCACCCATGTGCTGGCAGCGCTACGATAGCGCCTCACACATCAGGGAGACACATTGCATGCCGTGCTGGAGGGCCAAGCGCGGGCGCCGCACCGCCTAGTACGGAGGCGGAGTAGTACGCGCGCTTGCTGCAGTACAGGCTGTGCAGCTTGTGCGTCAGCCGGCGCATGAAGGCCAGCTGGATCTGCTTCTGCATGAAGCGCAGGCCGCTGTTGACGACCGCGGCCGGGATCGCCACCCCCGCGAAGGCCGCCAGGCCTGCCCCCCGCGCACGCCGCGATTCGGGCATCAGGGCGCCACGGCCTGCATGCTTATAGGAGCAGCAGACACAGCCTGTCACGGCGCTCGGCATCAGCCAGGCCGCCACTCTGGCGCGTCTGGGCTAGGCGGGGCAGGGCGACAGCCCACCTGCTGCAAAGCGCGTAAAGTTCTGGCTGATGAGGTGCCGCCCGGCGCGCGCCTCGATCTTCGAGATGTGGTCTGCGCGTCCCGCAACAGTCACAGGCGCCCGCGCTGGCGGGCCTGCACCGTCCAGCAGGCTTACTATCCTGGGGGCGGACCAGTCAGGAAGGTCCGCGAAACCAGCAGGACGCCCTGGAAGAGGATGAGCGCAGCCTCGCGCGACATCGGCTCCGGCACGCAGCTGCAGCCACACGCGGTTCAGCTTTCAGCGTGCACGATCAGCGCGCAACAGCGCTCAGCGTGCACGCCTGCTCCTGCAGACGTGTGCAGGAGCAGGCAACAGCATGGCCCTGGGCGCGTGGTGGTCCCCCGGCCCCCGCACATGGCCAGGATGGTGCTGAGCCGCTTGAAGAAGACGGAGTCCACGGCGACCTTGCTCTTGGCGCCCTTGCCGGCGCCATTGCGCCTGCCCTCGTCCACCTCCGCGCACAGCGCGTTCTGCGAGCCACACGCTGGTCCGTCAGTGTGCTTGAGCACGTGAGTGACGACTCGACGCGTCGACACAGCAGGCTCGTGGGCCAGGCCCAGGGCCGAGCACGGGCGGTGCGGCGCGCCTGCTCGCGCTGGGCGCGGTGGACTTCCTTTTGAACTTGCCGTCCTCCAGCGACGCCGCCCGCCAACACAACAACCTGTGTCGCGCAGAGCGGAGTCGCTCCAGCGCACGGCGCTGCAGCCGCTTGGCAAGGGCAACCAGCTCGCGGAGCAATGCCGGGCGCGCACCGCTATCACGCGCTTCTGGTTCAGCGTCAGGCCAGGCAGGATGCCCTCCATCCTGGCGCTGGCGCGCCCCCTGCGCGCGCGATGCGGGCCTGCCCCGCCTGAAAAAGAGCTTTCAAGCGATGCTGGCAGGCTGGTGCCGTTGGTCACGCCGATGAACAGCAGAGTGGGACAGTTCTGCTGTGATCACAGCACAACAGCTCGCACTCCAAACTGTAGGCATGAACCTATATTAACGAGTCAGCGTTTACCCAGAGGCCTTCCCTCCCTCTGACCGGGTGAATTCTTTCTTGAGAGCCGCGCTCCATTGGAAAGCGCTTGCCTCGGCAGCAGCAGAGCGGTCCTGTAGAGCATACTGAGCTGCCCCAGGCAGAGCCTGAACTCGGCGGGCCTGCAGAAAAATATATAGGTGCAGCAGAGGCAGACCGCATGGTGCAGCCCCCAGCGTCCACAGGTGGAGGCGCGGGCGAGCCGCCTCTGAGGCCGGACGACCTGCCTGCAGCCTTTTGGGATGCATACCCCGAGAACGCGGACAACCCGGACCTGGCGGCCATCAACGCGCTGCTGGAGGAGTCCACGCCAGAGGAGCGGGCTGACACATACAAAGTGAGGCACTTGCGGTGTGGCCCTTTGGTTTCCAGTACAAAGGCCAGCACTGGGCAGCAGAGAGCCTTCGTAAAGGGCAGGCACTAGTGACACGCGGAACGTGTCACAAGTAGGAGCAGCAAAGTTCGTTCCAGCCCTGGTGTGCTGCCGCGCAGAACCAGGGCAACGACGCGCTCAAGCGCGGCCTGCAGCTGAGGAAGAAGTTCTACCTGCGCGAGGCGCTCGGCCTGTACACGCGCGGCCTGGACCTGAGGTGCCGCGACGCCGCGCTGGCGGCCGCGCTGTTCAGCAACCGCGCGCAGGCGCACCTGCTGCTGGGCAACAACCGCAGCGCGCTGGACGACGCGCTGACCGCGCTGCGCGCCGACGTGACCAACGTCAAGGCGCGCTGGCTGGGGCTGCCCCGGAGGCCCTCAGGTCCGGCCAGGTGCATGCGGTGCCTGCGGGAGATGCAGGCTGCCATGCAGTGAGCTTTGTTTAAGAATTTAAGAAGCATGCTAGGTGACTATTGCTCATGAGGTGTGTTTGGGTACTGCCCCTGAAGCGCATGTGCTTGCAATGAGCAGTCCTTTTGCATGACTCGCAACAGGCCTGTTGTTGGCGGGCTGCAGGCGCACTACCGGGCAGCGCGGGCTGCAATTGCGCTGGGCGACTTTGCGCGCGCGGCCGAGGCATGCGCGGGGGGGCTGCGCGTGGCGCCCGATGCGCCGGAGCTCGCCAGTCTGCGGGACACTGTGACTGAGCGCGCCGCTGCCAAGCAGGCGCGGCTGCACTGCCCAGAACGGGTTTAGCACAGCGTATACTGCACTGCTGTGAGCCTCCGACCATACTCATGTGGGAGCATCTGTTGTGAGCAAGTGACAGGGGTCCCGGCATGCTGAGCACAGCAGTGCATAGAACATGATGGCGTTGGATGATCAAGCGTGCATTCGGCAGGCGGAAGAGCAGCGAGCGGCTGCGGAAGCCGCGGCCGCGCGGCAGCCGGCGAGGCAGCTGGCGAGAGCTATACATGACCGCGGCTGGCGCATGGGGCTGCCGCAGCTCAGCGTGGGTGCGCGCAGCGGCTTGGAGCGGCTAATTCACAGGCCCGCACATGCTGCTGAAGTCATCACCCCCAAGCTGCTTATACAGAGATAGGACAGTGAGCGCAGCTGCTAGTGCAATTTGCTCCCCTAGCACTACATGCATTCTTACTGCTGGGCCGCAAACTCAGGATTCCTGTGCTGCATCCAGGCGCACGCAAGCCAACGCTCGATGTGGACGGGCAGGTGCACTGGCCGCTGATGTTTGTGTACCCTGAGACCATGCAGGTGCGGCGCAGGCCCTACATTATGATGCAGGCGAGGCCTGCCGCATGTTGTTGCACGCCACTGCAGCTGTCTTTGACACTTTCTAGCGTCCAAGCAGCTCTGGCTCCGCATCGACTGGCTAGCACGAGCTGGGTGTGGCATGTTGACAGTTGCCTTGTAAGGTGTCCGCTGGACAGCAAGTCAATGCATGCATTCTCACCTGCAGGTGCATGGCCGCTGTGTCGGGCGCAGGATGGCCTGCCCTGCGCCACGGGAGCAGGCACGAGAATGTCGCGCCAACCTGTGCCAAGGCTGACATGCAGGGTGTCTTTGGTCAGGCAGGCTCCAGGCCCTTGCCAGCGCACCAGCAGCAGGGCGCACGCGCGCAGACCGACGTGGTGGAGGACGCGGCGGAGGCCGACACGCTGGACGACCACCTCGACGCCATGTTCGCGCCCGACGCGCCGCCGCTGGCGTGGGACGCGGCCGCCGAGTACACGCGGCGCCGCCTGGAGCTGTACTACCTCGCGCACGCCGCAGACCCGCTGGACGAGGACGCGCTGGCGGAGGTGGGCGCCGTGTGGCCCCCGCAGGGCGTGTGTAGGGCTCTCGCACACGGGCATGCTGCGCGCGGCGGTATGCTCTCATACAACTGTGCTCATGAGCGGCAATGCCGGTGCAGCCAGCGCGCCGGGGATCCGTGACTGGCAGTCTGCATCCCCCCGTGGCGGCCTCGTCTGAGAGCATGCATGACGTGCGACTCTGCTTGTCCCTGCTCGCTGGCCCTGTGCGAGGTCTGCAGCGTGTCCGAAACGAACCAACGCGTGCGAAGCGCGGGCGCTGCGTAGGCGCTGCACGGCGGCTGGCTGGCGGGCGCGTCCGACGCCGGGCCGCAGCGCTACGGCGCGCGCGCGGCGCGCTGGGTGCGCGTGGACCCGGCTGCCACGCTGGGCGCGGTCCTGGCGGCGCCCGACCATGTTGTGCCGGGCGTGCCGGTGTTCTTCGTGGTGGCCGCGGGCACAGCCTTCCGGGACCGCTTCCTGGCGGCTGAGGAGGCGGGGCCTGCAGGCTGAGGCTAACGCCGTACCCTGTCGCATGTGCTCAGAGCTGGGAGCTAATTCACAGCAGACTTGGACTGATTATGGGTCGTAAGGACACGGACACTGGCTGTTGCCGGATGGAACAGCTGCGTGCACCACAGGCACCATCGCCCTCCCGACTAAGCTTCGGACGCAGCGCGGACCACGCTACCTACATTGACACACTGGCCGCACCCAACAGGACAATCTATCCACGCCTATTCCTAGCTCAAAAACAGGAAGAGCAGAAACCAAAACTCTAAGCAGGAGTGGAGCCTATACTAGAGTGACTGCGCGCGCATGCAGACCAGCATCAGATCAGCAACAGATGGGCTGTCCCCCACTCATCTACACTCACTCACACAGGACAGCACACAGGTCTAGTGTTGCGCGGGGCCTGCACAAACCAGGTAGGACTACCCGGTAGCAGCCACTGACAGCCATAGCCCGCCCACGCAACGCAGCCACAGAGGCCATGCACGCACCGCAGCAGCTGCATGAGCACACACCGCCGAGAAGCTGCATCGGGCGGCCTGCAGCAGGACGCGCCGCGCAAGCCTTCCGCCCACACGGGCGAGCGCCGCGCGCGCACAACAGCAAGCCAAGATAGGCTGGCTGAGACGCGGCGGCAGGCTGGCGCTCGTGCAGCTAATGCCTGGACAGCCAGAGGCGGATCGGCGCCCACGACCCGCAAGGGCCGGCCCTTGGGCGGGCCGCCGGCGGCGCCTACGTGGACGTGACGCCGGCGAGGCCGAACGCAGGTATCAGGGCCATGTACGCGGCGACCAGCAGCGGCAGCAGCAGCACGGCCGCCATGTACTGCCAGAACAGCAGCGCGGCCATCTCTTTTTCGTGGTTGCCGTGCATCGTCGCGATGGCCTGGATGTTGATCGCCGTCGGCGACGAGTTCTGCAGCAGCAGCACGAAGACGAACATGGGGTTGAGCGGCGCGTACGCGCCCAGCTCGGCGCCGCCGATGACCATGGCGCCGCCCGCGCCGGGCACCAGCGTCAGCCGCGCGGCGATCACGCCCGCGACGCTCGCCCAGCCGATCGCCGCGCGCCCGGGCCCCTTCTCCAGCACCGCGCCGAGCGTGAAGCTCATGGCCGGCACGGTGGCCTGCGCCAGGATCGCGAGCGCGTCCGTCGCGAACTTGAGCGGCGCGGCCGGCCCGAACAGCAGCGCCTTGAGCGGCGGGATGCAGCCGACGGCCAGCCCGATGAGCGACACGAACGTCGGCACGGGCACGATGTCGAAGAAGCGCGCCGCGCCGTAGCCCACCGCGCGCCACGCCCGCGCCAGGCCCGTGCGTAACCTGTGCATGCGCCAGGCTGCGTGGGTGATGTGGTGGGCTTGCGACCATTAGCCTTTTATTCAGCTCGCTGGATATACGCGCTAAAGCACGCACTGGGCACGGCAGGTGCACCGCAGCCAGGCCCGCAGGGCACCGCCAAGAGTATGCGCATGAGCAGGCTGCGCCCGAGAGGCATGCATGGCCAGCGCGAGTGGCAGGGCGCGTGCTTTCAGCCGATGGTGCGGCCGATGGTGCGGACCCATGCGCAGCGCGCGCGCACGCCGCACCTCTGTGAGGCCGACCGCGCGGGCGCCGCCTCCGCTTCCTCGACCTGCAGCGCGGACGTCATGCTGACGCTGGTGAAGTCGGCGCCCGAGCGCACGGACACCGTGCGCACGAGCGCGGGGCGGCCGCGCGCGCTCTTGCCCGCCGCCGCGATCGCGGCGTTGAGGTCGGTGGCGCTGTCTGCGCGGCGCCCGCCCCCACTTGAGCCTGTGCATGGTTGCGTGTCATACAAGAAGCAGGCAGCAGTGGCCCGTGCGCTTTGCCTGTGGCATGCATGCGCGCATACCACAGCATGGCTTGGCAACGCAAAGTGCAGAGAGTGAGACGTCGTCGCAGGCGTTCGCTGCGGACGCACCGCTGCGCTGGGCGTCCGCGGCGGGCTCCTTGTCGCTGTCGCCGGCGGGCGCGGCCGGCGGCGCTGAGGTGGGCAGCGCGGGCTGCGGCTCCAGCTGCGCAGCACATGCGGTTTGCATCAGCGCGCATGCATGCGCACTCTTGTAACAAGTCTGAGTGCGGCATCACCGTGTGGCGCCCAGCGGAGGTGCGCAGCATGCCCTGGATAGGTAAGTCTCAAGCACGCCGCGGGAGGAGCCTGCATGCAGCGGATCTGCGTGCGCAGCGCCCGGGCGCGCCCCCCGCGCCCGGCGGCGGCGCACCCACGGCCGCGGCTTGAGCAGGTGGTAGGACACGGCGTGGTGGAAGATGGACGCGATGGCCATGCCCACGACGACGTACGCGATGCCCGTGTCGGTGCAGCTGGGCCCCAGCGCGGCCGCGAACAGCAGCTTGGGGTCGGCGCACACGCTGGTGACCAGCATCAGCGGCAGCTGGTTCAGGTTGCCCAGGCCGGTGGCGACGATGACGTGGCGGCGCAGGTGCGGCGGCGTGCGCGTGGCCAGCGCGACCAGCGCGCCCAGGCCCAGGCCGCCGCAGACGGTGGCGACGACGTTGACCACGATCGGCCACCAGTGCGCCAGCAGCGCGGCCGTGACCGCCGGCGTGACCTTGACGAACGTGATCGCCGGCAGCAGCACGTAGAACACCATCTTGCTGAGCGCCGTGCGCACGGTCGGCGTGATGATGCCCTGCGCGCCCCGCGGCGCGTCTCAGCTCGCTGCTGCGAGCGGGCGGGCGCCTCAGCTCGAACCGGGCTCTGGTGGGAGGCCAAGGTCCCGCGAGCAGACTTTGACAGGCGCTGCTACGAGCTGGGCGCGCACCAGCCTCGCCATCAGGGACCCAGCAGCGCAGAGGAGGATGATCTCCAGCACTGCAAGGAAAGAGTAGAGGAACAGGGAGCCGAAGCTCGACATTGTGGTGGACTTTCGGGCTGGTCAGAGCCCACCGCCCCCAGCAGCCTGCCCGTGCTTCTGTACCAACGTTCCGGCGGCCTGCTCAAAGTACGTTTGCGATACGCAGTTGGGGTTCGGGACCCCTTCGAGCACGGATGCGCTTCATCGCTGCGCAGCACTGCCAGCTGTTGCCGGTCAACTACCGGAGCATTCGCGCCCATGCGCTGCTATAGCTATAACGGCTCGGCACAGCTGCGTTCCAGCTAGAAAATTTTGAAATTCAAAATGATGACTCATGACATCCCCTGGTTGTACTTGACTCGCGCCAAGCTACTTAAGCCTTCTACGTTTTTTTCTCTACCACAACTATCAGCCCTGCCAGCACCACATTCCCGGAACAGCTCCTGACCCCAGTCTCTCGTCCCGCCTCGTGCAGCAGCATGGCGACCCAAACTCTCCTGGAGCCCCGGCGCTCCTCGACGTCGCGCGTGTCGCTGCGCCTGTCTCTGCCAACTCGGGAAAGCGACATCCTCCAGGCGCAGGAGGATGCCATGGCGGTTGTGAGGTCGGGCACCCGCCAAGCCTGATCTGCGAGGACCCAAGAAAGTTGTTTGTGCAGGCCAGTCGAGCGATTGCATCTGCGTTGTGGCCGCCAGTGGCAGTGCAGCTGCCGCTGTGTGAAGTGATGTGTGAAGTGATCAGCCATGGCTGCTTGGGCTCTTGCTTGCTACCGGCTGGCCACCCTCCCCTGAGACGGTGTGGGGGCGCTGCAGGGCGTACACCAAGATGGTGGGCGGCCCGGCGCCCACCGTGGACGCCCCCGTGGAGGCGCCGGCCACCAAGCGGGAGCTCACGCGCACGCTGTCGCGGCAGCTCTCGCGCACGCTGTCACGGAAGGTCTCCATGACGCTCAGGCCGGCGGCAGAGGTGCCTGCGCCCGAGCTCGCCGACCTGGTCACCGCCAAGGACGTGCTGATGGAGCTGCCGCCGCGCCTGCCCGACAGCGAGATCGCCAAGCTCGAGTGCGCCCCCCTGCCTGCGCCTGGCCGCGCCTTCCAGCCGCCGCCCTGCGTCCTGCCCTGTGCCTCCCCAACATGCCTGGAAAGAGCACATGCATGATCGACATGGCAGCCGTTCGGGAGGGCGTCGGGCTGAGCCCGACCGTGCGCGCAGGACGAGCGGGCCAATGGGCCAGGTCAAGCCGTACACGATCGTGCGCGACCTGTCGGCCTGGACCGCCGCGGACTGGGAGGGCCGCGAGCACGAGTTCGAGTATGAGCTGACGTCGGAGGACCTGGCCGAGGTGGAGGCCGCGCTGGCGGAGGCCACCAAGCGCAACCTGCCCATCCAGGTGCCCAGCCTGCCTCTGCACCCGCCAGACAACCACCTTATTTCCTAACAGGCTCTGCGCCCGCTGCCACCAGCATCTAGGCTGACTGCTGCATGTGAGGACTGCATGGGCTGGCCAGTGCATGGTCCATGTGACAGAAGGCATGGCTGGCGTAACTCCCACCGTAACCCCAGCCACCCACATGATTAGGCGGGTGCATGCCTGCTTCCTGCCACCTTCCTGCAGACGTTCGCGGCGTGCTGCACCGACACACACGCCGCCAGGGCGCGCCCGGCCCCATGCGGGAGGCACGCATGCCAAGCGCCGGCGCCCGCCCGGCCGCGCAGGAGATCAAGCGCGAGGACTTCCCGCTGCCGACGCTGGGCCCGCGCCTGGAGGAGCTCGGCGCGGCCGCGTTCAAGGGCCGCGGCTTCCAGCTCGTCCGGTGCGCCCCTGGGCCACCATGGGATTTTAGCGCGCCATGAAGACGCAGGCCGGCCTCGATAGTGCTGTGCCGCACGAGGTGGCCGCCGCATGTGGGCCGCTTGCTGACGCTGCGTGGCGGGGGCGCTGGAGCGTCAGGTGACTGTTACTGCAGCGCCGCGATCCGCCTGCTGACATGCGCTGAGGACCATACCCCGCCACTGGCCTGCTATGCCTCAAGATGGCACCTCGGCGCCCCCGGACGGCGCTTTGACGCGGCGCGCGCGCGCGCAGGGGCCTGCCGGTCGACCACTGGACCAAGAAGCAGAGCATCATGGTGTACTGGGGCATGGCCGCGTACTGGGGCGAGGCGCGCCCGCAGAGCCGCAAGGGCGCCATGGTCGAGCACGTCAAGGCGGCCGGCGTCGCGTCCAAGGGCCCCGCAGACCCCGGCCGCCCGCAGCACTCGCCGGTCGCACACTCGTACCACACCGACAGCGCCGATGCGGTCGCGCTGCTGTGCCTGCAGCAGGCGCCCGAGGGCGGCCTGTCCTCCTGGTGCTCCAGCGTTGCCGTGCACAACGAGATGATCAAGCGCGGGCGCGCCGACCTGGTCAAGGCGCGCCGCGCCCGCACGGCGCTTGCCTCAACTCGTCACTGCAGCCTTGCCCTGCTGCGTTGCACGTTGTCCGCAGGAGTGCAATGGCCGTATGCGAGCGCGGCGATGTGCTGGCTGTTCTCCATGCTCATGGTGGTGTGTGTGTGGTCGCGCCGCACGCACAACCCTTCATTTGGGACTGCTGTGTGTCAGCCATGCATGCGCTGCCGGGCAAGCATGCTCTGCTCTGCACGGTCCGGCGGCCACCACCCCAGGGCCGGGGGCTGACGGCGCGCGCGGCGGGGCAGGTGCTGGCGGAGGCGGACTGGGCGCGCGACCGCCGCGGCGACCTCGCGCCGGGCGGCGAGCAGGGCGCGCCCTGGTTCCAGATCCCGATCGTCTCGTACGCGGGCGGCAACCTGACGACCGTGTTCGCGCCGCACCTGGTGCGCATGGCGCAGCGCTGGGCCGACGCGCCGCGGCTCACGCCGGAGCAGCAGGAGGCGATGGACATGGTCACCGCGCTCGCCGGCAGCGAGGAGCTGCGCCTGCAGATGAAGCTGCGCCCGGGCGACATCCAGCTCTGCTACAACCACACGATGCTGCACGCGCGCTCCACGTTCAAGGACGGCGACGGCCCCGGCGAGCAGCGCCACCTGGTGCGCCTCTGGCTCGCGCCGCGCGAGGACCGCGAGCTGCCCGAGGAGTATGAGCAGTTCACCGGCTCCAACGAGCCCGGCGCGCGCGGCGGCATCGTGCACGCGCCCGGCGCGCGCCTGCACGTGCCCCTGGACAAGTACTGAGCGGCGCCGGCCGCGCGCGTGAGCTGTCCCCGCGCGTGGGTTCGGGCGCTTCGGGGGCGCCTCTGACAACAGTCTGCCACTGACCATGGGCGGCCATGCTGGCGACCATGCGAGGCGCTTAGCTTGATGACTTGATGTGTGCACATGTTCAGGTGCAATCTAGGATTTTTCATGTTCCATTAGGGTCAAGCGTGCTTGCATTGTAGACCGCTCTGGTCCTCACGCTTGCTTGGTTTTGCTGGCGCTGAGAGCATAGGGCCCTGCCCCACTCGCATTTGGCGCGGAGGTCGATGGGACGCCTTTCTCGTGCTGCCGCCGCTTGCTGTGTGCGCGTCGCACTCAGGCCTGATTGCCTTGGCGCATGGCTGCATACTCCGCATGGCACTGGAAGGACGCGAACCTATGCTATAGCTAGGGGTGGAGTGTTGATGGCAACCCTTGTCTGCATGCTTTCGGCATATAGCTGTATACATTTGACATGATTTTGCTTGGAAGTGCGTGCAGATTTTGAAGAGACTGCTGTGAGGGTAGTGTGTGTCCCACCTCGCTGGCAGAGGGCGGATAAGAGTGAGGCAGGTCATGCACAGCGTGTAGAGCACGAGGACAAAGACAAGAGCACTGTGCAAGCCCCTGGCCACTCGAGCAGACATGCGCATCCCAACAAACACTGATACATCATGTGCCAGAATGTCCTCATCAGACAGCATGCCTCGCCATGTCCACAGCTTTCCACCCCCAGGCATGCGATTGAAGAGCCAGGCTGCGTACACTGCTTTACATCATCGTTGCCGTCATAACACACCGTGAGCACCCAAAGAGTCACAAGTACATTTGCACGTCATGACCGACCAACGCAGATATTCACTGAGCCCTCTCAGACATATCATGACAAAACTGAGGCAGAGGCGGCAGCGCCTCCTTGCGGCACTCCATGGAAGCTACAAGTAATACAAAACGCAAATGACACCACCCACTGCTAACACGGCAGTCTGCTGGCTATTTATCCACCAACCACATCATCTGATCAGGTCACTTGACAGCAGCCAGCACGTCAGAGACACCGGTCAAGCCCTGACAAGGCCTCGCCAGTTGCAGACGCATTGCAGGCTACCCCTCTGCACGCACTCAGGCCTTGCCAAACACCTCCTCCAGCGCCTCTGAGAAGATGCCCAGCGCGGTGTTGATCTCTGCCTCGCTGATTGACAGCGGCGGCAGGAAGCGGACCGTCTCACGCGCGCCTGCCCCGCGCACAGTCAGGACTCTTCATACGATAACTCCCGAGATCTTTTGAAGCCGCCCGGTATGAGTCGCAAACTGTGTCCCAGTCCGTCCTCACATGACCTTGTCACATGCCCATTGCATTGCCAAGTTATGCAGGCAGTGTCAGCTCCCTGAGCTGAGCGTGCAGGCGAGACAGGGGTTAGTCCGGCCATCTGAGCGCAGGCGGGCAGTCGCATGTACGCACGGTGCGGCTGTGCGCACCGGCGCTGAGCAGGATCATGTTGCGCTTGCCGCAGGCCTTGGTGATCTTGGCGGCCAGGCCGTACGGCGCCTTGAGCCCGCCGCCCGGCTCGCCAAACTCAGCCGCTACCATCAGTCCGCGGCCGCGCACGTCGATGATTGGGAAGCGCTGCGCCAGGTCCAGCAGGCCCTGCCACGCCCGCAGCCCGTCGCAACCAGAGCCCGGGCGAGCATCTGCGCGCCATATCTTGAAGCGGGGCTGATCTGGCCTCACTGAGACCTGCCATGCGCTGCAGGCGCGGCGGCATGCGCGGACGGCGGGGGGTGAAGGGAGGCCGTGCGGACCGTGGGGCGCATGCGCAAGCAGGCGCGGCGCGGCCGTGCGCAGGCCGCGCGGCGCGGCGGGCGGCGCACCGCGGTCAGCTGCCGGCCGCGCAGCTCAGCGTTCTCCAGCAGGCCCTCGCCCTCGATGACGTCCAGCGTGGCCACGGCGGCCGCGCAGGCGAGCGGCCCGCCGCCGTACGTGCCGCCCATCGTGCCCGGCGCGAGGCCCTCGTGCACGTGGTCCTTCATGGCCAGGCCGGCGAACGGGAAGCCGGCGGCGATGCCCTTGGCGAACGTCATGATGTCCGGCTGCGCGTCGTCGGCGAGCAGGTGCTGGTGGCCCCACCACTTGCCCGTGCGGCCCACGCCCGACTGCACCTGCGCCCCCGAGCAGGCGCGGCGCTGGGCGGAGCGTCATGCGCAGAGCGCCCCATATGCGCAGCAGGACGGTGTTTGCTACTATTGCGGTCCGTCTCTCCAGACAAACTGAGCCCCGACCCGCAAATTGAAGCGCGGGAGGAGACGACCCGAAGCTGGGGGTGGGCAAGTGCGTTTCTGTCAGCACAGGCATGAGGCCGGTGAGGTTGGTCTTTGGTGGCACACTGTCCTGAAAGGGCGGGAGGCCATGCTGATGGCACAGCTCGCGCACGCTCAGTTGCGCGCGCACAGGGAGGGGGCTGGCTCTGGCACCAGGGATCTGCAGTGTGAAGCTATCACCTAAGCCAGATGCGTGGCGGGTTTGCAAGCCGCGCCTTACAAAACAACCAGGCAAGCCTCTGGCACACCACGCGTAGTTTCGCTGGGAAGCGCTGATTGCCGAGGCACAAGCACCACAACGTGCCTGCGGCACAGCCTGTGCATGCAGGCAGAGGGCGCTGGTGACGGCAAGAACGCGCCGCAGCGCCGGCACAGCGGTCCGCATCAGCCCGCGCAGCTGCAGCATGGGGCCGCATGACCCGCCGGACGCAGCCGGCGGCTGCTGGGCGCAGGCCCGGGCCCGCGCCTCGTCCAGGATGAGCAGCAGGCCGTGCTTGTCGCACAGCTTGCGCAGGCCGGGCAGGAAGGCGGGCGGCGGCGTCAGGAAGCCGCCCTCGCCCAGGATGGGCTCCACGATGACGGCCGCGGTCTCGCTCGGCGCCGTCTGCTGCTTCAGGAGCCACTCCATGGCCTCCAGCGGCCCGTTGCAGCATATACGCGCGCTGTACGAGTCGTACGGCGGGACGTTGGGCGCCACCTGTGCGCGCCGGCCGCGGTCACACCCGGGGGTGCACGGAGTGAGCTGCCGACCTGCCTCACTTGTCACTGCTCCGTCCTGGATGCGGAGCAGGGCGCCATGCACATGATGAGACGGCATCAGCGTGAGTCTCAAGCGTCCTGATCATATGTCCGCAGAACAGTCCTGCGAGAGCGCTGATAGCAAAGCAGCACGGACGCCAGCATGCGGTAAACTCACCGCCGTGTGGGGCCACACATCGCGAGCAGCATGAGGCCGCTCCTGGTGAGTGGGGACTTGAACACGTGCACATCAAGCTGCACCATGCGCCGGCCTCATAGGCGCAGGGATGGGCCGGGGCGTGCCTTGTACCACTCGTCGCCGTCGGGCGCGCACGCGCGCGCCTTGCAGTGCAGGCAGTACGGGTAGGGCGCGACCGAGACGGAGGGCATCAGCGGCGAGAAGCCCTGCCGGTAGTATGTCTTGGACGTGGTGATGGCCATGGCGCCGTACGTGCGCCCGTGGAACGAGTTCTGCGCGGCGGCAGGCCTCAGGGCACGCCGGGGTGGCATGGGAAAGCTGGCTAACTTGAAACCGGCGCCCGGCCTCCTCCCAGAACCCCGACCGCGGCTGAGGCAGGCGGGGGGCGGACCTCGAAGCAGATGATGTTCTGCTTGCCGGTGTGCGCGCGCGCGACCTTGATGGCGTTGTCGACCGCCTCCGAGCCCGAGTTGGCGAAGAAGAAGCGCGTGAGCTGGGAGGGGCAGATCTTCAGCAGGCGGTCCAGCAGCGCCGCCTGCACACCAGGTTTCCGGTCACCCGCCCGCCCGCGGCCTGCCTTGCAGCCGGACGTGCGCAGTCCGGCACAGGGCCCGACCATCGGAGGCGTCGCTGGGAAGATGTTCTGCTGTGGGTGGATGACGCGCGCCGCCTGGTCCTGGATGGCTTTCACCACCTTCGGGTGGCTGTGCCCGGTCGACACCACGCCGATGCCTGCAGGCACACAACGCTTATACAGCGGCTCTGACCTCCGCGCCAGGTTGGCAGCAGCAGCGGCAGCACCCAAGGCCCACCAGCGCCCATGTCCAGGTGCTTTTGGCCATCGGTCGTCCAGATGTAGCTGCCCTTTGCGTGGTCTGCGATGTAGTCCTGCGTGCGTGCAGGAGGCGTTGCGCACGGGTGCACAACATCCGCCGGATAAGCGGGAGCTACTCAGACCGTATGCCGTGAGTCATCATGACAGAAGGGCGCACCGAGAAGTGAGCAACAGCAGGCACGAGGTGCTGGCGGATCTGGTTCACAGCATCTGGTGAGTGCGCTTCCACTGCTGCCAGCAGGCCGCTGGCTGCAGCCTCCGCAGCGCGGAGGGGCTGTGCCGGCATTGGGTCGCCTTGAGCGGTGCGCTTACCACCTGACCGTGTAAGGCGCCTTGTCCTCTCGCGCAGGGGTAAATGAATGAATGAATGAAGAGCATCAGTCCCTCGCTCCGAGGACAGAGTAATACGAGCAAAACCTAGCTCCGCTGCATGACAGCTAGGGCAAGGTGCCTGCCGCCAAGACCATGGCCCTCCTCCTTTTTGCTGTAAGGTCCTGCACTAGGCACAGTGTGTGCTGGGTACTTTTGAAGCCCGTGTGCAGCCACGTGATTGTTGAGTAGCTGCAAACTCGGTCTGGTGAAGTCCCGCAGCCTCAGGCTGAGGCCCTTAGTAGCTTTGCATAGCCTGTGGAGGCGTGCCTGGTGCTGTGGATCAGAATACTGCCTTGGGTGTGCGAAAAAACCATGGCATGCGACTGGTAGGCTGTCCACAGGCTTGTCCGACATGCAGTGTGTACATTTCAGATGTACAGTAGCCTGCACAGGCTTTCTGTTTAAACATACAAATAGCCCTGCATTCGCACGACATGATAGGGAGGCGTGCATGATAGTCAAGACGATCAGGGTGCAGGACACCAGAACTGAAAGGAATGGCCGTCTAGCATCAACGTCAAGGACACAAGGTGCATGAGCATCAAGCTAGCACTTGAGCGGGAACCTAATCATGGTGAGAAGCGGCGTTCATTACAGTCTGAGGCACGCTGCCTCCCTCGCGCTTACATCATGGTACCCGTAGCATCATCACAGTTTGTGACAGCGCATGCACCTTGCACAGGGGGTGCCCCCACGCATGGGTTTTCTGCTTTCCACCACCATAATCCGCATTGCTCCGCCCAGTCACAATCTCATTAATATGCTACCCCCAGCCCTATAATAATGGCGCACTAGGCAAGTGCAGTCGCTGTGCAGCGCGGCACAATGCTAGCATGATGGAGTCTGCTGCAAGCTGCACCCGACGAACAAAAAAGGTGTTGCAATGTCTGCAAACAGCGTATAGGGGGCACAGCATCATCCCCTGCTGATCACATGCAGGCGGCCAGCACTGCTTCCTGACAGCATGCCAGGATGGCTAGCTGGCAAAACAGAGCGCATGCGCATGAGTGCCAGCATCGGCGAACGAACAGCAACGGGCAGCCCTCCGCAGCAAGCAGTGGAAACAGGCGGTCAGGCGCACAGCCCCGCACAGCGGCTGTGGCGCGCGAGCGCAAGCCGTTACTGGCAGTGCTCGGCGTGCGGTGCCCTGGGTCACGCGCGGGCGGCCTAGGTGGACGCGACGACGGGCACCGTGCCCTGCGTCGCCATGTTGTAGTTGTCCTCCACGTACGGCCAGTTGACCACATTCCACCTGGCGCCCAGGGCGCTCCGCGTGTCAGCCAAAGTAGCAGAACTATCGAGCTTTGCGTCATGAGCCTTTGCATCCTCTCCCATGCCCCAATACTTGGGGCCCTGGCGGGCCACCAGGTGGGACAGGCTAGGCAGAACGGCCGCGGCGTCAGCACACCACCTCAACCAGCTGCGACTTGTCGCACCAGCCAAAGCGTGTGTCAAGCAGTGAAGCCGTCTGCCGAGCGCTGAACTGCGGCCGGGCGGGCGGCGCACCAGTTCCTGATGTACGACGGGCGCGAGGCGTTGTACTTGAGGTAGTAGGCGTGCTCCCAGACGTCCAGGGTCAGGACGGGGATGCCGCGCACGTCCGCGCTCTGCTGCAGCGGGTTGTCCTGCGCGCGCGACGCGCGTCCCCGTCAGCACCCTGTCACGCAGGCGCCCGTCGCGCTGCACTTGTGCAGCCATCGCCTGGCATGCATACGTGCAAGCAGCGCACAGCTGCCTGGCTGAACAGGCGCTGCCGTGACAAGTGGCATGGCCCGGTAGTAGCGCACGCGCAGGCGCCGGAGCCAGGCGCTGCGCGCGCCTGGTTGGGCGTGCTGAGCGTGACGAGCGCGTTGTTTCGGCTGGGCGACACGATCAGCCACGCAAAGCCGGACCCGAAGCGCGTGACGCCCGTCTCGGTGAAGTTGGCCTTGAACGCCGTGAAGTTGCCCCAGGTGGCGTCGATGGCCTTGGACAGGGCGCTGTCCGTGGACGGCGCGTTGGCGCTGGCGTTGCCCGTGGGCGGCGCCATGCACTTGAAGTAGAACGCGTGGTTCCAGGCGCCGCCGGCGTTGTTGCTGCCGCGTGCACGCATGTCAGCGTCGCTGTTGTGTCTTTCAACTAGCTGATCCGAAGCCAGGGATGCGCGTGCGCCTTATCAGCGGCTCACCATCTGAGGTGCTCAGGCGTGGGCGCGAACGCCTGCAGGCAGGCAGGTCCAAGCAGGCACTCCCCAGACGCTCCCACAATAGCGTTTTGGAAGGCTTCTGGAAGCATGCGCTGCCACCCCAGTGACCCGGCCACACCGCTCGCACGTCCAAGGGCAGGCGAGCCTGCAGCCCGCACCGGATGGCGGTGGCGCGCGCGGTGCTGCCGAAGGCGTCCGTGCCGACATAGTGGTTGAGGCCCAGCAGCGTCAAGTCCTTCGCGGCGGACGGCGCGGTGGCGAGCGCGTTGTTCGTGTTGGTTACATAGGCCAGGTTGTGCACGTCATGGTGCAGGTGCATGGTCGTCGTGTCGATGTACTGCGCGGCACAGCCGCCCTCAGTTTTGGCGCGGGCCCTGCCGACGCAGCTGCCTGGACAGAAGCTAGCTCAAGACCAGACGTGTCTCCAGGCACCGCTGAACATGCTCACACCATAACTTTCAACTGTCTCCACAAAGTCAAGCCGCGCACCGGCTCCAGGGCGCTGTAGTCGTACGGCAGGGGCGGCAGCGTCAAGTTCTTGGCTGCGTGCACACAGTGGCGCTCGCACAAGTGTTCTCTCTGATAATGGCTTGATGCAGGCCACGCAGTGCTGGCGGTTGGAAAACGGGACACATCTGCAGGTGGAGGAGCAGGCAGCCGTGAAGTGCTCTGGCAGGCAAGCCCTGCCACGACACAGTGTTGGAGTGTGAGGCGCACATGACCCAGAGTAGGTGTACGCTGCGGACGGCGACGGCGCAAGCAGAGCGCGCCCGCACGCAAGCTGCAGGCAGGCGAACGCCAGGCATGCTGCCGCAAGCATGGATGTGCGGCCCATTCTGCGCAGCACATCCCGCGCGTCAGTGGCCGCGGATAAACAGGCCAACCCAAGCGGATGCCTCCGCCTAGCCTGCAGGTCACCCGAGCACCTTCTTATCCAACAACGTCTAGGCGGCAGTGCAGCGTCTCCTCAAGTGTTAGGTGCTGGGTCGGTGTCGAACCTGTGCGGTTGGCTCCCGGCTCCGCTTGCAGGTGCTGTTCGCTTGAACTCTGTTTTTTGCAAAGCGATCCCGCGCTTTTATCGCTGCAAAGCTTGACTGATGACACCTGCGCCCGGCTTCGCGGGAGCTGCTTTCGTCAATTTCTTCTTCCTGTCTTGTCGTTGCAGAAGACGGTGATTAGATCCTGCCCAGAACGGTGTCATGTCCGCATGGAGCCCGATGGGCACCATGCGCATGGAGCACCGAGCCCGGGCAACTTGACGGTGCAGAGCGCATGCTGCACCCAGTCCCCTTTTGCGCCACTCCGTGCCGATGCGCATGTGTGATCCTGACGCGGAACGAGGTGCTGTGCCAGGGCCCGACAGCCGCTGCGGTCCTGCCAACCACGAATGGGCTGCACCAGCGCTCTGCACTGTACCCAAACGCCGCCCGAGACAGCCCGCGGCCGCTGAGGCGCCGTAGCGCGCGCAACGGCCTCCTTGCCAGCGCGCACCGCCCCGCGTGCGACAGCGCACAGGGACTGTAATGTGACCCGGACAGGCACCCCACGCGACAGGCATCGCACGCGATGCAGCGCCTGCAGGCCCTCCGCGGCCGCGTCCAGGGCCTAGCGCCGTTGCGTAAGCCGGCCGAGGAGGCGGCGCCCGCCGCTGCAGCGCCGCAGCCCGCGGCGCTGCGCAGGCCGACCGACCCGCTCCGCCAGCTGCGCGACAGGTGACGCCGCGTGCCGCCCCCGCGGCCCCGCCTGCTGCCGCACAGCGCGCCGCCTCTGCAGCGCCGTGCGGGCGCGCTCCGAGCGCGGCCTGTCGATCCGGTTGCTGGCGCTCACGCTGGCGCGCCCCACCCGCGCGCAGGGCAGAGGAGCTCGAGGGGCAGCTGTCGGTGGCGCGCGAGGTCAACCGCCACCTGAACGCGGAGGTGGAGGCGGGCGCGCTGGGCGCGGCGCGCGCGGCGGAGGCGGGCGCGGCCGCGGGCGCCGCGGCGCGCCGCGCCGACGAGCTGGCCGCCGCGCTGGCGGCGGAGCGCGCGCAGCGCGGCGCCGGCGAGGCGCAGCTCGCGGCCGAGCGCGAGCGGCTGCTCGCCGAGCTCGCCGTGCGGGGCGAGGAGGCGGGTGCCGCGCGCGCCGCCGCCGCCGACGCGGCGGCGGCAGCACAGGCCGCGCGCGCCGGGCGGGAGGCCGCCGCGGCGGACGCGGCCGAGCAGCGCGCCGGCGCCGCGGCGAGCGCCGAGGACGCCGCCGCCGCGCGCGCCGCCCGCGATGCGGCGGGCGCCGAGCGCGACTCCGCGCTGGCCGAGCTGGAGGCAGCCGGCCGCGAGGCGGGCGCCTTGCGCGGCCAGCTGGCTGCCGCGGCGGCCGCGGCGGCCGCGGCCGCGGCCGCGCGGGACACGGCGCTACATGAGGCCACGGCGGCGGTGGCCGAGGCGCACGGCCTGCAGCGCGAGGCCGGCGCGGCCGCCGAGGCCACGGCCGCCGCGCGCGAGGAGCGTGACGCGCTGCGCGCGCGGGGCGCGGCGCTGCAGGCCGAGCTGCAGGCGCTGCGCCGGCGGGCAGACGGCGCGGCCGCCCAGGCGGCTGCTGCGAGCGCGGAGCGCGACGCCCTGCAGGCGGACCTGCGCGCCGCACGGCAGCGCCTGGACGCGGAGGCCTCGCGCGCGGCGCAGGCCGGCGCCGCGCTTGACGCGCTGGCGCCCGCGCGCGCCGACCTGGCGGCCGCGCAGGCGGCGGCCGCGGCGGCGCTGCGCGAGCGCGACGCGCTGCGGGCGGAGCGCGCCGCGCTGCAGGGCGAGGCGGCCGCGGCGCGGCGCGACGCGGCGCGGCTGCCCGCGCTCGCCGCGCAGGCGGCCGCGCTGGCCGCTCAGGCGGCCGAGCTGCGTACCGAGCGCGACGCTGCCGCGGGCGGCGCCGACGCGCTGCGCGCCGAGCTGGGCGCCGCACGTGGGGAGCTGGGGGCGCTGCGGGACGGGCTGGAGGCCGTGCGGGGCGAGCGGGACGCCGCGGCGGCGGCGGCGGCCGCCGCGCAGCGGCGAGCGAATGAGCTGGGCGCAGCGCTGGACCTGGAGCGGGGGCGCCCGGACAGCGAGCCGCTGGTGCAGCAGGTGCCGGCCCGATCCCTGTACCGCCGGTGTCTCCTGGCGAGGCTACCAGGCCGGCGCTGTCGTGCCTGCTGCCGGGCATGAGGGCAAGTAGGGCCTGGCCACATCACGGCGCGAAGTCTGCTTGTGGGGATGCGTGCGCGTGTGCTTGCACGGCAGCTCCCGCCCCGATTCAGCCTGCGCCCGCCGTGCGAGAGACCCGGGCGGTCCGCAACGCCGCATGGCTGCGGGTGACTGCCTTGCTGCGTCAGGGAGAGGCCGGCGCGCTTTGCCCGCGGGCCCCAGGCCATTCCCGCTGCGGCACGTGGCCGCCCTGCTCAACGACCTGTGCCCTGCGCAACGACCTAACTCTTAGCCGCGGCGGCAGGTGGCCGCCCTGCTCAACGAGCGCGGCGCGCTGCGTGAGCAGCTCGCGGCGCTGCGCAGGAGCGCCGCAGCGGACGCGGCGCCCGCCGACGCGCGGCCCGGCGCGGCCGCGCGGCTGCGCGCCTCGCCGGACCGCGCCGGCAGCCCGGAGGCCGCGCGGACGCCGCGCGCGCGCGCGGCGGAGCTGCGCGCCGCCGCCGCCGAGGCGCGCGGCCGCGACCTCGTCGCCGCGCTGGAGCATGAGCGCGAGCGCGCGGCGGCGGCGGCGGCCGCCGCGGCCGCGCAGGCGCGCGCGGCGCAGGCCGCGGCCGACGCGCGCGCGGAGGAGTTGCGCGCCGCGCTGGCCGCCTCGCAGGCGCGCGCCGCGCAGCTGCAGGCCACTCTGGCGGCCGCAGAGGCGACCGGAGGCTCAAGGAGCGGGAGCAGCGCGGGCCGGAGCGGCGGGCCGGGGGCTGCCGGACCTGCGCAGGCGGCGAGCGGGGCCGCAGCGCTGGCCTCAGCGGCAGCAGAGGCTGCTGCGCTGCGCGGCGAGCGGGACGGCCTGCGGCAGGAGCGCGATGCCCTGGCAGCGGCGCTGGCAGCGGCCAAGGCGCGGCGCGCTGATGCCGGCCCTGAGCTTGGCGCCGACCTTGCTGCGCTGCGCAAAGAGCGGGACGCGCTGCAGCGCGAGCGGGACGCGCTCTCGGCGGCGCTTGCGGCGGCCGAGGCGCGGCCCGCCGAGCCCGACCCAGAGCCCCGCCCCGACCCGGCCGCGCTGCAAGGCGAGCGGGACGCGCTGCGGCGCGAGCGCGACGCGCTGGCGGCGGCGCTGGCCGCGGCCGAGGCGCGGCCCGCCAGGCCCGGACCGGACCCTGCGGAGGACCCCGCCGCGCTGCGCGCCGAGCGCGACGCGCTGGCGGAGGCGCTCGCGGCCGCCGAGGCGCGCGCGGTGGACCTGGGCGCCGCGCTCGAGCGCGAGCTCTTCCGCGCGCCGGCGGGCGACAGCGACGCCGCGGTCGAGGCCGAGGCGCAGGCGGGCGCCCTTCCGCGCGCAGAGGCAGCTGTCTTCACATAGCGCGTGGCTGCACGCCGCTGCGCAACGCCGTGCAGGCAGTGCAGCATAACATGGGTGACAATCTGCTCGACGCTGATGCGAAGCGCGATCTGCTGCAGCCTCTGTGCATCGCCGGCGTCGTCATGCCGGCGTGGCAGCTTGCGGCCGCCCGCCGCCCTGCACCGGCACAGCAAGTGCGCAGCGGACCGCGCCGCCGCTGCTCCAGGCAGCGCCCCGCACACGCACTCGCGCGCGCGCAGGCGGCCGCGCTGCAAGAGGAGGCGGCGGAGCTGCGCGCGGCCCTGGCGGCCGCGGAGCGGCGGCAGCGCGAGCAGGCCGCGGCGGCCGAGCGGCGCGCCGCGCAGCTGCAGGCCGAGCTGGATGCGGCGCGGCGGGCCACGGCGGCGCCCCGGCCGCCCGCCAGGCCTGCAGCGGCGGTGCGCGCGCGCGGCCTGCTCTTCCTCACGCCCACATCAAGTGTCCAGCGGCCCGCCATGCACACAGCCTGCGGGTGTGGAAGCTGCCCATGCTGCCTTGTCGTGCTTCGCAGATGGGCACTGTTGCGAAGCGAGTACGTGCAAGCGTGGCGCGCGCGTACGCAAACATCGGACACCAGCACGGGCGCCGTGCGACAACCTACTGGGCACGGCTCAGGCGCTTCACGCGCGCTGCGTCGCAGGCCGGCGCGGAGGGCGTGGCGGAGCTCGTCGGGCCGGCGCCCAGCAGCAACGGGCACTCGGCCGACGGTGCGGCGCGCCATGCCGACCGCCTGTAATAGCGGCGTGCGGCAATGCCAGCTTGCAGGTGCTTTGCGTGTTGTCCACATGCTGAGGTTTGGCAGCACTATCCTGAATGTGTGGGTGGCTCGAGAGTGGGCGGCGACCGCTCGGCGACACGCCGAGCACAGCGGGCTCTTGCCCAGGAAGGCGTGGCTGCATCACAGCCCTCAAGGCCTCATGCACCCTCAGCTACTTGGTGTTGATGTAGCAAGTCTGATGTGTGGCGCGCGTCACCTGTGGGCAGGCGGCGGCGCGTACCTGGGCGACGCGCGCTGGGAGGCGCTGCGCACGCTCGGGGCCGCTGCCGGCTGGCTGGTCGCGCCAGACGAGGTACAGGCCCTTTTTTTGGTTCGACAGCCAAGTCTCTGCCTCGGCAGCCAGATCTGCCAAACACTCGCTCAAACCTGCGGCAAACCCGCCCGGAGGACTGCTGGGTCACCGCCGGCGCCAGGGCGTGCCACTCTGCATTGCAGGGCGTGCCACTCTGCATCCGCAGCGCCCGCCCTCAGCAGGGCAGGGCCCCGGCGAGGGGGCCTGCGGGCCCGAACGCGCGGCCGGCGCGGCGCGCGGCAGGTGGCGCTGGGGCGCGTGCTGGGCGAGGGCGCGTTCGGCGTCACGCGCGTGGGCACCTGGCGCGGCGGCGACGTGGCGGTCAAGGCGGTGCGCGTGGGCGCGCCCAGCGAGGCGACGTCCTTCCTGCGCGAGGTGGCCGCGCTGGCCGCGCTGCGGCACCCCAACATCGTCGGCTTCTACGGCGCGCCGCCGCCCGCGCGTGCCTGCGGGGCCCCTGTCTCGGGTCTTGGGGTTTGGGTAGGGTAGGCGGGACTGACGAGCTCCAGGCATTTGGGAGCGACTCGTGTGCCTGCCCGGAGAGGTGGCGGCTGCGACCTTGCACAGCAGGGGCGCCCCGGGGAAGCGCGGCGCCCGCACAGCGCGTCTGGGCAAGCGCGGCGCTGCTGGCGCGGGCTGCCTGCGCGGGGTGGAGAGCAGGCGCGCGCCGGGGGCAGCCGCAGCTGACGCGCGCGGCGCGCGGCAGGCGCGTGCCTGCAGCCGCCGGAGCACTGCTGGCTGCTGTGCGAGTTCCTGGGCGGCGGCACGCTCAGCGCGTGGCTGCACGGCGCGCGCCTGCAGGGCGGCAGGCGCGCCCCGGCCCGGCCGGGGGCGGAGCGTGGCCTGCTGTCGCCTGCGGCGGGCTGCCCCGCAGGCGGCCCCAAGCAGGGCGCATTGTGAGACGAGGCGTGCAGGGCGCCTCCGCAGCGCCCGGGTCGCGGGAACCATATACAAATGTGGATTCTGAGAGAAATTTCCAGCGGCGGAACCTGCGCCGGCGGTGCGCGATGCTGCACGCTGAGAAGGCGGCGGCCGCGCGCAGGGCGGCGCCGCGGCGAGCGCTGGCGGACAAGGTGCGCATGGCGCTGGGCGTCGCGCAGGGCATGCAGGCGCTGGAGGCCGCGCAGCCGCCCATCCTGCACCGCGACCTCAAGCCCAGGCGCGCGGCGCACCCCCGGTGCAAGCGCCCCACCCGGCACCTCGGGCCGCCAGTTGGGCGTGCCGCCGACGAGTGCTCAGGCGCCGGGCCTGCGCGTGTGGCGCCCGTGCTCCCTGCCTGTGCAGGCACGGCCGTCTCTGCCTGGCGGCACCTGCAGCAATTACGCAGGCCTGCCTGCACGAGGCTTTCTCCCAACGCGGGCATGAAGAGTACGCCGCATGTGTGCCTCCATGCAATGGCCAGCCCCACCCACCGCATCCATGCGCAGATGGGCCAGCGCGCGTTCGGCTGACGGGGCGTGCGGCGGTGCAGCAACGTGCTGCTGGACTCCTCCGGCGTGCCGCACGTCGCGGACATGGGCCTCGCGCGGCGCCTGACGCCCGCCAACGCAGCCTCCCTCACCGGCGAGACTGGTGCGCCCACTGTGCCAGGGTCAGCGCTTTGGCACGGGGGGTCATTGAAGCAGCACGCGAGGGCTGGCAAGGGCTCCAGTGGGCTGGGGGCGCCTCTGGATTATGCCGAGCCTGTGCACAGTGCAGCCCGGCGTCCCTGGTCTCCGGAGCTGCGCGTCGACGGGCCTCTCACCTGTCCCTGGGCCTGCGCGGCGCCAGGCACCTACTTCTACATGGCGCCGGAGATGATCCGCCACGAGCCGTACGACCAGAAGGCCGACGTGTATAGCTGGGGCGTGCTGCTGGCGGAGGTGCTCACGCAGCGGGCGCCGTACGAGGGCCTGTACCTGACGCCTGTCCAGGCGCGCCCGCCGCGCCCCAAGAGGGACCGGAGGCTGCCATGCTGCTGCCCTGAGGCGGCAGGCTGTAGATGCACTCGCGGCGCTTGCAAAAGCGCCGGACCCACCTGCATCACAGAGTAGGCCGTGCCACTCTGCTGCGTGCTCCAGTGTGCGAGTGGCCGCGCAAGCTGGCGCCCACCGCGCGCATGGCTCTCATCAGAGTTTGCCCAGCGCACGCTCACCCGGCGCGCGCCGCGCGCAGGCGGCGCTGGCGGTGGGCGACGACCAGCTGCGGCCGGTGCTGCCGCCGGACGCGCCGGCCGCGCTGGCCACGCTCGCGGCCGCCTGCTTCGAGCCGATGCCCGAGCACCGGCCGTCCTTCGCGCTCATCGCGCACCACATGCGCAAGGCGCGCTCCGCGCCCGGTGCCCCCGCTCGGCTGCGCGTTCGTGACGCTTACCGGCGCGCGCGCTCGCTGAGCGCCGCCCGCGCCCGGCGCGCAGCGCGCCGCCTGGTTCGGCGCTGCGGCGCCGCCCCCGGCTGCACCATGCAGCCAGCGTCTGAGCAGCGATGCCTGGCTCCGTGTCGAGCACAGCGGGCAACACTTGGACAAATAAACGCTGGGCAAGAGGGCATGCATGTTGCTCCATCGGCCTGAGACGCGGCGGCGCGCGGGCAGGCGCTGGCGGAGCTGGACGGTCAGGCGACGGCGGCGGCCGCCGCGCAGGGCCAGGAGAATTCATTCTGGGGCGTCGGCGGGCTGTTCGGCAAGGCGCGCCCTGGCGCCGCGCCGCTCGCGGCCGGCGTGGCGCAGTGCGGCACCGTCAAGAACTGAGCGTGAGGCGGCTCCTCGTGTACGGTGGGCACCGTCCGTAGAGACTGGGTGAGGCACTCCATAGCTTCTTTTGTAGAGATTGTAGATAGAGCCGGGCAAGCGCGTCCGCTGCTACAGCGGCAGCGCAAATGAACAGGCAGTGGGTTTTTTATCTGCTGCTCTGAACTGCGCCGGCACCATGCTGGAACCCCGAGTGTGCGTGTGTGTGCTCCTGGGCGCGGGCCCATGACCAGGGGCACAGGTCGTGAACCCCATTGTGTGCAAGTGGTCCAGCAGTGCTAAAGCCTGGTATGGCAACTGCACTGCCTGAGTGCTGAGCAGCGTGTTGCGTCTGCGGTCCCATGCAATGCTGACGTGAGGACGGGGGATGGCGCTTGATGAGGCCGCTGGCAGAAGCACTCGCTTGAAAAATCGAAACCGCACTTGCCAGCTCGTCACAGCAGCGAGGTGTGGAGCCCTTTGGGGAGCATAGCGGCCGCAAGCGCTTTCCATTTATTTGAGATGCAAGCGCAGCGCACTGCAATGCGCCTCAAAGAGGCGGTTCCGAGTGGAAACAGACGTGCATATGACCAGTGGCTCCTGTAATGCATTCTTTTATGCCTTTTTGGATAGACCCAGGTAGTTCCCAGGTAGGACAGGGCAGCCTGCACTTCACGCATTCCTTGCCAGGAATGCAGTCCAGCGCCTCACTGTTGGTTCTGTAGGCTCGCCTGGAGCCTTCTCTACGCAGAGCTTGCATTTGACATGCATGCTGCGGTGCTGCGAGTCACAGATGACCTCCAGTATGGCTAGATGATGCATCCACACTTACTGCACCATGTGACATGCCACCGTCACACAGCGTTTCAGGAGGTTGGTCATGCAGAAGTCGGGTATGTCCAGACAGGTCCAGACGTCACTCCAAGCACCGAGTCACACACACACCGCCTCAGCCGCCGCCGCCGCCACTATGCGACTCTGGCAAGCGGGCCAGCTCGTCCGCGATGTGCGCCTCCCAGCGACGGTGCTTGAGCTTGCGCAGGCTGGGCAGGAGCGCGATCTTGCACAGGTACACCTTGAGCTTGAGCAGCTCCCGGTCTGTCCCGCGCGTGCGGTGCGAGTGCCTGGCGTCGGGCGCGGCGGGCCGCTCAGAGCAGCGCAGCGTTGCACGCCTGCCTCTGTCATGCTCGCGCTTGGCGGCAGGCACTCCTCGACGTGGGAGCTATGGGCTCCTGGGCAGTGGATCAAGCTGCTCCTGCCCGACAAAGGCAGTGCTGCAGCGCATGAAGGGCAGCGCGCCTGTAGGGCCGGATGACCAGGCCGTTCTGCTTGTTGAATACGTAATTGCGCGCCAAGTCATCCAGCATCACCGTGTTGTGCTCGTTGTAGTTTTCCGGAAATTTTGCCCACAGCAGCGGCAGCGGCTTGCAGTCAAACAGCCCTGCGTAGGGCGGCACCGCCTCACCGCAAGTTTGTTTGCAGGCGGCGCATGAGCCATACACTGCATGCCACGAGCGCTTACAAAGTTCATGCGCTCCAGCGTTGCTCCAAGCGCGGCCTCGCGCGCAACCACCAGGCAAGCGGGACGCAGCAGCGCTGGGCGACAGGGCTCCGCACCGTACTTTTCTGTCTGGCATGTGACCATGGCCCTGTGGTCCAGGTAGCACGCCAGGCGGTAGGCCGGGTGCGTGGCGCAGCCCAGCTCACGCATCTTCACCTGCTCTGCGCACACGGCGTGCGTCGGCGCGCGCTCCTTTCCCTGACGTCAGGACAAGCACCACATGGCACTGAAGCGTCCAGACGCGGTCCCCATGCGCCGGATAGCAGACAATCACTTTGCGTGAAATAAGCCTAGGAGTGGGTATTAAAGACCATAGCAGGGCATGTTTGAACTGCCTTCAGCCGCATGTGCGCTCTCATCATAACAATGATTGATCAACAATGCATGTTGTGTTCTGCCAACGCCTGTCTCCTTGCGTAGCACAGCCTTGGCAGCAATGGCAAGCGATATGCACCTCAATCCACTTCATGCTGGTTGCGCTCCAGATGACGAGGTCATAGTGCTCATAGCAGGCCGCCAGAAACTCGTGCAGGTGCGGCCGCGCCAGCTCCTCTGGCCGCTCCGCTGCCGAGCCCTGCAGCGCCCAGAATTGGTCAGGACTGACAAGAGCGCACAGCTAGCAAACTGCACCTGTCAGCAGATCGCTGTGCATGCATGACGTGCTTGGAGCTGTGGTATATGATGGAGGAGCATCCTAAGCGCTTTGCATTGCTTCAGCCCCGCTTAGCAGCCTCCTGCAGATTGCAGGCCGGAGAGGCCAGCACGCGCAGCAGGCAAGGGGCGGACCAGGTCGAAGATGGTGTAGTCAATGTCCAGCACTAGGCACTTCTTGCCTGGCCGCGGCGGGTTAATGACCTTGATCTCCACGCTGGCTATCCTCCGGCGAAGCTTTTCCTGTGCAGCAGAGAGCGCTATGTCCGCGTCAACACCTTGACACAGGAGACTGCCAGCGTGCGCCCCGCATGCTCTGCGAGAGTGCACCATTGCTCAGGCGCGCTCGCGCACCTGGTTCTCCTCACGGTCCGCAAATTCCACGTCGTCCAGCACGCCCTCTGCCGTGCCAAAGTCGTCCTGCACGTGCGGCGCGACATCCGCCTGTGCGTCCAGCGCCGCAGTCGCCTCCTCCGGCGAGCCCATCATCATGATCTTCGTGCCCGGCTTCAGCACCAGGTCCTCGATCAAGGCCTCGTCCGTGGCCGGCTTGGCGCCTTTGGCCTTGAGTCCGAGCAGCTTCTGGCGCTTGGGCTGCACGCCGGACTGCTCTGCAAGCTTGCGCTTGAGCTCGGCCACCGTCGCGCCGCTGGGGAGTGACAGCACCAGCTCCTGCCCGCTCCATTTCACACGGAGTTCGCGCTCAGCGGACATGGTGCTACAGTGCGTCACAGTTCAAAGGTGGAAGTGCACTGTGTTGCTCGTGAGAGACAGAGGGCGACGGAGCACAAGCAAATTGCCAAGCACAGCACCTGTGAGAGCTATTTAGTGTATGATTGTCTTTGAGATGGTCAGGACTCCTGACTCCGGAGTGCTGTAGCTGCCCTAGAGCAGTCCTGGGATCAGCACCCCCCAATTTCTCTATTCTGTGCACACCTGCATCCCCCTGCCTGCGCATAACCATCACAGGCCCAGGTGCCAGAGGCGGCAGCAATCTGCACTGGCCCCATGCGGCACGGGCTGCGGAGTTTGTGAAGTCTGCAGGGTGTGCCTCGTTGCGAGGCTCCAGGTGCAAGTTGCAACAGAGACCAGCGCGTTGGCCTCCATGCCCGCGCTGGGTTCCATCTGTGCTGCTGTCTGTCAATCCACTTGCATGGGCAGGAACATAATCCAGTGCACATGCATTAACAGTGCATGTCGAGGATTGGGTGGCTTTGTGTATGTTGCCACTGATCTGGCATGCACGCGCGCTTGCAAGACTATATATATATAGATAAGGGACCTGGTGGTCCTGCAGGGTGAGAGTGCCAAAGATTTAAGTCCTTTAAGCTGTAACGGTACAATGAGCAATGGCATGTCACGCAGGGGCCCCGTCTCGCACTGCTGACAGCTTGCTTGCAGCTTGCAGAAGCACTGGGCGCTGAGCGCCGGCTCCAGGACCTGGACTCCAGGTGGACACAAGCAGCATGCACAGCTTGCTTTAAAAACCACCTTGCTGCATGCGCATAACATCAGTGCCACAGCGCAATCGCACCCATGCGTGTCTGCATACACACGGACTGGGACCTGACCTCACGGACTGAGTCTGCACCGCTCCTAGCTTTGCACTTCACACGTCAGTGCCAGCACCCCATCCAGCCAGACATGATTCAAGTGCAAGCACTCCAGGCGTGCACTGCCGCAGACCAGCCAGATCCTCAGAACATCAGCAGTACATGAATATTTCTACCGAGGTGCATAGCAAAAACTCGCAGATGGGCAAACATAGAAGATGCCAACTCAGGACATGTTGCAGCTGAAGCAACCAACGCGCGGGTCGGAACCGCTTGTATCTGTTATCCTGAGCAAACCATTGGCCTAGCTAGACGTTCTGGGACCAAGCAGATGCTGATACTAAGCGACAGAGCTGAAGGCTACGCATATGCATGCCTCAGGCAAATGACAAGTGCTTTGCAGCACTAACGATGCATGAAAGCAGTGTTCCTTCGGCCTGGTGCTGGCGTCATAGGCTGCTGTAGCGTGTCGGCGCTTCTGACCATACCTCACTCCTCGCTCCGCAGGGACTCAGGCCGCCAGCCCGAGCGTGGCGTGAACTTGATGTGTAGGCCCTGCAAGGGCAAGCAAGATGGCTGACTTCATCACCCATGCCCATGTGATGTCAATACACACATTAAGAGCACTGCTTCATCACATACATGCTGGTCAGATAGCTTTCCGGTCACTCCTCAAACCAAGGGCATTAGCAGCATCGGCCACATGGCGATGGCGTGCGGCGGCGCATTGCATGTGACAGACCGGACAGAACCCCCCTGGTCGGTTTCAGTACACACGATTCGGCACCTGGTCTATGGTGATGATGAACGTGTTCATCTGGCGCGCCAGCATGCCCTGCACGCCGCACATGCCGGCATCCAGCTCCACCTCAAAGCGGCCCAGCAGGATGGCCAGGATGGTGGGCGCCTGCGCGCGCCACTGCGCGCATCACGGCCGCTCCCCGCAGGCCTGCCGGCGCCGGCCGTCGTGGCAGCAACTCGCAATGCCCGTTGCAGGGCAACAAGCTGGCGGCCAGCCAGCCGCCTCAAATTGCGGGCCGGCACGTATCACCCCGCTCCCTCCTGCACCCACTTCCGGGGACCTGGCCAGGCGCAGGTGTGGCAGTGTGAGAGCCGTTGAACAAGGCCGCCTGTCGAGGCTGCAGCGGTGATTGCGCTACTTCATGGTAGCGCGGCGCGGCGCGCCTCCATCATAGCCAGGCGCTGGCCGAGGCAGTCCACGGGCCCGCCGCTGAAGGGCAGGAAGGCCGCGCGGCGCCCGTCCAGCTCGCCCGCGGCCGCTGACATCCACTTCGTGCCCTTCACGCTGGCCGCGTCCTGCGCCGCGCCGCCTGCGGCCGCCTTGCCCGGCGCTGCGGGCGCGGAGATGGCGTCGGGCTGGGGACCCGGGCCGCTGGCGGGCGCGGACGCGAGCCAGCGCTCCGGCCGGAACGCCTCGGGCGCGTCCCAGTACTTGCGGCTGTGGTGCAGGCCGTAGGTCAGCACCTGCGGCGGCGAGAACCGCGCGTGGGCACGCTAGCGGGGCGAGCCTTGGCTCACACTGCAATGCGACGCAACCTGCATATCACTTGCAAAATCAACATATCACAGTACGTAATTGCAATAGTTCGAAGGGCCACTGCTTCTCAGCGTACACGACGCTGCCTGACACCATCAGGCACCGGAACACCGCGCTCAGGCCAGGCAGCCAGCGCTGCGGCACGACATGCAAAGATCGGCACAGAGCTCCGTGCTTCACAGCTTGCCGGCAGCGCTGCCGGGCCGGGCGCGCGCCAGCACGTCCGTCTTGGCCGGCACGGCGTAGCCGCCGAGGTCGGTGACGGCCGCCTGCGTCGTGCGCTGCATGCCGACGGCCGAGACCGGCAGCATGCGCAGCGACTCGCGCAGCGTCGCGTCCAGGTACGGCAGCTTCGCGAGGTCGTTGTATTCGGGCCGGCGCGGCGCGGGGTTGCCCGACGTCGCCAGCAGGCCCTGCGCGTCCAGCTCGGCCGCCAGGCGCGCCTGCACCTCCGGGTGCCCCGCGATGAGGCCCCTGCGGGGCGTCGCCGTCGCGATCAGCAAGGCGGCCTGGATTAGCCCCTTGTGGCGGCTCGGCCAAGCCGGCGCGCTTTGGCCGGCGTGATGCGCGGCGAACCAGTGCCGCCAGCAGGCCCAGCGCCACAAGCGCCGCCCGCATGTGCTCCCGATCCTCCGAGCAGGCGCCCCGCGATCCAGCCTCCACCACGTGCACGCATCTCAGCGAGCGAACATGCTCGCAGCGGCAGCGCCCGGACACGGGCGCGGCTGCGCACATGCTGAGGCCCAGGGACGCCGAGAGCGTGTCAATAGCGCGCGGGGCTGCGGGGCCTGAGCGCGTGCGCGCACAGCGTGATGGCGCAGGTCGCGCTGGTGGTGTCCAGGGCGCCGATCACGATGCCGGCGACCTCCGGGATGAGCGCGGCGCGGCTCAGCGGCGCGCCCGTGCCGGGGTCCTCGATGCGCCGCAGGCAGCCCCACATGCTCGTGTCGTCCTCGGCGACCGGCCCGCGCGCCTGGCGGCGGCGCCCGCTCGCTCAGCGCGCGCAGCGGGGCGGCGGCCGGTCGAGCGCCGCTGGCTCGCCCAGCGGCGCTTCCCGCCGCTGCGCCCTGGGCATGCCTGGTCTCCATGCGCGCAGGCTGCCGCCGGCACGGCTGTGCATACACAAGCAAGCCGCATGCGGGCCGGCATGCGCACATCATAACAGCGATCGGCGGCGCTCACAAACACGTGCTGGATCTTCCTAATATGTGCCGGCGGCTTGAGGACCCTGGCGCACATTTCACAGCAGCACAGACTGGCAGGCGCTCCCAGCGGTGCACCGCGCGCCGGGCCCGGCGCCTGCCGCACCTCCAGCCGGTCGCACATGTCGGCGTACAGCCTGTACAGCGCGGCGTGGCGCCGGCGGCTCTCGCGCACGGGTGGCAGGAAAGGCAGCAGCTGGTACTGCAGCCGCGTCAGCGGGTTGGACACGCGCCTGGGCCCCAGCCCACCCGGCTCACCCCTTGGCTCCCCAAAGGCGTGCACCGATGCGCAGCAGCACACGCACGCATGCATGTCCCCATCATCGCACGCATGCATGTCCCTGTCATTTGAGCATGGCTTAGCAAGGGACACCTGCCAGGCCACGATCGCATCATTGAATGTCACCCCCAGTGCTGGCCAGGGCATCAGCAGAGCAGAGTGAGGGTGCATCAACAAAGGGCAGCCACCAGCAGGGGCGCACTTGGAGCTCTCGACTTGAGCAAAGTGCAGCAGCTGCAGGAACGGCACGGGGCGACCGAAGAGCGCCACGGCATCGCTCGGCAGCCCGAAGCCCGCAGTCAGTGTGACATCCTGCAGCAGCGCCTCCACACTTGGAGCTGAGGCCTGTCATGCAGGCTACGGTAGCCAAACAACCTAAGCAGTACATGGCAGGTGCATGAGCAGCCAGGTTGCCCATCTTCCATGCAGTGTCGCAGGCTGCGGCTGCGACTTGCAGCGCAGGCAGCTCAGCAGCTCCGCTCACAGCTCGAAAGGACATGCGTTGTGCGGGCTGAGCACGCACCAGGGTCACGCGTTTCATGGCGTCCTGAGTTTCCACGGTCGCGCCGGGCGGCAGCGCGGCCAGCTGCGCGGCCAGCGCGAGCGTCGCGTCCACCGTCGCGCCAAACTTCTTCCTGCGCGGCCCGGCAGGCACTGAGGGTCTGCGACAGGGCCATGGAGCCAGGGTGGCATGCAAGCGCAGGCAAACCACTGCCCACTGTGCCCACTGTGCAGTCTGCCAGAGGCGAAAGGTACAGAGGAGCAGAGCCGAGAAGCATGGAGCGGGAGAGACACACTGAGCACAAGTTGTGACGTTGTGACGGGGTGAAGCCGCGATAAATGCTGAGACTCTGTGTGTCACCACAAGTCACGCCGGCGGCAACATCCCCGCACCGTATCTCGTCGGCGCTGAACGCGCGCGCGAGCGTCTTGCGCGACCCCTTCCAGTGCGGGTCGTTGGCGTGCAGGCGCGTGAACAGCATGTCGTCCTTTGCGCTGGCGAGCTACAGGGCGCGGATGCACGCATGTCAAGACCAATGCATGCCTTGCGGGCTTGCAGGGCGCAGATGCACGCATGTCAAGACCACTGCATGCCTTGCGGGCTTGCCGAACCTTTGACCTGCGCTGCCGACCCGGTGCAGACAGGTACTCGGCATGCGAGCCACTCCCATTAGGCACAGCACTTACGGCAAGCAGGACAGTGGACCAAGGCGCCCCGGCTCACGGCCACACCAGAGACCTCCGCATCTGCTGTCCCAAACCCTATCAAGCCCCACGCCACCGACTACACAGACACAGGTCGGGAAACATACACCACCGGCCAGGCACGCGCCGAGCGGAACTGCTGGTACATCAGGCTCTTGGGCAGGCCGGGGCGGCCGATGATCGCCGGCAGCAGCGCGGGGTCCTGCGCACACAGGGCCCCCTGTTGAGCACGCTCCTGGCTCACAGGCGGCAGGTGCAGCGGCGCGGCGCTCGCGCAGCGCGCAGGCGCACCGTGACGACGACCTTCCAGCGGCCCAGGATGCAGAACCGGAACACCGGGCCCAGCTGCTCGGCCCAGCGGTTGAGCACCAGGTGGACCTGCAGCCGCTCGCCGGCCACAAACTCCTGCAGGTTGCCGGTCAGGAAGCGCTGCGGCGGCGCAGGCATCGCTGAGAAGGGCTTCAGGCCGCCTGCGGACAGAGGAGCGCGTCAGGGACTTGTACCTGGCCAGGTTCCCCTCAAGTGCACTCTCATGCACTCCAATGGCACTTTCGTGCGCACAGTTGCGGCAGGCGCCAACGCTCAACTACACGGGGAGGAGGGATGCAGCTGTGTGAAGGCGCGCTGCACTCGACATGACTCAAACACACTGACAGTGCTTGCCAGGTTTGTGTACTCCAGCTCTCAGCAGCAAGCTGCCAAGCCTGTCTGGCAAGCAGCAACTGGGTAAGAGTGAACGTCCTATAGTGCTCGCATGCCTCCGAACTTGATTGCCTGGCTCAAGTCCTTCAGCTATTTGACACGCTGGTACGCACCTGGGCGCTTGGCATCCGTAAGCCAGCGCAGCGTGAGCCAGGCCGCGAGGCCAAGCACGCCCACCAGCAGGGACCAGTACAGCTGTTGTGCCACCATTGTCTGACCGTAGAGTAATACACCTTTGCACTGTGTTGAGCTTCGAGACAGAAAATTTGGGATTTGGGACCTGCGCTCACGAACTGCAAACAAACTGCAAGGTCGATAGAGTAGTTTAATGCCTCTCGCATCCTTACACCTGCTACTCACTTCACATTCATTGCTTGTAAAGTTTGTAAATTTGGCAATCAACCGTGCACCAGACGAGGACGTCAGTTGAACTGTGGCGCAAAGCCAACCTCCACGCCCTGGCGTGCAACATCAGTCGGCCGCCGCGCCAGGACCCTGCACAGGTTGACCTCCAGCCGCCCGAGGGTTGTGTTCCACACCAGGCCCACGCCCTGTCGGACGGCCGCACGCCTGTAAGCAGAAAGATTGCCAGGGCCACAGGCCTGAGCGCAACAGCTCGCGCCCCACCCCATGCCGACTTGCACACAGGAATGAGTCTCTGGACTGTAAGATGCAACAAGTTGCAGAGCAAGGAGGCTCAAACGTTCCAGCCATGCCCCGTAGAGGGGTCTGCCTCATGCAGGCCGCCGACATCGCAAAGGAGGCAAGCAGACGCACCGCGGTCCACCGGAAGGCGCGCACGAACTCGTGCGCGGCCTCGCGCATGGGCCGGCCGGTGCCGGCCAGCAGCTCGGCGCTTCCGCCGTTGACAAAGACGTGGCCATGTATGCCCAGCGCGCGCGGCGCCTCAAATGGCAGCTGCGCGCAGGGCCTCCCTTTGAGCCTGGCATCAGCGTCTGGCAGCTGCGAATGCTCTCTTGCACATCAGCGAGCGCACACGGCCGCTGCGGTGAAGTCTAAGAAGCGGACACTCATTTACTCATGGTCTAGCGTGTGCACATGCGCTGCTTCTGACAGCGCTGGCGTGGCAGCGCCCTGCATGAACCCCTGCTCACTCGCGACGCCTGCGGGTATTCACACAGCGCTGCAGCTGCCGGCATCGCCGGAGCAGCCTTGTGCCCAGCCTGCTGTCTTGGGCCACACATGGGCGACATGTCCAAAGATCATAATCTTGGACTGCATGCAGAGCGCTTGGTTGCTGAGACACAGAACCGTGCACAAAGAGCTTGTTGTATACTAAAGCTGGGGCTCAATGAGGCCAGCGCGGCAGGGCGGGCCGCACCGGGAAGCTGACAGCCGCGAGCAGCGAGCACATGAGGTCGCCGCCCAGCGCATCCCGTTTCGGCGCCACCGGCTCACCCTCCACACGCTCCTGCGCACAGACTGGGCGATCAACAGAGAATGCATCTGATGCGCAATTGGCACTTGCTGCACACACTGCGGCACAGGATCGAGTGGCGTTGTAGCCAGAGCAGCTTGGCAGCCACACGCGGAGGGTTTGGACCCCGTGCAAAACAGCCTCAAGGAGGGCTTTCTTGCATCGCGCTCACATGCTGCTTGCTCCCTTGCACACCGCATGGTAACGGCGCGGAGTGACTGGCACATGGCGGGTTGCGCAGCGCCCATGACATGGTCCCTGGCCACACCTTCGGCCCCCCGCAGCGCAGGAGCAGCTGTCGCTGGGGCACACGCGCCACCGTGCACACGGGAGCAGCAGGCGCATACATGCTGGTGGCCGCAGGCACGCGGGCGAGGGCGCCACCTTTCGCCTGGGCGCGCAGGGCCCGGCACCCTTGAACGCAAAGCCCCGCAGGTTGGTCGGCAGCCCCCCGATGAAGAATCTGTGGACGCACGCCCCCTCCTCAGCTCACCCAGGTGTGCCTGTGGCTTTGCCGTGTGGACTTGCTGTGGTCAAGGCGCCACGGCTTGCATGAGCAGCTCAGCCAGGCAAGCCGCACGCGAGGCGCCCGCGATGCGTCAGGGCATGCAGCCATGTGCCGCAAGGGGCGCGGGCGCACCGGTCGCTGATGCAGGTGGGCTGCGACGCAAAGCCGCGGCCCCAGGGCAGCAGCACGCCCAGCTCGCCGCGCAGCGTGAGCGCCGCGCCCGCCACGCCGAGCGGCAGCGCCACGGCCGCCGCCGCCTGCGCCTTGGCGAAGCGCAGCAGGTGCGCGTCCAGGCCCACGCCGGCGAGCTCCGCCGACGCCCTGCACGGCGGCGCGCACGTCTCTCCCTTCCCTTCCCCTCCCTTCCAGGCTCTGCTTGAGCAGGATTGACAGCAGCGGCGCACGTTCAAGCTTGCGTCCGTGCTCCCACTGACATCCCGGGCGTCGCAGCAGGCTGAGAGCCTGAACCCTGCTGTACTTCAAGCGCTGGGCAGCGTGCTCGTGAGGCCCTTCCGCATACGCACCAGTGTTGTATCTTTCAAGGTGGCGCTCAGAACACCAACAAGCTGTGGAGAGCCTGAACCAGTCATGCAGCCCAAAGAGGCGCACTTGAGCAGGCTGCCGGCGTCAAAGATGCCGTTGGCGTCCAGCTCGCGCGTGTCGCGCTGCAGCGCGTAGCTGACCGCCGACTTCAGATGGTCGCCCAGCTGCTGGCGCACCGGCAGCGACGCGCGCCGGCTCGGGTCCTCCAGCGCGCGCCAGGCCAGCTCGTACGCGACCGCGTGCCGGCCGTCCTGGCTGCGCGCGGGCGGGGCGGTCAGCGTCCCGGCGCAGTCGGCGGCCACTTGCGCTCTCGTCGCAGCGCACGCAGGGCCGTTTGTGACGGAGCCCGCCTCGGCTGTCCGCGGGTCTGAGGCAAGCGAGCAGACCCGGCGCATGCGCGGGCCCGCATGCGCATGCGAGCGGCTCCGGCTAGGCTGCACATGCATGGGCGCGGGCGTCAACGCCGCCGGGCGTGACCCCGCATGCTCGGGCTGGCGGCTGGCGCCCGGCCCGCGCGCGCCGCCTGCCTGGCGGGGGGGCCGGCCGGCACCTGCCGACGCCGAGCGTGACGCCGCGCAGGCGCTCCACGTAGGACGAGGCGGCCTCGCAGTTGCGGCTGGCCTGCTGCACGACCGCGTTGCCGTCCAGCGGGCGGCCGCCAAGGCGCGACCGGCCCAGCGACAGCGCCGCCTCAGTGCTCGTCTGGCTGCCCACCCGCACGTCCAGCTCGGCGCGCTCCGCGAGGCCCGCCACGCCGGTCGTGCCCAGCTTCAGCTCGACGGAGCCCTCGGCGCCGTCGACGTACGTGCCGACGGTGGCGTGCCACCAGCGCCGCTCGTGCAGGTTGACCACCACGCGGCAGGCGTCCGCGCGGCCCTGCCCCCCCCCCCGCGCCCACGCTCGAGGGGGCGGGCGGCCGAGTGCGCGCAGGGTGCGCGAGGCGCTGCGGTGCGCAGGCAGCGAGCCCTGGCTGCACAGGGGCGGCCGCGCACAGGCCCCTGGGGCAGCCAGAGAGAGCTCGGTCTCGGGCAACGGGCCTCCCCTCCTGGAGCACCTGGCTGTGCCCACTAGTTTTGGTGCAACGGCGGCAAGAGGAGAGGGAGCCGCGCGACATGGAGCCTGCAAGCCTGGGCACTCTCAGGAGCGGCCATTGCGCACACACACAGGTCAGGAGCGCACCGTCACAGAGTCGTCAATGGTCACTTCCACAGCCTCATACGGCCCCAGCATCTTCAGCGCATCGTGCGCCTTCAGCACCACGTCCTTCACTTCGTCGAGCGTCTGCGCCGTGCTCAGGCCCGCCAGCTCCCGCAAGACCAGGTCGGGCCTCGTGCGCCCAATCCCAAGCACGGCCAGGCTCTCCACAGCCACCGGCCGGCCCCTCACCGCCTCAAACGTCTGCCTGAACTCGGACCGCGTCCACCGACGACTGGGCTCGGGCGCAGGCGCGCCCGGCTTCCCGGGAGCGCTGGAGTGCGCATCAGCCGCGCTCATCCCGCACGCGTAGCGCCTCAGTCCCGGACGGTGCGCTCACCTGGCTCGCAGGTGCAGCTCAGGCAAAACGGGCGCAGACCATGTCTGCATGCTGAGTGCTCTGATGAGCGGCAAAAAATGCAGCGCGCATGTCTTCATCATGTGCATCGCTTAAGATTAACCGACGTTGGCGGGTGGAGAGGCCGGTGGCTGCAATAGCACATTGTTGCTCTGAAAGCATTGCTTTGCGAGTTGCCTGCAATCACAGCTACAGGCTGAGCGACGCGAGCGTGCCGCCGGCCACTTCTCTCATGCTGTGCCGCCGGGCGGCGTGCGTCCGCTTGATTTCTGCAAACAGGTAGGCATGCATGGATGCAGTGTAACGCCCTTTGTGACAGAGTAGCCAACCTGATACTCAACCAGCTTTTCCTGGCAAGTACAGCCCATGCAAGACGAAGCGCTTTGCCCGCAGCTTGTTGCACCACCTGCGCACGCTCTACTGACGAGGGTGTTTGCCCTGCTGCAGGTACATATACGCCTTTGGCTGCTGCCAAAGCCAGCGCTGCTCCGTTTGGACCGTTGCGCGTCGTGGCAGCGCGCCGCTGAGGCGCTGCAAGTCCGCCTCATGCCAGGCAGCGCCCGAGCAGAAGGGTGCGCACTGCTTTGCACCCACCGCCCTTCTACCGCTGACCACACGGCCGGTCTCGCCAGCACTGAAAACCAGTTGCCGAGAGTGTTGGCACCGTGGACCTTGCACCAGACAAGCTAGGGGACCAAGGAGTGCGGGGCGCGGGCTGGTCACAGGCACTAGCATGGCACCCGGCCTGCCGCTGTTTGTGCCGCGGCCGCTGCTGTGCGCCACGCTCGTGGCTGGCCTGGCCACGCTGTGCACGCTGGCCTGGGCTGAGCACGCGCTGCCGCCAGCGCTGGCCTCGGCCTGCTACGCTGTGCTGCGCACCAACGCCAACGCGCGCACGGTCGCCTCGCTTGCCCTGGCCGTGCATGTCATTGAGGCTGCAGTGGCGGCCGCCGCGTGCTCGCGCGCCGGCTGCCCGCCGCGCGCCGTCGCGTGGTGGTCTGGGCTATCGTTTGTGGTCGGCTTTCCGGCGCTGGGCCATGCGCTGAGCTTAGGGCGCAGCGCTGTGCCCGCCGCCAAGGCTGACTGACCCGTGCTCGGCTGGTGTGTGGCTGTGTATAGGGACGTGCATGGTGGGACTCGTGATACGCCAGCGCATGTCCAACTTTCAGTTTTGATTGAGCAAGTGTGGCTACTCTGCTACTCTGCCTATCTTGAGGGGCACATACAGCACGGTGTGGAGCCGCACAGTATTGACCTAGGGCTTAGGGTCTGTGGTAGCGTGTCAGCGTTGCGGGGTCACGCTGCTCAGCCTTGAGCACTGTTGGAGGGGTTTACACTACATGCCCAAGTAAAAGAGCAACAGGGGACGTGCCTTTGCAGCAACCCTTCTGCTCATTTCCTGTTTCACAGTATGAGCTCCGATCAGCATGCATCTAACAAGCAAGCACGACTTATGTGCACTCACTGCTGTGGTTGTCACATGCGCATCCCATGAGCCATCTCATTACGTTCACTCACAGCCACGACACTTTGCTGCCCCTGCATCCACAAGTCTGTGTATAGCCCTGACGTGTGCGCTTCTCAGTCTCTGTTTGGTATGTGCCCATCCTGAGTGTGCGGCAGGGTGCCTGGTGGCCCATGCTCACCGCCATGCCAGGCTGCCGGCCCCACCAAGGCAACCCCATGTCTGCTGGATGCGACCGAGGCATGGGCGGCGCATGCGCAGTGAGGCGCTTTGCCATCGTCGGCGGCGGCTTTGCGGGCTGCGCCGTCGCCTGGCACCTGCTGGCGGCGGCGCGGCCGGGCGCGCCCATCGCGGTGGCGCTGTTCGATGGCGCCGGGCTGGGCGGCGGCGCATCCGGCGCGGCTGCCGGCCTGCTGCACCCCTTCACGCCGCGCGGGCGGGTGCGCCGGCGCCCGATGCCGGGTGGGCAGGCCTGCTCATGCTGCAGGTAGGGCGCGGTGTGCAGGCTTGCTCATGCTCGGGGTATCCCTGCCTATGGGCGGGCCTGCCTTTGTGTGTCCTAGGTGGCCCGCAAGTCTGAGAAGTCACTGCTGTCGCGAGCCTCGACTGCGTGCCATGAGTATTGCATGTGCACAGTTTACATAGGCTGAGTGCCATTGGTGGAAGCCTGTGGCTCACCGCACCTGCTGCGCGCGCAGCTTCTGTGGCAAGGGGACGAGGCGCTAGCGGATGCGCTTGAGCTCGTGGCCGTTGCGGAGGCCGCCGCCGAGCGGGCTGCCGCGGCCGCGCGCGGCAGCACGCGCGGCGTGCCGGACCCGGGCGAGGCGGAGCAGCCGGCGGAGGCATTCGTCTGGCGGCAGCCCCTCATGAGGCCCGCCGGCAATGAGCAGCAGGTCCGGCAGCCGGGTAGGTCTAGGGTTGCGCCAGCCTCTGTGTGTCATCCGGCTAGGCTGCAATTGCGCTTTGCCCTAGTGTGCTCAGGCTCTTCAAGCCCTGAGCTGCTCGGTGACGGGAGCGCTGCTCTCGTCCTCGCAGAGCCTGTAGCCCAGTCATCAAGCGCGCTTAGCATGCGTGGCCTCCAGACCTGGCGCAGAATACTTTAGCACACTGCTGTAGAAGAGTCTTTTGCAGAGCTGTGTATCGAGGCATGAGCAACCCCGCCGCAGGCGCGCGAGTTTGCGGCATCCGGGCGCCGGGGCACCGCCAGCGGCTTCACCGTGGCGCCGCTGGCGGCCGCGGCCGTCGCCGCGCTGGCGCCCGGCATGTGCGCCGATGCGCTGGCGGCGGCCGCCGCTGGCACGGGCGGCGCGGGCGCCGCGCTGCTCGTGCAGGGCGGCCTCGTCGTCCACCCGGCGCGCTACCTGCGGTGCGGCCTCCTCGTGCCTTGCCAGATCGCATGGGCAGTGTCCAGGAGGCGTGCCAGCATCGCCCAGCGCCTCCTGTGCACATGCACACCAGCCACTTCCATGTATGCTATTATGTCTAAGCGCATGGCAGCGGCCACCATTGCACTATAGGATCCTGACCAAGCCCCACATTTCCGCCGCACGAAAGGGCATGCCTGAGGCTTGTAGTGCCTCGCCGGCCTGCATGGTCGCGCACTTAAGGTGCGCCCTGCGCGCAGCGCGCTCTGGGAGGCCTGCCGGCAGCGTGCGGCGGCCGTGGGCGGCGGCTGCGAGGCGCGGCTGGTCCGCGAGCGGGTCGCCTCGCTGGCGGAGCTGGACGCGCTGCATGGTCCGCACGACGCCGTCATCGTGGCGGCCGGCGCCGCCGTCGGCGCGCTGCCTGAGCTGCGTGCGTCCCGGGCAGTGCAAATTTGTTCGGGTGCGAGAAAAGCAATCCATGTTGTGCTGAGCGTGCGAGGGTTGGTGCACTGTCACACCGCGCGCTCCTACATCGTGCCGCTCTTTGGACTGAGCGTGCAGCACGGCAAGCACCTGGGCCAGCAGCACGTCCGCGCCCGCCCACAGGCGCGCCGGCCGATGACAACGGCCGCGCATGTTGCAGGCGGGTTGCTGCCCCTGGATCTGTGCCAGGGCTACACGCTGGAGCTGGCCGCCGCGCCGGGGCCGGCAGCAGCTGCCGAGCCTGCCGCGCAGCCGGCCGGCGCGCAGGCAAGCGCCGGCGGCGTCCAGCCGGTCAGCCAGGCCGGGGCGGGCGCGACGGGCGCGGGCGGCGCGGGCGTAAACCCTGCGGGCGCGTATCCCGCGGGCGCATACCCTGCGGGCGCATACCCCGCGGGCGCATTCCCCGCGGACGCGTACCCCGCGGGCGCGCCCAGCGTGCTGGGCGAGGTATACTATGCGGCCCAGGGCCGCGGCGCCCTGGTCGTGGGCGCCACGCGGCGCTACGGGCTGTCGCCCGAGGCGGCGCTTGCCGAGTGCGGCCGGCGCGTGGACGCCCGCTCTGAGGAGGCTGTTGCGGCTGCGCAGGCGCTGCAGCCGCCTGCCGCTGCACTGTGGCCGCCGGCCGCCGCCTGGCAGGTGCGGGGCGGCGCGCTTGGCGCGTTCGCAACACGGCACCCCACACGGACCGGTGGTGGCTGCCAGGGGCGGCCCCCAAGCGATTGGTGCTGAATGCTGCAGTGCAGGTGTCTGAGATGCGCTCGTACCTGCTTAGAGGGAGCCAGTGCGTCCAAGACTTGCGCCGGGATGTCGCGACGCGGCCTTGCCGACGCCTGGCCTGTTGCGTTCTCTGCCTCTTCCGCATTCCCCGATGCGCTCAACTTACGCCCAAACGGCTCAGGGGCCCCGGCGCCGGGCGCGGCAGGTGGCGCGCGTGCGCAGCGGCGTGCGCGCGATGCCGCCGCGCACGCAGGCTGGCAAGGCGCCGCTGGCCGGGCGCGTACCGTGCGCCTGGCTCGACGCCGGCGCAGCCACAGCGCCGCACGCGGCCGAGCCGGGGAGCTCCTGCAACAGCGCCGCGGCGGTGCGCTCTGGGCGCTCTGGCGATGCCGCTGCGGGCGCCCGCGCGGCGAGCGGGAGCCCGCCCGGGGCCAGCGGGCGCCCGCGCGAGCGTGCAGAGGACTGCGCCCGGCTTGACATGGACGCGTCGGCTAGTGACTCAGACGCAGACTCCGACAGCGCCGCCGGGCTTGGCGCAGAGCTGCCGGAGTTAATAGAGGACCAGTGTGGTCGCGCGGGGCGGGGCGGGGCGGGCGCGGGGCCGCGGCATGCCGCGGCAGGAAGCGGCGGCCAGGAGGCTGTCGGCGGCGGGCGGCGGTGGTGGGTGGTGGCGGGCCTGGGTGCCCGCGGGCTCGTATACCATGCGTGGCTGGGCAGGCTCGCTGCCGCTGCGGTGCTGGCAGACGACGAGGCCCTGCTGCCCGCCGAGCTGCGCCGGTGGCAGGCACGCTGCGGCACGCACCCTCCCGTAGGGTGACATCCAGCATGGGCTGCCTGCCTTGTACCGGCGCTCGCGCGCAAGCCGGAGCGCATGGCGGCAGCACTGCATGGCCGGCAGGCGACCAGACGGTGCGCTCTGCGCTCTGCCGCTGGCAGGGGCCTCACCCCGCTCCTGCACGCTGCGTACGGTCCGTCTGGCCTGTACAGCTGTTGTGCTTGCCCTAAGATGGCAGAGCTTTGTGAACGTCCAATGTTTTTTTACGAGTCCCAAGTCGGCCAGATAGACCGCAGCTGCTGCTTTGCCAAGGGTTTCCTCACCAGCGTCTTGAAGGATGCGTACTGATCAGGAAGTCTGCCATTCTTGCCTTCACTTCCGTTCCGCATTCCAAGCACTGCAAGCAAGCAGAGCGGACAGCTTTGGTACCACCATACTCAGCGCAGCGCCCCAGGAGCTGAGCCATGCACAGCGCAGCGCGTCTGCACGCAGCACTGGCGCTTGTAGCCCTGCTCTGCTTTGAGGGCACGGCAGCGGCAGGCCTCGCCACAAGCACAGGTGTGCGTTCGTGCTGTCTGTGCACCGTATTTCTATTCTTATTATGCATAGCCTGCCGACTTGGCGATGGGCCGTCCACCTGCGCTCCCCCAGGGCGCCGGTTGCTTGGACGTTTCGAGCCTGAGCCTAAGCCTGAGCCGCCGCCGGAGCCATGGCCTGAGCCCGAGCCTCGGCCAGGCCCCCGGCCCACCTCGCTCGTCCGGCCTCCCTGGGTGCCACTGGGCTCCGAGGCCCCAGCGCAGCCCGGCTGCGTGCCCGACATAAACGGTACCTATGTCGACTGCTCGAGCGTGCTGGACCCTCCACCTATCAGCAGCCTGACGTCCCGCTCTGGCCTGAGCCCAGAGCCCCCGTGCTCAGGCCTCAGAGACAGCCGTGACTGTGCGGGCAACCAAGACCAGCCCGGAGGAGCAGCCGCAGGTGGCACGGGCATGCCCGCAGAGTGCCAGTGGCTGGCCGCGCTGCCCGCCCCCGCCCCGGCGCCCGCCCCTGCGCCGTCTGGTGCTCCTGCAGCGGGGCCAAGCCCGGACCTAGGCAGTCTGAACCCCAGCAGGCTGGCATATGCGCACGCGCCCAGGTCTGCACAGGCCGCCGTTCCCGCACCAGCGCCCAGCCAGGGCGCAGCCATACCCGCGCCCGTGCTCAGGCAGGCTGCAGCGCTGCGCCCGCACCGCGCGGTGTTCTATGACGGCGGGTGCCAGCCGTGGGCGCTCGGCGGCGGCCTGCCGCCGCAGCTCATCATCTTCCAGCCGGGCCGGCCGGCAGGCCCGGCGGGCCCGGCGGGCAGCCTCGTGCCCGGGGCTGCGATCGGGCCGGCGGTCGTCGGCGCGCTGGTGCTGATGGTCCTCGGCCTGCTCGCCTGGCGCTGCGATGCCCGCGGGTGGGGCACCGTCCTGGGACATGCGCCTCCCCCCTCTGCGCGAGCAACCTCATCCAGTTCAGGACCTTTTGCACGGCTTGGTATTGACATCCTGTTCCATGCATGCATGCGGGCCTGCAGTGCCAGCGGGAGGGGGGAGGCTGTGCTAGGACCGCATGTCGCCGCTTTGCGCCACTGCGGAACAGCTCTGCCACATCGCATTGCTGAAGCTCGTGTCTGCATGCAGGCGCAAGCAGGCAGAGCAGCCTGGGAGCGCGGCGTCACCAGCCACTCCAGCCAAGGACTGACCTGCAGCGGCTGCCAAGTATGAGCGCGTTGCGAGTCGTCTGGACATACATGGGTAGACCTACACTGCGTCCTGGATGGGCCGAATCCGCTTACATGACTGCTATGTGTTGGCATGGTGAGACTCAGACCGCCAGACACAAGCACTGGCAATATTATATATGTGCAATAAAAGGGGGGCCACGACGGTTGAAGTATGTCCTGCCTCTACCTGCTGTTCGGGAGCCTTTCCTTTCCTTTCCTTTGTTGAGCTGTGTTCGTGTTTCATGCTGTGTTCGTATTTCATGCTGTGTTTTTGTTTCATGCCGGTACCTGGGAGTCTGGTACCGTTCGTGAACCTCTCTGTTCGACTGAGACGTGGTGTGCTCAGTCAGGACGCCTGTGAGCGTGCATGTGTACTTAGTCAGCTTTGTTGCACAGAGCAATTGTGTCAAAGTTGAAACAGCTGTGCACTTCACGGCCCAGTCTGTGCCATGGAGCTGGCGGGCCGGCTGCCAGCAACCCTTAGCAGACGGTCAGAGGACTTGATGTGTAGCTGACACGCTGCACATAGCCTGGCATCACCATCTCTTGCACTGCCATCTGTGCACCATACCACTAGAAGACAGCGCCGCGCTTGCCCCGCGGCTCGAAGCGCGGCAGACACGGCCGCGGCACTGAGGCCACCATGCAGGCGCCATTGACGACCTGCCCGGCGGCGGTCACGCTTGCGCGCTCGCGCGCTGCCGCGGCCTCTGCGCGCGTCACTCGCACCAGCGCCGCAGGCGCCTGCCCCAGCCACATGGCGTCAGACTTGGACAGCCCTTCTTGATCTCACTGGATGGGCCACCTGGCGTGTGCTGCCTGGGCAGAGGCAGAGAGAAGCGCGTGTGCAGACCACTTGGAACCCTGGTACGCACTGGTACTTTCTTATGTAAAATCTAGCAGCAGCGATTACATGCGCACGCATGCATGCTCTCGTGAGACTCCAGCTAGCAGAGTCGGCACCTGATTGCTCTCATTGGGAGAAATGAGCGCGCTTGCTGCTTCTGCCCGAGCTTGACCCCGATTGCTAGGACAGCGCGGACCTGCTTGTGCCGGGGCTCCAGCGCCAGCACGGCGCGCAGGTCTGCCGCCGCGGCAGGCCAGCGCTCCTGCGCCTCGAGCACGCCCGAGCGCCGCATGCGCGCGGCGGCCGCGAGCGCCACCGCCTCACACCCATCGGCCGGTCCCAGGCCTGGGCGCCAAGGGCGCCGCAGCGAGCGTCTGATGCGAGCACCCCTCACACACGTCACTACAAACTCCGCAAAGTTGTTCTGCCTCATGACATGCCATGCGAGGAGTTGATCTTACGATGGAGCGCGTCGCTGCGCACCTACCCCTGTTGGCATCCCCCTCATGTGCCCTTGCTTGCCAGGCATTGGCAGCCAGCATGAACACCGGGAAACGCAGCTGCAGAGCTGCACCTTGAGGCCCACCGCACCTCCGCCCACACCGTCGGGGTTCACCAGCGCCAGCACCGCGCCGCAGTCGGCGCCCGCCGCGTCCAGGGCGCCCAGCAACGCGCGGCAGGTCGCGCGGCGCAGCAGCAGCGCGGCGCCGGCCCGCCGCTCCGCCGCGCATCCGCCGCGCGGAGCACTGCTCCGCCACAGAGGCAGGCTGTCATCCAGCCACCCGTGCCGCCCAACATACCTCGACTGTCCGCCAGCGGCTGCATGCCAATCGGCTGATGCCCAGGGGCCCGGGCTCTTACACAGGCAGGGCCCGATGCATCTGCACATGCAGTCATGGACGGTCTCTTGGGAGCCTGTTCTAACACACAGCGGCCGTGCCATGCAAGGCTTTCGATCAGACACATCCAGTGCTTGGCCTCCTGCTCTGGCAAATGCCGCCAAGCACGCCCCTGTCATCGTGCAGGCCGCCGCCGCACCCGTGCGCTGCGTCGTCCGCAGAGGCGCCGTGCGCGGCAAGCTCGAGCGCGGCGGTGAGGTGGGCGTCCGCGTGCGCGTGGTCCCCCAGGTGCTCTGCCAGAGCCGCGGCGGCCTCGCTTGCGGCGGCAGCAGCTGGGTCTGCAGCGCGCGTGCGGGCCGCCAGACAGTCTTCGGCGCCGCCGTCACCTCCACTTGGGAGCTCTGCATGATGAGCAGCTCAGCAATCATCATCACAGTGTGGCCGAGCCACCATGCTCAAATTACAAAACGATGTGCATAGGCGGGGCAGCCGACGCCAGGGGCAGGAGCACCCGCGCATACGTCCAGCGGGGCGTGCAGCAGGCCGTCGCCGGGCGCCTTGCGGTGCGAGCGTAGAGCGCGCCGGAGGGCTGCCAGGCTGGGCCGCGGGGTTAGGGTAGGGTCTGGGCCGGCGCTGTGCGCAGCGCCGGCGCCCGCGAGCACGGGCGCCTGCTCGTCCCCGGGCGCAGGCAGGGGCTGGGGCAGGCGGCGCGGCGGGTGGAAGAACTGGCGGTAGCGCGTCAGACGCTGCGCGTCCTGCCGCGGGTCGCGGTGCTGCAGCTTCATCTGCACCAGGTCGATTGCGCCCTGCGCGAGCGCGCGAGCGTGTCAGCCTGTGAGGGCTAGTAAGGAAGCAAACGATCAACATATATGAGGTGGACTGGCTGGGCCCGCTTGCCGTTTATGCTGAGTAGGCATCTGTGCGCAGTCACGTGTGGCCAAGTGCTAACACCACAAGCCTGGCAGGTGAGATTGTCCACTCAGCAAGGTGCAGGCCGCGCCTGAGTCATGTGGTTGCCGACAAAGTTTGTGGTCGCCCCGATGAGCGGGCGCTCGTAGCCCAGCGCCGGCTTGCGCTTCTGCCCGTCTGGCAGCTCCAGCAGCGGGTCGTACCCGGCGGCGGTGTTGTACTGCGCGCCCGTGCTCAAGCCAGGGCTGGCAGCAGGTTGATATGGAGGCCAGAGATAAGCGCAGCCGTGCCGTGCTCAAGCAGCCACTTAAAATCCAGCAGCCAGTTAGGATGTGCGGCTGCGGACACCGGGGACGCAGAGGCGGCACCTTTCTGTGCGGCCCGCCGTGCGGGTCCTTGGTCCAAACTTCCTTGTGATAGTGGCGCTCACGGTCAGCCAGGCGCTGCTCCTGCAAGCGCCGCTGCAGGTCTGCGTCCCGGGCACCAGCCAGGGCGACCCTGGCCAGCTGCAGGTCGCTCTGTGCCTTTCCAGGAACCAGCTCTGTTGCAGTGCTGCGCACGGCAAGGGTGAGCACGTTGGATCCCATGTTTACGGTGCTGCCGTGCTTACAGTGCCGCTGCGCAAGCAGAGATGCCTGAGCTGGAGTTGCCGCAGAACGCGCACCCGATCAGGGTTGGGCTTGCCTGCCTTCTGCGATCGACTCTCCAGGCTCCCTCGCAACCCCCTTTGCGCATGGGCTCATCAGGTACTACTGGCACACCCGGGCTGGAGCAGCTCAGACTTTGATGCACCGGGCGTCCTGTTTCGCAGCGCTAATCGGTCGACATGCCGCTGGCCTGCCTTGCCTGACGAGCTGCATGTGGCAGGCCGTCCAGCGCTGCAGCACGCAGGTCCAGCTGCCCGCGTTGAAGGCTGTCCTGCGGCAGCTGTACAAAAAGGTGCACCCAGACCTGTTCTCGGACGACCAGACGGCGCGCCTGGCAAACGAGCACTCCTTCAAGCTCCTGCAGGCGCGCGGTACCGACCGCACGGCCTGAGAACGAGGTCCTTGCCGTGTGACCTGCTCAAACACACTGGCTGCAGGCCCTTGGCTTGCAAGCTGTATGCCCGCTTCCAGGAGTACCTGGATGCGGCGAAGCAGGGCGGCGAGGTTGGCCGCACAGCCGGCGTGCCGTACAACTTTGAGTTCTATGTCCAGGACGGGGAGGCGAGGGCCGGTGCGCCCCAACGGCTCCTTGCCCGTCCGCGCTCGCTCTTGCCCAGCAGTGCACCCAGTGCTGTTGACGCCTGACGAGGCGCAGCTGCAGAGGCGTCCCACCTGCGGCGCGTCACGGTGACGCTGCCGCCACCCGCCCGCATGGACTTTCGCGCCGCCGCGGGCGACCTGCCGCGCGACACGCACATGGCGCTGTCCAGGCTGCTCGGCGCCTGCGGCGTCGATTACGAGTTCAAGGGTGAGCTTCCACGCCCCAACAGCCTCGCCACGACTGGCAATCTGGGCACCAGGGTCAGGCGCAGGGCCGTCAGTCCTGTGCTCTTCCACACGGGCGTTTGATAGGTTTCTCCTTGTCGGAGTGCGTGCTTGCTGTGTGCCCTGTCTGGGAGCGCAAAGGCTTGAGGATCGCATGGCAGCCAGGCTCACGCCCACCAGGGCCAAACACAGACCCGTTGAGGTGCTAACAGGCGGCGGCAAGGATATGTCGCACGCGTCGCTGCGGCTCTTTGTGCCCGGCGCGGCGGACGAGCAGCGCGGGCGGCAGGCAGAGCGGATGACCGCCCTGCAGGAGCTGTCTGCGCTGCGCACGGTCCTGCGCATGGGCCGCGGGGTGCGCGCCACGGCCCACGCATGCACTCCGCGCATGCCGAGGTCGCTCGCCGCGGCTGCTGCGCTCGCACATGCTGAGGGAGTCATGCAGGGTCTCGCGCAGTGTCAGATGTATGCATCGGCCAACCAGCGGCGCAAGGAGGGCGTCATGCTTTCCGCTGTCAATGAGACTCCCGGTACATTTGGCCAGACGGATGCAGACGCCGACCACACTGGATGAAGTGCGCGACGCCCTTGCGCAGGTCACCGTGGCCTTTGGAGGGCCAGCCTTGGGCCTGCCCATGCCTGAACGCGTGGAGCTCCTGCGGCGGCTGGCAAGGGCGCTGGACAGCGCCAAGCCGGCGCAGCTGAGGGGCGTGCAGGTGCGGAAGGAGCCTCTGTGGCCAGCGCCGCGGCTTGCGCTTGTGAGGGACCTGCGGCAACACGACCGCGCTGTTGGATTTGGTCGTGCATGCACGGGTCCAAAAACATCACCGGCGGTCCTTGAAGAGGACAGAGAAGCCCGCTGCATTCGCGCAGGTGCTGTTTGGCGGGGAGTATGGGATTGACAGAGAGGGTCGCCTGCGCCTGCAAATCGATGACTCTCCACTGGTGTGGGCAAAGTGCGCCCTACCTTGACCACAGTGCGACTCGTGGTGCACCTGTATGCAGCAGGCATGATGGGTGTGGTCCCACGTGTCATGCAATCCAATGCCCAGCGACACACCCCTGACCTTAGGATTGATTTGGCGGTCACACCCGATTGTGTTGGTGACGGCTGGAGCATGGAAAGTGCCGCACAGTGAAGCCCCTTGTAGTACCTATGATGCTCAATGTGTACGGGCAAGCGAAGCTGCGTCCTCACAAGTTGTATTTGTGCATGAGAGCCACCGGGCAGCACCTCTGCTCCTAACTGTAAATAGGCCCTGGCTGACGCCCCCGCGCGCCCCCACGCGCCAGGCACCTGCTGGAGGCGGACGTGCAGGCGTGCGCGGCGCGGCGCGCGAGCGCGGCGCAGCTGGCCGCGCTGGAGACGGCCGTGGCGGGCGCGGCTGGGCTGGCCATGGTCTACTGCGCGCCCGCGCTGCGCCTGGCGCCCGCCTACATCGCTTTCCTGGAGCGCCTGGCCGCAGGCGGCCGCGCGCCCATGCGCCCGCTCGGCGGCTTTCACGAGCTGCCGCTGTGCGTGGTGCCGCCGCCGCCGGCGGGCGTGCCCACTCAGGCTGCGGGCGGCAGCGGCGGCGGCGGCAGCGCACCCGGGGGGCCGGGCCGGCCACCGGGCGGCGGCTGGGCGGTCAACACGGAGCTGGGCTTCGTGTCGGCGCCGGTCAGCGCCACGGCCGTGGAGGTGCACGCGTTCATAGAGGTGGCGCCCCTGGGTGTGGCCCCATCGCCTGCCGGGGGCGGCAGCCGGGGCGCGACCCTGCAGATGGCCGTCTGACGACTGCTGTGTGGCGTGCTGGGGCGTGTGCAGCTGCTCGGCCTGTCCTTATCGGCGAGCGCGCCCCGCGCGCGCAGGCGCGCGGCGCAGAGGCGCTGGCAGCCATGCGGCGCAGCCGGGAGGAGGCGGCTGCGGCGGAGGACCTGCGCGCGGCGGCCGAGCGGCGGCTGCGCCTGCGCCGGCTCGGCCGCGGCGCCGGGCTGCCGCTGCGGCGCTTCCGCGCGGCCGTGCTGCGGCTGCTGCATAACGCCGACGCGTTGCAGGCGCGCCGCAGCCGTCCACCGCCAGCATGTCACGCTCCTCCATGTGTCCATCCATGGTGCGTCACAGCGAGCATGACCACCCTCTGCTGACGACCTGTGCTGCCACTGCACCAGGGCCACGTGCCGGACATAAGTAACAGGTCCGCATGCTGGACACAGGTCCACATCGGCGCCCCTGAGGGAGGTCGGTGCTGTGCAGGACGTCATTTCGGGCCTGGAGGTCGTGGTCGGCGAGGCCAACAGCGTCCCGCCGGATGGCGCACACATTACCATTGCCTGGGACTTTGAGGTCTAGACTCTCAGAGACTTTGGGGTTTAGCCCAATGCGTGCCATCCGCATGGACAGGGTAGGATAGGCCTAAACGCATGAAATTTACTCCTGCACACCCGGCACGTTCTGCGCTGACCGGTGGGGGCGTGACTTGCTCGACACCTTCATGGGTTGGCAGGAATTTTGGTACAGGCCCTGCATGGCGTGACCAGCCAGGACTGTTTAAGACGTGCTGCGCGAACCGCCTGCCCCTCTGTGTCCCACTCCTGCATCTGCCGCCAGCGCACCCAAACGCTTATAGTGCTCATGATCAGTGACCTCTGCATGCTAGTCAACATAGCGCGGTGCACCCTTGTGCACAGAACTCTCAGCAGGAGTCCCTCTTGGTGTGTGCTGGCCTGTATGCTGAGCGCCCTAAGTAGACGGTGCATCATGCAGGTTTCCATGGCACGGAAACCTAACTCAGCAATCAGAAAATGGCATTAAATGCAGTATTGCTTATGGGCCAGGCAGTCGACGTGTGGGGTGGTGCCAGCACATAGCAATGCGCTTCATCCTGTTAGAGAGTGCGCAGTGCTTGTGCGGCGCGGCGCGGTAGTGCAAGAGGCGCGCCGTTGCGCTGCTCTGGGTGCGAGAAGTGCTGGGCACTGTGCATTGACTGGCTGTTTGCCAAGGAGGCGTGTGGTTGGCGCAAGCAGTAGCTTTGGCTGAGGGTCGAGCTAGGAAGGAAGCCCTGCACGGGCAGCTGGCCTCGGCGTTTGCCTCGGCGTTTGGTTCTATCACACTGCGGGTCGCCCTGTTCACTGAAGACTTGATAGCGCCCGGTCGCGGGTTGTCAACTCATGCACTCGGCATTGCATTCAATAGCCGCTCTGCAGGAGCGAGCTCAGCGACCACGGCCGCCATTGATAGCCCGGGAGTGGGGTGTGGAAAGCAGTGAGAAGGGTGCAGGCCAAGCTCACGTAACAAGCGTGTGCTGGAGCAGGCCAGGAAGTCGGGGGAGATGGAAGACCTGGTGCTGTACTGCGCGGCGACTGGCGCTATGCGCCTTGCGAACCTCGCCGTCTTTGGCAGGCCTCAGCGGCGCCTGGAGCAGCAGGTGCGCAATGCAGGGATGCAGCCGAGAACGTTAGTCCCTGCTAGGTGCATGACGTTTGACAAGAGGTGACCAGCGCATATGTTCGTCGCTCTGGAGGCGTAACTGGCGAGCCGCAGCTGGGCTGGCAAACACTTCACCTCCTACTGACCTCTGTCTCCGGCCTTATCGAGCAGTGGACAGGAAAGCAGTGGCGTGTACCATAGCTATTCTTAGCGCATTGCCACCAGGTGCTATCCGTGAACCTCTATATATTTGCGCGCCGCGCAGGTCGCCGCGCAGCAGGCTCAGTTGGCGCAGCTGACCGCGCGGCTGGAGGCGCTGGAGGCTATAGCGGCGCTGCAGTGCGCGCCGGGCCAGGCCGCGCTGCCGGCGCCGTCGAGCGCGACCGTCGCGGACGCGTGCCTGCCGGTGGCCCTCCTCGTCGACCAGGCGCCAGCAGGTGGGCTGCGCACCTGCAGCCCGATCTGCCGCTCGCGTGACGCTTGCCGGCCCTTGCCGTGCCGTATCAGACCTATATGTGAGCTCGCAGACGCTGTTTGGCACAGGAGAACAGAGCTGGTGGCTCGGGCAGCTCGCGTGGTGCTGACAGTGGCCGCCCTCTGGGCTGCACGTGTGTAACGCAGAGCGCCTCCATGTCTGGTACTCATGCTGGGTGCATGCAAGGTGAGGCAGGCGCCTGGGCCGCTCTAACAGGCGTACAAGAGCTCAACGGGTGGCCTTCATGTGGCTCAATGAAAGCCACATGCAGTCGAACGCGCTCGCACGGCCCTGCCTGAGCAGCCCAGGTCATGCGGCGCCGCGGTGAGTGCTGGCTGCTGCGATGCAGGCAGCGAGGCGCGCGAGGGGCGCTCGCCGTCCAGCGGCAAGCGCGCTGCAGAAGACCTGGACCAGGCGTGCGATGAGCGGCGCAAGCGCGCGCGGTGCGCCCCTGGGACCCTGATGAGGTCAGGTAGCTGGGCACTGGCTTTGCAATGTCGGCATGCGACATTAATGCGCTGGGCCTGTTATAAGTCCACTTGCTTGCCGCCATGGTACATGCGGCCAGGGTTTGCTGATAGGCATGCCTCTGCAAGGCGTGCCCTTTGCAGGGCCTGCATGCGTGTCATGAGCGGCGGAACAGTGGCAGTCGCCCTGCATGTGCCGCATGTGGAGGAGGCTGCTGATGAGGCATCTCAGGCATGTGCAGGGTTTCCGGGGCATGGGTTCCGAAAGGCTGCGCCCCCACCTGGAAGTCAAGAAGGGACTGAGCCGGAGCGCGTGCACATGCAGATCGGCCTTGCACATGCTGGCGTGTGCTGACTTGCGGCCAGCGCGCAGGCCAGCGGATGCCAGGGACAGCCCCGGACCCTCCAGCCCAGGCGGCGCTCTGAGCAGCTTTCACCCGGCGCCGGTGCGCCTGCAGCAGCGGCCGTGTCGTGCTTCCCGTGCTTACTGCGCACCCTGCGTGCGCCCCTTCACTGCCAGGCCCCGGCCAGCCAGTGCACCCTGGATCCCCGCCCAACAGGTTGGTCGCACCTTGGCGAACGCCGTTGACGCCTGGCGCTGTGCTCGCGGCAGAGCGCGCCTGAGGCGGCGCCGCCCTCCGCGCCACTGCCGCCCGCCACTGCCACGCCCAACGACGCCGCGACTGGCGCGCGAGACCATGGCCTGCGGTGGATCGGCGAGCCCGCACCGCTTGAAGGGGCGCCTGCCGAGGAGCCGGAGCTCAGCGACGGAGTGCCGCTGCCTGCCGCCCCCGCGCCCCCGGGAGCTGCCGCGGCTGCAGGCGCCAGCGGCGGGGCGCACGAGGCGGGCGTCCAGGCGTGGTCCATGGGGGCATCAGAGGCTGCCAGGTGGGCAGGCGTCGTGGCACTCGCGTGCGCTGGCGGCGCGGCTGCCGCGGCAGAGGGGCGCGACGGAGGGTGTGTGGTGGACGGAGGGGACGCGGCGGGCGCATGCGTGTCGGGCGTGCCGGCGGCGCACTCTGGCGGGGACCCAAATCCTGGCCGCGATGCGCCGCTGGGGTCGCCGCTCGCCGTACCGCCCGGCCACACCCACCCGGGTCGCAGCCCTGCCCGCCAGCGCGGCGGCGGCGGCGAGGGCGGCTGTGCTGACGCGCCGGCCGCCGAGGCGGCTCCATGCACCGCTGCGGCGGCGCTCGCTGCGCAAGATGCACCGCGGCGCCCATACAGCACCGCAGAGCCCGGAGAGGCTGCGCAGCTGGCGGCAGCCGACAAACGTGTGCTGCCTCGTCTGCAGCGGCTGGCTTCTTTCCTTGCGGATGTAGGCGGCGGCGCAAGCGACGCCTCCGAGCAGGACATGGGGAGCCGTGGCTTGGCGACTGGCGCGTGCGACAGCCCTGCGCGGCTGGAACCGCCCATGTCGCCCGCCAGCGGCGCGCACGCGGGACAGTGCTCAGCGGGCGCTGCCGTGCCGCATGAGCCGGGGCCTGCATCGGGGCTCACGATGCCTGCGGCTGAGGCCAGCATGCCTGCGGGCGCGGACCCCAAGGAGACAACCGGAGTGGCCGCCGCTGGGCCTGCCGACCATGGGAAGTGCGCAAGCGCGCCGCGGGGCACTCCGGGCGGGTCACAGCGCAAGCGCGCTGCTGGCTGGCCCGCCGAGGTATTCGCTGAGGTGCCCGCCGCTGGCGCGGGTGTCCCCAGCTCGGCGGCCGCTGCAGCAGCAGGGCCAGGTGCTGCCGCCGCAGAGGAGGCCGAGGTGGCCGGCGGCGCGGGCCGCGGCGCGAGCGGCGGGCGCGGCCGGCGGCGGCGGGCCGGCCGCCGGCGCCTTCTTGGCGGCCTGGCGGCATGGGCGTGGCGCCGCGTGCGCGGCCTGGCCCGCCCCGGCCAGCCAGCCACGGCGCCGGCCGCGTCGGCCACATCGCCGCCCGCCGCGCCCGCCGCCGCCGGGCCCGCCGCAGGCACGGACGGCCAGGCCGGCCGGTCGGTGCGCGCCACAGAGCGGCCATCTGCGGGGCGGGCGACCAATGACCTGCCCAACAATGCCCAGCTCACCCTCGACGTGGGGCCGTTCCTGTCGCTGGGCGCGGCAGACCGCGCGCCCGCGCCAGGCGCGGACTTTGCCGCGGCGTCGCGCCAGCTGCTGGAGGCACTGCAGTCGGACGCCGGCGCTTGCCCGCAGCTGCCGGCGCCTGTATCTGCCGCAGGTCCGCCCGCGGGCGCCCGCGAAAGCGCCGCAGGCCAGCTCGGCACTGCAGGCGAGGCAGCGGTGAAGCGCCGGGCCAGCCGCTGGGGGGAGCCTCACGTGCCGCAGGCCGGCGGCGGGGACGATGGTGCCGGTGCTGGGCCGCACGCGGGCGGGCTGTCCGGGAGCCTGAGCTGGTCACCGGCGAGCCTGGCGCCGCTGGCATCCCCCTCCGCGGACGGCGCGCAAGGCGCGCCCGACGATGCGCGCGCCCCCGGGGACCTGTGGTGCCGGCCGGGGCCGCGGTTCGCGGAGGCAGCCGCCAGCGGCGGCGGCCTTCACTGCGACACTCCGCACTCGTCGCCACAGCTCGAGCAAGGCAGCCTGGGGGCGGCTCGCGCGGCCGCCGCCAGCCCGCGCTCTTGCGGCTGCAGCCCGCTGGAGCGCGCCGGCGGCCGCCGCCCTGCTGACGGCGAGGACGAGCGCGGTCGTGACCCGAGCGCGCGCGCCGGGACCCCCAGCGACAGCGAGCCCTGGGTCAGCGCCCTCTTCGCCCGGCGCGCGCGTCGCCTGGGCAGCAGCGGCCTGAGCCGGGGCAGCGGCCAGGAGCTACCGGTGCCGCGTGCCGCGGACGGCTCCCGCAGCAACGCCGGCACGGCGCGGGGGCGCGGCGCGTCCCCGGGCGCGCACAGCGGCGGCCGCGTCTGCGCAGAACTTATGGCGACCATCCGCACCCGCAGCCGCGATCGCAGCCGCGGCCGCGGCCGCAGCCGCAGCCGCAGCCGCGGCGGCCGCCGCGGCCACCACCACCCCCGCCATCACAGCGACAGCCACCGCCGCCACCACGGCCGCCGCCGCCGCCACCACCGCGCCTCGCCGAGCGGCTCCAAGCGGCGGTGCGCAAGCACGGCGAGCGGCGGCGGACCGCAAGGCGGCGGGCTCGTGTCGCGTGCGGCCCGCTCCGGCCGCTCCGCTAGCCGCGGGCGCAGCCTCGCATGCGGCGGCCGCGGCGGCGCCCGCGGCGCAAGCTCCACGCCGGGCGCCGCCGGCGGGCGCAGCCCGAGTGCGCCTGCGCCGGTCGGGCGCCCCGCGGGCGCTTGCGGAGACCCGGCAGGCGCGCCCCATGCGGCCGCCTGGGCGGCCCCGGCGAGCCCGCGCGCGGCGAGCGCCGCCTCGGCCGACAGCAGCCCGCCGCCGCCCACGGAGTGGCTGCTGCTGGGGCAGCCAAGCCCCGGGCTGGCGCCGCTGCCAGCTGCCATGCGCACCTGGCGGTTCTCCTTCGACTTCAGCGACCTCCCGCGGCGCCTGGCTGCCGGCGCGCGGCCGGCCGCAGCGGCGGCAGCCAATGGCCGTGCGGCCGCCCAGAACGCAGCGCCGCCTGGCGCGCCCCCAGCCGCGGCGCCAGAGGGCGGCCAGGCGCACCGCGATGCCCGCAGCCGCGTGCCTGCTGAGCTGGCAGCGGGGCCCGAGAGCTCACCCCTCGACGGGGACCACCAGCGTCCGCCCTTGGCACCGGGGCCGCCTGCAATGGGGCACATGGAGGGCGCGCGCAAGACCGCGCCTGCTCTGCTGCCCTGCGCGCTTCCCTCGCTGCAGGGGCGCTGCGGCAGCCCCGGCCGGGCGCCGGCGGCCTCTGACCCCGACCAGGCGCCCCGCGCGCTCGCGTCTCAGCCCTCAGGCCAGCCCCGCGCCGCAGACGCCGGGTCCGGCCGCGAGGGTGCGGAGGGGCTGCGCGCCCTGCTGGGCAGCGGGGACGTCCGCTCGAGGGCGCGCCGCGCCTCGCCCGAGGCCTCGGGCGGGGCCCCGGGCGCCGCACGCCGCCTCCCTGACCTGCAAGAGATGTGGCGCGCGTCCGAGAGCCTCCTGAAGCAGTGCGGCGAGGGCTGGGCCTCGGGCGGCGCGCCCGCCGCGAGCGGCGCTGGGCGGGCGGCTGCCGGCGAACGGTGCATGCCGGGCACGGAAGAGCTGCGCGCAGCCGACCATGGCCGCATGGACCTGCGGGCCTGGTGCGCGCACGCGCTCGGTCCACCAAAGATGTGTTCAAAACATCGCCCATGTGGCGCTCGTGCACGCGATGCAGCGTGAAGCACAATCCAAGGGACAGCTCCCAATGCAGCTGTTCAGCTCGATGCAGCACGCCATCCGTGTCGGTCCCGCATTCTGCAGTGCTGCTCGATGGATTGCAAGGACGCTCAGCTGTCAGCATGTGTCCTCCACTTGACGCTGTGTGGCCTGAGTGGATTGTGTACACCATGGTTGCGCTGACCGCTGCGCGAGGGGGGGCCTGGTGCATGCAGGCGCCATGCATACCGGAGAGGCCGACACTCGGGACGCTCCCAGGACACCATGCCTTCGAACAGCGACATGGATGGGTGAGCGGTCCCGGGGCTTCCATCCGCTGGATGCAGCTGGGGTCCTGCTCTGGCAGCCGTGCTCGTCAGGCATTGTGTGCAGGTCCAGGGCCCCAGGCCGAGTGCTGTGTGTGCGTGTTTGGGTGCAACCATGGACTATGGGGGAGCGCCCACTGGCTTTGGATCAAATGGCAGCAGCCGTGGAGACTTTTGCTGCCGGTCGCGTGACCGCGAGGTGCTGCACAGGGTGCAGGCGAACACAGAGTGACAGGGTGAGCCGGTGTGTCTGTGCGGCAGGCCACCATGGCGCCACTCGCACGGCTCCGGGAGCGCACAGCGCACGCGCGGCCCCGCCGCCGCGCGCCAGCCGCCCGCCCTGGACGCGCCGGACGGCAACATCATCTGGCTGTCTGACGGCTGATCAGGACATGCGGATTGGTTCATGGACAACGGGCGGCCGGGGTGCGGGCGCACTGCGTAGCCGCTGTCTGGTGGTAGGAGTCGTTGTAGCAGGACGGTGCGGTCTTTCACGGCAGCACATGCGCTTTTGGCTCTCCAGGTGTGGCTGTGCGCAGCCGCGCGGGACCATGCGACTGCCTGTTGGTAAGGCGTGCTTCGCTCGGTCATCATCGCTCAGGCTCTGCGGATGTAGAGGATAGCAGGAGGCTGTGTGTGAAGGCAAGATGCGACTGTTCATCTGCAGTGGCGGGCTGGCAGGCGCCGCGTTCAGCCTCACAGGCCGTGTGTCTGCATGCAGGTCTGTGGATGCATTGGCTGAGGATTACCTCCTTTCTTTGCGCAGGTAGGCAATGTGTGTATGACTGTGTACCTACTTTACGCAGGGCGTTTAGGCAGGGGCAGCTGCCTGGCTGCTGGGGCCGCCTGCCCGCCTGAGCCGCGTGCTGGGTGTTCAGCAGCAGCGGAGGTGGCCCTGCTCCCTTTCGAGAGGTGTGGATGTATATCAGACATCGTGTGTGGCTGGCTCGAGCAAAGGCACATGCATGGCCGGCATGGTGTACAGGCCCCATGCGGGGACGCCGGCAGCGGGGCTGCACCAGAGGGAGTGCTCACCTCTTGTGTAGACTGCAGGCTGTTGGCAAGACATTGGGGTAGAGGTATCTGGCCTGCGTTTACATACCAGCCGAGCGACGCCCTGCCGTCACTGCACCCACAACAACGATAGCGACCGGGTGTGCGGGCGCATGCCTGCAGGACTCCAGCGCTATGCGGTGGTAGGCAGTGGCAGTGCAAAAGAGGTAAAAGTGGTTCACGCAACATGCATGCATGGGTAGAGCCTGCATGAGCGTTGTGAAGACCTCCTGGCGTCATTGCACATGTTGGGACGGTAGGAGTCGCACTGCCATAGCCCGCATGGCGGCTATGGAGTGTGAGTGGTTTGCATATCTTTCCTGTTAGAGGTGCGCACAAAGGTGCGCAATGTGGAAGCATGTGCTTTAGTGTACAATAGTACTGTTTTGTTGTATGCCTGTAAAGCCGGATGCGGTGAAAAATGTCAAGTACATGCATTCACTCCCTGAACAGCCCTTCAGAAAACATTAGAGGCCACATCAGGTCCTCCTCAATGAGAGCACGCTGGGGCTGCAAAGGACAGGGCGGATGTCGTTGATGCTTGCCAAAAGCAACTCTGAAAAGGAGACAATGTGCCCTGCAGCTCCAAGTTGGGCCGCTCAGCAGCACTGGCTCGCGTTGGCGCCCTGAGCTTGCCGCATCGCTCCTGCCGGGCGCGGCAATGTCCCGAGCCCGCTGACTGTGATGTCCCGGCAGACGCTGCTGGACGCCGTGCAGGCGCTGTACTACCACCCCGACGACGCTGTCAAGAAGCAGGCGGGCGCCTGGCTGGAGCAGTGGCAGCGCTCGCTGGACGCATGGAGCACGGCAGATGCCGTGCTGCACGACGCCAGCTCATCAGTGGAGGCGCAGTACTTCTGCGCGACCACGCTGCGCACCAAGGTGCGCCCACGCTGCAGGCTTCCTGACCACCTGAGGCGATGGGCGCTTTGCTCTGCATGCTCCACCAGGCTTAGAGGAGCAGCGTGGCAAGCGCGCGGCGAGCGCTCAGCTCGTACCGATTGCCTTTGATGCGCTGTCAGCTGCCCATGTTCGACGGGCCAGTTTCGTTTCGAGCAGTTGACTCAGCAGCAGAGTAGCCGAGCGCCTCAGGTGTGGGCCCTTGCCCCCCATACCAACCCCCCCTTCAGCCGGGGGGACAGCTCCAGGCAGCCCCTGAGCTTCCTGCGCAACGTTGTGGCCGCGCGGCGCCGCGAGCGGCCCCCGCCCGAGCCGGGCCGGCGCGCGCGCGCAGGTGCAGCTGGACTACGATGAGCTGCCGGCCGGCGCGGCGGCCAGCCTGCGCGACAGCCTGGTCGGGCTGCTGCTGCACTTTGCGCGCGGCAGCCGGCCGACGCGCACGCAGCTGTGCCTGGCGCTGGCGTCGCTGGCGGCGCACCTGCCGGCTGCCGAGTGGGGCGGCGGCGGCTGCGTGCAGTGGCTGGCCGCCCGGCTGTCGGGCGAGCCAAGCGAGGCCGCGCTGCCGTGCATGCTGGAGCTGCTCACTGTGCTGCCGCAGGTGCGCGCCGCCCGCCCGCCCGGCCGCGCTTGGGATGTGTCGGCTCGCGAGCGTCGAAGACGCAGCAGTATTGCATGCTGATGGTATCGCCAATGCGTGTGCCTCTGCTTGGTGTCTGCTACAGCTTGACAGCGCCTGGCCGCATCATTGAGGCACACTCGGATGTCTGGGCAGCTGCGGTGAGAGCGAGCCGCGCGTGACTGCTGTCCTCGAGCTGACAAGCCGATGGCAGCGGGAGTTCTGCAGCTGCCACCTGGATGCCACGCCAGCACTTCCAGCCGTGTGTCGGACGTCTGTGGCTGCATGCCGTGGTCGGGCCGAGCCAGTGGTGCCGAGCCACATGCGCGCAGCCGTCCGCGGCACAGCATGGCCGGTGTCAGGGCCGCCCAGCGTCAGGGCCGCCCGCCCGCGCCGCGCAGGAGGCCGGCAGCTACCGCCCGGCCGTGCGCCCGGAGCGGCGGCGCGCGATGGTCGCGGAGCTCGTCGGCGCGGTGCCGGCCGCGCTGCAGGTCCTGGCCGCCTGCCTGGAGCGGCACCATGGTGCGCCGCTGCGCGCCCGCTCGCCTGGCGGGCCCCTCCGCCGCGCTGCATGAGGATCGCGCAGTGCGTGTGCGGCTCCGAAGCGGCGGCCCCAGCGCACACAGGCTGCGGCCGCGGACCGGGTCAGACGCGCGCGGATCACGCATGCCTGTTTTTTGTAAGCCGCAGGCCCCGCATGGTGCCGCACTTGATCTTGCTCTCGGGGAAGTAAGCTATGACGTGGATCGTGCGTGTGGCGCCACGCTGAGAGCTGTTGGCCGCCCGCGCTGCGCGGCGCTGGCTGCGCGCATGCCGGGGGCGCTCGGCGCTGGCTGCGGCGGGATGCGCCCACGCAAGCAGGGCGTGGGTGCAAGCGGCCCGACCCGGGCGCGGCTGCGCAAGCCGCCAGGCCCCTGCGCGGCTGCCCGAGCGCCAAGGCCGGGGCGCGGCTGCGCGCGCAGCGGACCGCGGCCGCGAGCAGGCGCTGGAGGCGTTTGGCGCCTGGCTGCGCGTGGCGGCCGGCAGCCCGCAGCTGGACGGCGCCGCGCTCGCCGCGCACCCGCTCACGTCCGCGGCGCTCGCCGGGCTGCAGGCGCGCGCGCCGCGCCGCGCGCCCCCGCTCGGCCTCTGCCTGCCCCCGCGACGGCGTCGCCCGGCTGAACCCCGGGCCGTGCCGGCGCGCTCCGATGCCGCGTCCCCGCGCCGACGCGAGCTCGGCCTGGGGCGGCGAGGCGGGCGCGCGCGCGCGACAGGAGTCGGAGACGTTTGACGCGGCGGTGGAGGCGGTGTGCGAGCTGGTGTACTGCACGGCGAGCGGCGGGCAGCCGGAGGCGCCCATGCTGCCCCTGGTCCAGCGCCTGGTGCCGGCGGTGCGGGCTCGCCGCGTCGGCCGCCGGGGGCCTGCCTGCCGGCAGGGTGTGTGCACGACTGACCGGTCTGGTCGCGCTGTGCGAGGGCGCCCACACCCTGCACGGATGCTCTTCCCTGCTGTACGTCCGTACCACTACGTGGCAGGCCTGCACTGGCTTCCAAGGCAATGGTATGAGCGGTGGGCAGGAGCGCTGCGTCGCGCCCAGTGCACCTGAGCGGCTGGGGAGGGTCAGGTGCTGGAGCTGCGGCCGCGCTTTGCGGTGCTCGCCCAGCGCGAGGCAGCGGCGCGCGGGGGCGGCGCAAGCGGCGGCGGCGGCAGCGGCGGCAGCGGCGGCGGCGGCGGCGGCGGCGGCGGCGGCGGCGGCGGCGGCGGCGGCGAAGGCACCGACGAGGGCGACGACGACAACGAGGCGGCCAAGGGCATGGCGCGGCTGTTTGCCGAGATCGGGGAGGCGTACACGGCGCTCATCGCGACAGGCGCGCCTGGCGGCCCGACCGCTTTGTGACGTGTTGGATTCGGGACCAAGGACTGCTGTGTCCAGCTGCCTGCACGGCCAAGCCGGCGGCACCCGCACGAGGCCCCGCTCGGGCCGCACCTGGTCTGCACGTGGCCCTGCTCGGTATGGACCTGCTCTGCTTGTAACCTATGTTGAGCAGCACAGGTAGGCACATGTGCGGGCGTCGCCCACATGTCATCCAAGCGAGGGCACTGATGTGAGGGCGCCGCGGTTGCGGTGGCCGCGCGCAGGCGCGCCGGAGGCCATGCGGCCGGTGGAGGCGCTGCTGGAGGTGGCGGCGTTCCCGGACGACGGCATTGCGGCCATGTCGTTCAACTTCTGGCACCGCCTGGCGCGCCACCTGACGACCGGCTTCGCCCCGCAGTCGCTGGACGCCGCGAGCGCCGCCGAGGTGACCCGTGCACGGCCGCGACTGCGGATCTGGCAGAGCGCAGCCTGCCGCGCTCGCGTCCTTCTTCTCTGCAAAGCCTGCTTGACACGCCCGCCAGCTGACGCCCCATTGGATGACAGAAGGGTCAAAGCCCCCGCTCTGCTCCAGGTTGGTCCGCATCTGCAGGCCCGGCCGCAATAGGCCGGGCGAGCTCGGGCGCGGTAGGCGCTCCGCCTGCCGGACCGTGCTCGACGCCTGCCGCCGCCCTGTCGCCGCGCCGCCTGACGTGCGCCCGGCGCGGCGCCGCGCAGGCGACCGGCGCCGAGGAGGGCCGCCGGCGGCTGGCCGTGTTCGTACCCGCGTTTGAGCGCCTGGTGACGCTGGTGCGCGGGCGCGTGCGGCTGCCGGACGACTGGGACCTGCTGCACAGCGACGAGCAGAAGGACTTCAAGCGCGGGCGCTTCGCGGTCGGCGACACGCTGCTGGACGCCGCCAGTGCGCGCCCGGCCGCCGCGCAGCCCGCGGCGGCTCGGCGCGGCAGCGCCGACGCCGCCCCCGCGAAGGGGTTGCCTGCGTGCTGCATGCAGTGCTGCACGCGTGCTCTGGCGCACTGCTCACCCAGCTCCAGCCTGGAGTTGTGATCATAAACATATTTTTGCGGGTGCCGCCACCCAGTCTGCAGCGCCGTGCCAGCGCTCGAAGCGCAGCACGCCGCACGTCCGCATTGCACACAGCAGCCCCCCCAGCAAAGCTCTGCTCGGCCAGCGGCCTGCCGCACCTGCACCGCCGAGCCTCGGCAACCTGACAGCGCCCGGGGGTTGGCCCTAACGGCCCTAACCCTATTGCCAGGCATCCTGGGCGCGGAGCGCACGCTGGAGCTGCTGCTTGCGCCGCTGCAGGGCGCCGCGGCCGGCGGCGCGGGTGATTGGCGCACCGTGGAGGCGTGCGTGTACTGCGTGCGCGCCATCCACAGGTGCCCGGCCCGCATAGGGCAGCCCCCGCTGCGTGTGGCCATGCTGCTCCTCGCAGAGGGGCGGCATGAAATGGAAAAGATGAGGGCGGCGCCGCACGAGGGCACACTTGCGACGCTAGGGCACTGATGGCCGCCGCGGCGGCCGCGCAGGACGGCGCCGCCGGCCGACAACGCGCTGCTGCTGCGCCTGTTCGGCGGCCTGCGCGGCCTGCCCGACGCGCCCATGCTGCGCTACACATGCGCGATGACCGTGGCGGCGTACGCGGGGTGGCTGGCGCGCGCGCTGCGCGCGGGCGCCGCCGACGCGCTCCTGTCTGAGCTGCTGCAGCTGCTGACCGACGGTGCGCGCGCCGCGCCGGCGCCCACGGCGCGCCCTTGGCCGCGCAGTGGGCGGCTCCCCGGAGGCTTATGTCGCGCCCTCTGCCCGCGCGCGGCTGACCGACGCCGGCGCAGCGGCTCTCTGCAGCTCACAAAAGTTCTGGCCGCTCGCGCCGCCGCCTCCCTGTGCATCGCGGCCGCCAAGCCGTGCACTGGCCGTGCAGCGCGCTCAGAGCGCGCCCGCCTGCCCCCGGCGCGCAGCGCTGGGCGACCGCGAGGCGTGCCCCGCGGCGGCGCTGGCGCTGCGGCACCTGTGTGAGGCGGCGCCCGCGCACCTGGCGCGCTACGCGGAGGCGCTGCTCGGGCTGTTCCAGCGCGTGGCGGGCACGGGGCCGCCTGCCGTCGCCAATGGCGGGCCCGGCACCGCGGTGGGCGCCTGGCCCGTGGACGGCATCGCGGGCGACGAGGAGGACGTCCTGCAGGCGCGTCCGGCCGCCCGACGAGCCTCTGCAGCCCCATGCGGCCGCCGCGCTCAGGCCGCTTGCCGTGGCACGCGCCTCACGCTGCCTCTTGGCGGCCTGATGCGTCTGCTTCCGCGCTACCGCCATCGCCCTGCAGTGGGGCCCCGAAAGCGTGTACATGCGCGAGGCGAGCGCGCCGCATGTCGCCAGCCTGAGCCTGCCGGCGCGCCGAACACGCGCCGGCCAACCGCTGTCATCAGTGCAAGGTCTGGTGACTGCTGGCCGCGACGGATGTCGTACTCTAGCCAATCACGTGAAAGAGCTCCGGCCGGCCAGGTGATGGAGGCGGTCGCGCACGCCCTACCCATGACCCCAGTTTCCGTGGCCGGCCAGGTGGTGGAGGCAGTTGCGCACGCGGTAACCGCGCTGCCGGCCGAGCAGCGCCGCGCGGCGCTGGCGGCCATGCTGGCGCCGCTGGTGACGCCGCTGCAGGCCGCCCTGGTGGCGCCCGCCGGCGGCGGCGGCGCCGCCGGCGCCGGCGGAGCGCTCCCCGGGCCGCCCGCGTCCGCGGCGCTCGTGATCCAGCTGGTCGACCGCCTCACGGCCGTTTTCCGGTGCGCGGCCGCCGGCCAGGCCATGTCCCCGCCAGGGCCGCCGGGACCGCGCAGCGTTCATTGTTTGGTGGCGTCCACAGCGCTGCGTCAGCCGCGTCCGCCGTGTCTGCTGATCGACACGCACCCAAACCATACAGGATGCCGGGACAAGGATGCGAATTGACAGCGTCCATGACGGCAAGCGCCTTGCGGCGAGCGCGCGCCCGGCCGTGCGCACGGCTATGTGGCAATGCCGCCGTGCGAGCCGCGCGCAGGTACGTGGACGACCCGGAGGCGGTGGCGGCCGCGCTGGCGCGCGTCTGGGGCGTACTGGAGGCCGCGCTGGCGCGCTTCCGCGATGACGAGCGCTGCGCGGAGCACCTGTGCCGCGCGCCGCGCTACGCGCTGCGCACCGCGGTGCGGCGCCCGGCGCCCGGCGCGCGCGGCGGGGCCCCAGGCCTGCTGCCCGCGGCGCGGCGGCGGCCGGGCCGCCGCTCGCGCCTCTGCGGTGGCTGCACGTGCGCGGGCGTTGCCAAAGCGGTGCATGCGATGCTGCGGCGTGGGCCTGCGTCGAGGCCTGCTCTCTCGGGCCTGTAATGCCGAAGCAAGGGCTTGCCGTGAGCGGTGCGAGTAGGCGGGCACACCGGGCGGACGCATGCGGCGGCACTTACAAGCCCGAGCTCTGCGATTCGCGCTCCTGGTTGGCCCTGCTCATCAGCCACAGCGTGACCACGCTCAAGGAGGGTCGCTCACCGGCCGGCTCGCGCCGGAGCGCTGCTGCTGCATGACTTGTGTTTGTGGCCAGGGGTGCGGTGTGCCGGCACCCGGCCCGACTGCAGCACAGTCACAACTTCTGGCGCGCCACGCGCGCCAGCCTGAGGCGCGCGGTGCGCCAGGGCGCGGCCGCGGCGGGGCTGGTGCCGGCGCTGGCGAGCGCGCTGCCGCGCTGGTTCGCGGCAACGCGGCACAGCGCGTTCCTGTACGTGGCCAGCGAGCTGGTCAAGGTGTTTGGCGGCGACGCGGCGCTCGCGCCGCAGCTGGGTGCCGCCCCGGCCTGCCCCCGCACCATGCCACCGTCAGGAAACACCGTGAGTGGGGGTTGAGCGGGACACACGCCAGCTTTGTGGAGCATGAGACAGCACGATCGCCACACGTGCATGGCTTCTGATGCGCAGACATCGTGGCTGGTACCCCTGTGCCTGCATGCGCCCTGCCTGCACGCACGCAGGCGCGCTGCCCATAGCAGGACGGGCCACGCCCCTGACCTGGCCGGCATGGGATTTGTGATGCCCCGCGCGGCGCGCACGCAGCCGCTTCTACAGCGAGCACCCCCGCCGCCAGCCCGCTGAGCGGCCGGACCCCGCGCGGTCGCGCGCAGGCGAGCTGCTCGGCGCGCTGCTGGGTGAGGCGTGCGGCCGGCTGCGCAGCCTGCGCGAGGTCGGCGACGCGCCCGACCTGGCCGACGACGCGTTCCTGCTGGCCGGCCGCGCGCTGCACTACGCGCCGCCGCTCGTGCTGGCGCCGCCCGCGCTGCTGCCCGCGCTGCTGGACTCGGCCGCAGCCGGCCTGCTTGTGCAGCACAGGTGCCGCGCGGCCGCGCGGGCCCGGCCCGGGCGGCTGGCTTGATCTCCTGAGCCCGGCCCTGCCGCCCGGGTCTGGGCGTGGCCTGCCTGTGCACGCGGCAGTGGCGGCGAGGCAAGGCAAGGCGCTGGGTGAGGGCTGCAAGTGGCGGTCAGTATCATGCCATGCGCCCCGGCAGCAGCCAGCCAGCGCGGGCACCACAGATGCCAGGCGTTGCTGTGGCCCGGTCAGCGCATGGAGCCGAGCGGCGGTGCATGCGTGCTGAGCGCGCTCCCCGCATGTGCGCTGTGCAAGCACGCATAGCAGAACACTGCATGGTTGGCGCTGCGCTGCGACGCACGGCAACTGTGCCGCGGGCGGCAGGGAGGCCTGCTGCTCCATCCTGACCTTCGTCGTGCGCCTGTTCGACCCGGAGGTGCTCGCGCGCTGCCCGCCAGAGCTGGTGCAGCAGGCGCGCGCCTGGCCCCTGTGGATGGCAGCTGGAGCGCTTGCTGCTGCCACAGTGCTGTCCGGAGGCGCGTGTGGGTACCTGCCGGGCTGGGGCTGGCCTGCTGTGGAGGCTGGTGGGTGAGCACTATCACACACTGCGACGACGCGTGGCTTCATAGGCAGGCCTGAACCAGCCGCGCCTCGGCCCCACGCACGCTCGCACAGGATGCAAAGACTCGCTGCCAGGCCTTCCGTCTGGTCGCCGGCCGACAGGCGAGCGAGCGCGCCGAAGGGCCTGAGGCCGTGCGCAGGGTTTCCCGACCCTCCTGCTGCGCGCGGCGCAGGCGAGCGCGGCCATGGCGCCGCGCGCGAGCGGCCTGGTGCGGCTGCTGGTGGCGGGCGTGGCGGGCGCGCTGCCGCCGGGGCGCACTGGCGTCATCGCGGACGTGCTGTTCAGCCTCCTCAAGGCGCGCGCCCGCGCGCCGGCACGCCTGCCGCACGCCGGCGCGCCCTGTCAGTGCCCGCCGCCGCCATTGTGGGTCGAGGGAGGAGAGAGCTCCCTGGGCTGCTGCACGCTCCCGCACCTTCACGGCGTGCCGGGTCCGGCAGCATCCCCAAGGAGCTCAGCGCCCTTGGCCTCAGCACATGGAACATCATTGGCACAACCGCCTATTCGGCGGACTCCCGACCAGCTGCCCAGGGCCGCCGGCGCGCCTGCAGCCGGGGTGGCCGCGCTGAGCGCGCGCGCGCGCGGCAGGCCACGCAGCAGCAGGGCGTGCAGTGGCTGGCGGACGCGGTCGGGTTGATACCCGACGAGGCGGCGCCCGCCGCCGACCGCCACGCGCTGCTCGCCGCCGCCTCCGCCATCGCTGCACACGGGCAGAACGCCGACAGCAGCAAGTGCGCTCCCGCCCGGCCCGCTGCCCCGCCCCATATTGGCCCGTGCCTGTGCAGTGCATCTTGGGTGCCTGCATGACATGCGCACAGCACAGGGCTTCCGGCATGACGTTGACCGTCTCCAGCGCGCGCACCAGAACGGCTGTGGCCACCAGTCCGTCGCGCACCCCTGCGGCAGCGCCGCACGGCGGCGCGTGTGCCTGCATGCGCATGCGCTGGCACAAGGTATTGGACAGCGCGGCTCGAGGTGTGCAGCAAAGCCTGCACGACCAGGTGGGCATGACAGCAGCCAGAAGAACACCCCTGCAGCCCAGCGGGCCGCGCTCTGGGCTGCAAGGCGTGTTCTGGGCGCTGGGCTGCAAGCGCGCCGCGCGCTGCCGCAGGACGTTGGAGGATGCGCTGGAGGACCTGTCCGAGCTCGTGCGGCGCAGCCGGCGCGCGCTGGAGGCCGCGCTGCGCGCGCTGCTCCCGGCGGAGCTGCTGCCGCAATTTTTGCACTAGCGGCCGGGGCGCGAGCCGGGCCGGCCGCTGGCCGCTGTCGCGCGCCGGCCGCGCGGACTGTGTGAGTTGCGACCCAGGCGGCGCGCGCGCGCCCACAGCCGGGTCCAGCGCTCGCTGCTTGCTCGCTGCTGTGGATGGGAGTGCCCAGTCTGTCCGGTCGCTGTTTAAACAACTTAGTGCCTGGTCGTAGTCCGCCATCCTGCTGTACGCGCGGCCAGGGCAGTTGGGCTGCTCTACTGAGCTTTGGAGTGTGGTCAAGCGTCTGGTCAAACACACAAGAGGGGCAGATGAGAGTAGGCGGTAATGCGCGTGTCACGCGCTGTCGCTGCGCAATAGTGCGAGCGCTCGCAGGGAGGCTGCCTGCCCTTCGCGCAGACGCCCCACCCAGCCTACCACTCATGCTGTCTCTGAGAGCGTGCGCGAGGCATGTGGCGCATTCAGGTGCCAGAGTCAGAGACCACAGATCGGGTACCCAGGTCACTCGTACCTGCCGTGCGCTGAGCCTGGCATGTCTCGCAATGCAGCACCGGAAGTGCCAGCAGCTGCAGATTCGGATGCAGAGCTACATGCACTTGACACCTTATGCATGCGACACGGCATGCAAGTGTCCGCCTCTCAGCATGTGCATGCGCCCGGAAAGAGTTCGAGCTGCGCAGCGCTGGACTGGTTCAACGATCCGCCCAAGCCTGCCACTTGCACCCGGGGCCGGCACCGCGCGCATGCATGCGCATGCAGCGCCTCATAGTGAGTGAGGGTCACACACCATATGGTAGGGCTACACCCATGCCGTTCTTAAACCCTCAGACGCTCAGGCTAACCCTCTCGAGCGAGCACTCGCGCTCAGGTCTAGGGTTTCCATCCGCATTGTCGAGGTGGTGCGAGGTAAGCTTGGCAGGCAGCAGGCTGCGCGGGACGGCGCCCATGGCTGCGCCCAGGGCCGCAGTCAAAAAGGTGCACGGCTATGCCGAGTCGAGCGTGGAGGTGCGGGCGCTGCAGCCCTCCAAGGAGAGTTCGGCCACGCTTCGCCCCGCTCTGAACGCTGCGCTACGCAGGTGTCGTCGCTGGAGGTGTCGTCGGAACAGGAGAGCGCCGCGGCGAGCTTCGAGGACGACACGGTGCGCGCCGGGATGGCAGGGTTTCCCGCGGCGCGCCGGCAGGCCCCGCCCTGATGCATGGGCGCGGCGGCGCGCGCAGAACGACAGCCACTGCTTCAACTGCGGGAAGGCCACCAACCCGCTGCTCTGCTGCGAGCTGTGCCCGCGCGTGTACCATCCGCGATGCCTGCGGCCGCCGCTGGCGTCCATCCCGAAAGGGGACTGGTTCTGCCCGCGCTGCGTGCCGGTGCGGATGCTGCAGCAGGAGGTGGAGCGCATCGTCGGCGAGCGGATGCGCCCGTCGGTGCGCCGACCGGTTTCGGGCTCGCCGCACTGCTCCTGCCGGCGCGGCGGCCGCCCCAGCCTCGCCGGCTCTCCTCAGCACGACGCGGAACTAGAGCGCTGCCGCCGCGCGCAGAGGGCGGGGGAGCGGGAGGGCGACGACTGGCCGGGCCTGGACGCCGCGCAGGCGCCGGCCGCGCTCACCGCCAAGGCCGCGCGCAGCGTCAAGCCCGTCGGCGACCTGGACCTGCTCGCGGCGTTCGCGCTGGAGGGCGACGACGAGCTGCCCGACGCGGCCGCCGCGGGCGCCGGCAGCGCCGCGGGCGCCGGCAGCGACGGCGGTGCCGCGCCGGCGGCGCCCGGCGCGGAGGGCGAGCCGAAAGCAGATGGGATGGCGCCGCACGACGCAGCCCCTGCGCTTCCAGAGGGCGGCGAACCGGCGGCCGCGCCCGAGGCGGCCGCGGCCGCGCTTGCACAGCAGCGCCCGAGACGCCGGCGGAGCCGCTCCGCGGAGGACGCTGCTGGTGATTCTGGCGCGCCCGCCCCCAAGCGGCAGCGCGCCAGCGAGGCAGCCGCCGGAGCCGGCCCTGCTGGACCACGCAGCGCCGATGAGGCCGGCGCGGACGGCGCGGACGGCGGCGGCGGTCGCAACGGCGGCGGCGGCCGCCGCTCCGACAGCTGGAGCTCTTCCAACGTCAGCGAAGGTGCAACGCGTGCCTGGAGCCCACGCCGCAGTCCAGTGGCTGCGCTGCTCGCAATACGGCCTGCTGCTGTGGGACCGGCGTGTCGAAAGTCTCGTCCTGGTGCGGCAGGCATGGAGGCGGCGGCGGCGGTGCTGGCGCCCGCTTCCAAGCAAGCAGCAGAGAGCCGTGCGCGCCCCACAGGGAACCAGCTCGGACTCATGACAAGGATGGGCGAAGTAGGGCGGGAGCGTGTCCCATGTGCTGTGGCACGTGCTTGCAGCATGAGCGTGCCTATTCGAGCCCGTGTGAGCCGCCGCAGGCTAAAGTGGCCAAGCTGGTGAGGTTCCTTCGTTGCATGTCAGTAAGTGCAGAGCAGGCGCACTGTGAATGACGAGCTGTGGACTGGCCCATGTCAACATGTTTCCCACACATGACGTGCCGTCTGCAGAGACAGCCAGCGCAGAGGCCACCTGGTTCCCCGCCGCCAGCGTCTCGCCATGGCCTGCCACGCCCGAGCCGCGCGCGCGCGGGCGCAGGGCGGAACATCGGCCCGAGCGCCGCAGGCAGCTGGCAGGTGCGCGAGCTGTACGTGAAGTGGCGCGGGCGCGCGCACGCGCACTGCGCGTGGGTGCCCGAGGCGGCCGTGGCGGCGGCGGCACGGCGCGCGCCGCAGCTGCTGCGCCGCCTGAAGGCCTTCCGGCAGCAGCGCGAGGACTCGGTGCGGCGCCTCATCTTGAGTGGGTCACGTGTGCCGCAGTTTGAGTGCGTGCACGGCTGTCCTGCCCCCACGCCTGGGCGCGCCGAAGGGCGCGCGCACTCTGAGCTTTTCTCTTCTTTGCACACCGCAAGGGTTGCCGTCACCGACAAGGTGCAAGGATGAGGCACTCGGGGGTGCCCGCCTTGGCGGCTACGTGCTCTGGTGTGCAAGCCTGCGGCAGTTGTGCAGGCCAGCATCCACCCGAGCCTGCGGCCTGTTGTGAGCCTGGGCCGGCCGCCGCGCGGCAGGAGGCAGACGTGGATGAGCGCCCGGGAACGGAGGAGGATGCCGACTGTGTGCCGAACACGCGCGTGCCGCTGGCATGGACGCGCGTGGACCGCGTGCTCGCGCGGCGCGCGCGCGGCAAGGCCGCCGAGCTGGAGTACCTCGTCAAGTGGCAGGCGCGGGCCCGGGCCGCGCGCGCGGCCTGCCTGCGGTGGCCCAGGTGGCGTCGGCCTGCCGCCGCAGCGTCTCACGGGAGGAGTGCCCCGGCTCGGGGCGGGCGAGGCGCGCCGGTCCACCGCTCGCGCCGTGTCCTGGGGAAAGGCTGTGCACTCAGGCTGCTCAGCTTCCAGGGCGGGGCTACGGATGCTTGCATCGCCTGGCAGCTGGGGGCGCTGGCTGCGCGGCATGCGCACGTGCGGCGCCTGCGTAGGCCGCTGCCGCCTAGCTGCTGCCCCGCAGCGCGGCTGGGCAGCGCCCCGGCCTGCAGGGGCGGCGCCCATGCAGGCGGCGCGCGCGCAGGAGCTTGCGCATGACGCTGCCACCTGGGAGCCCGCGGCCAGCCTGACGGGCGAGGCCGCGGCAGCCGCGATCGCCGCGCTGGGCCGGCGGCGCGCGCTGGTGGACGAGGTGGCCGAGCGCAAGCCGGCGGCCCAGGTGCGCCGGCCGGAGGGCGGCGAGCTTGCCTTGTGTCCTGGCAGAGCTGCCCTTTGTGAAGGGGCTCTCCGAGAGGCGTGGTTAGGCAGTCACTGTGTGACCCACAGGCTTGGACGTGCCGGCTCCAGGCATGAGGTCTGGGCGCTGCCTGCCATGTCAGGACAGGGTGGGTCAGCATGCAGCTCTGCAAGGCAGGGGGGTGCGGTCTGGGAGTAGGCAAACACGGCAAGCTCCTGCGCAATCACGGCGCCTCTGCGCCCGCAGGTGAGCAAGCGCAGCAAGGCGGCCAGGGCGCCGCCCGGCGCGGGCGCGGGCGTCAAGCGCGACAAGCGCTTCGCCGCGACGCCCGGCTTCCTGGCGGGCGGGGAGCTGCACGGCTACCAGGTGGAGGGCGTCAACTGGCTCTGCCACGCCTGGGACCGCCGCCAGCACGTGATCCTGGCCGACGAGATGGGCCTGGGTGCGGCGGTCGGCGCACACGCAGGGCATCACAGGCTGCCAGCATGCCCGCCGTGCCAGCCCCCGCTGGCAGTGGCGCTCAGGAGCGGCATCCTGGCGGTGGCGCGCATTGCGTGCATGGATGGCACTTCGGAGCATGTGTGTCACTGGGCGGCAGTGAGCGACTCCAGCCAGGTGAGCTGTGCTCGCGCGCGCGCGCAGGGAAGACCATTCAGACGATCGCACTGCTGGCTGCGCTGCAGTGCGCCCCATACCCTGAGGGGGTCTGCACCTACAGCGCAAAGTGGGCTGCAGCCAGCGTCGTCGTGCCGTGCCCAGCTCACGCTTTGTCGGCCCTCCTGCACACGCCTCCTGTGGCGCATACCTGGGATGCATCACCGAGCCGGGCGGCGGCGTGGTCGTGCTGACCGCTGCTCCGCCGCACGCAGCGCGGAGGGCGTGGCCAAGCCGCACCTGGTGGTGGTCCCGCTGTCGACGGCGCGCAACTGGCTGCGCGAGTTCCAGGCCTGGGCGCCGCAGCTCAACGTGGCCTCCTTCTCTGGCAACCAGGTGGGGGGTTGTGCCAGGTTACCTTGAGCAGGCACTCTGAGCCGGCCAAGTTTGCTGGTCACGTCATGGTGATGCAGCGGAAGCCCTGCCTTGGTGAGGCTGCAGCGGTTCTGCGTGCGGTGCCGTTGTTGGAGGTCACGATGCGTCACGATGCTGATTGCAGTCTGAGCAGACTGTGGTAGGCGCCACACAATATCATCAGATGCCGGCTGACAGATGTCCAGGCTGCCAAGCAACGGGGTCTGCGCGGCTGGCCAGGCCGCGCGAGACATGATCCGCAAGCACGAGCTCTACGCGGAGCGCGAGGCGGCCCAGGGCAAGCGCAGCCCGCAGGTGAGCACGCCCAGCTCGCAGGGGGCACGGTGGGACTGCTGCATGGTGGCAAGCAGGGCGCCACCCTTTCTGCAGCCCCTTGTAGGCTTGTAACGTCATGCAGCGGAGGGTGCGTCTGCAAGCATGCGTTCATTGGTACTACGATGTTACGAGCTGCAGGCCGGCACCATCAATTCAACTTGACAGTGCCATGTGCGTGACTCCGGGGTCCCCGACACGTCGGGGTGCGCCCTGGCAGGAGCGCGTGCAGGTGCATGCGCTGGTGGTGTCGTACGAGATGGCCCTGGCAGAGATCACAGAGCTGCGCCGGCTGGAGTGGGGCGTTATGGTGATCGACGAGGGCCACCGCCTGAAGAACCCCAGCTCGCGCCTGTACAGGGTGCGCGCTGGGCGCGCCAGCCCAGGCCGGCTGCCTGCCAAGGCTCCCCAGCCGCCCTGCTTCTATGCAAGCCCCAGAACACTGGGTCTGCAGTCAACAAGAGGGGCGCACCAGGCGGCTTGCCGCAGATGTGGCTCTTGCTCTCTTTCTGAGACAGCTGCGTTTAAAAGGCTGTGAGGGGCAGCGCGAGGCCTGGGCGTCCCGCCCCTCGTCCAGGGCGGAGGAGGCCCTCCACCTTTGTCGCACCATGCCTGCCTGTCTGGCCTGCCGTGCTGCAGGTGCATCCAGACGCGCTGCAGCGCCTGCACCGCGCGGCGCAGGCGCTGATGGACCTGCGCACGGAGCAGCGCGTGCTGCTGACGGGCACGCCGCTGCAGAACAGCCTGGCGGAGCTGTTCATGCTGCTCAGCTTCCTGGACGCGTCCAAGTTTGCGTCGCTGGAGGACTTTGAGAGCGAGTTCGCGGACGTCTCGCAGGAGCAGCAGGCGCGCTCCGGCGAGGCAGTTGCCCTTGCAGGCAGTGCTTGTGATCTAGACAGCTCGTACCAGGTTGCGTCGGTGCGTCATGCAGCCTGCCTGTCGTCGCAAAGCTTGCGCCAGTAGTCTGCATGTCTGAGCAGCGCACTCAGAATGCTGCGAGGCGCCGCCCGCCGCCGCAACGCCAGCTTGTCTGGAGGCAGAGCGGCGCGAATAGTCCCAAGACATCATCACAAGCAATCATGCTGCATGCGCGGCGCAGGTGGCCAAGCTGCACGAGCTGCTCAAGTCGCACCTGCTGCGCCGCGTGAAGAAGGATGTGCTGCGCGACCTGCCGCGCAAGGCTGAGCGCGTGGTGCGCGTGGAGATGAGCCGCCTGCAGAAGGACTGGTACCGCGGCATCCTCACGCGCTCCCTGCCTGAGCTCACCGGCCCAGGCGCGCGCAGCTGGGCCAGCGCCGTGCTGTAGCAACCCAGAAACGTTCTGCACTGCTGGCTGCATTCGGGCGCTGCGGCATGCGGCGGTTGGGTGCACGGAGCCGGCCCTGCTTGTCCACCATGCACCTCTCACGATGAATTCTGTGCCATGCGCAGAGCTGCGCATGTTGTGGCATAACAACATGTTGGCCACCTGTTGCTCTGCACAGGTGGCAGGCCGGAGGAGCCAGCGCGGTGGCTGACCCAGCACCGCGCTCGGTGCCGCGCACACACGCCGTGACGCCCCGGAGGCGCGCGCGCGGCAGGCCGCGGCGCGCCGGGCATGCGCAGCGTCCTGATGCAGCTGCGCAAGTGCTGCAACCACGCATTCCTGCTGGCGGGGGTGGAGGAGGAGGCGGCAGCGCAGGCCGCGCGCGACGCGGCCGCCGCAGGGCGCGAGCCGCCGAGCGCGCTGGACCTGATGCTGGAGGCCAGCGGCAAGCTGGAGCTGCTGGACAAGATGCTCGCGCGCCTGCTGCCGGCCGGGCACCGCGTGCTCATCTACTCGCAGTTCACCTCTGTGCGGACCCAGCCACGAGGCGGCCGGACACTGCTTGTGCAGCTCTGTCTCAGCGTAGCGGGGCACGCCTGGTTAGCGCATGCCTGTGATCCGTATGCGCATGCCTCTCTCGCCCATGGTTTGGCTCTGTAATAGCGCGAACCTGCAAGCCTTTTGCACTTCCCAAAGCATCTGTGCATTCATTGGTCTGCCCGGACAATGGAAGAGTGGCTGGCAGCCATGGCCATGCCGCTGCTGTCAGCATGCAAGGGAGTGTGCCTGGGTGGGTCAGATGCTGGACATCCTTGAGGACTACCTGCACGAGCGCCAGCACGGCTTCCAGAGGATCGATGGCAATGTTGGTACGCGCTGTGGCAATCACCGTTACTCATTGCCTGCACAAGCTCTGCACAAGCCTGCGTTGTTTACACGCTGTGGCTGCGCGCAGACGGCTCAGAGCGCCAGGCGCGCATCGATGCCTTCAACACAGCGCCGACTGAGTACAGCGTGTTCCTGCTGTCCACACGCGCCGGCGGTCTGGGCATCAACCTGGCCAGCGCGGACACCGTGGTCATCTTCGACTCCGACTGGAACCCGCACGTGCGCTGCTGGCTGGCGCGGATGCCTCTTCGAGCTTGCGCGCCCCGGCTCTGCGCCAGGCACTGTCCAGCTTGGCTGCAGAGTCAGAGAGGCACGTGTGCGGATGTGTCCTGCGGCCAGCAGAGCACTCTCATCACGATGGCGATGAGCAAGTCTGGCCAGAAACTGCTCGAGACTGGCAGCATCCATGGCATGGTTGCAGGCGCTTGTGCGCTCCCGCTCACAGCACGCTGTGTGCGTCCGCAGAACGACCTGCAGGCGCAGGCGCGCGCTCACCGCCTTGGCCAGCTCAAGACCGTCATGATCTTCAGGTGCGCCGCAGCAGGACATGCCCGCGGTGCACTGCAGACACGCGGCGCTCACCGCCTTTGGTTTGCTCCTGCCTTGTTGCAGGGCACACATGTGCGGTCAGGCGCATCACACCAACGCTTCTGGGTGCACTGGTTCCGGTGCTGTCACCGCCCTGCGCCATCAGCCACGAGCGTGGCAGCAGCCGACGGCCAGCCTGGAGAGTCACGGCCGCCTGCTTCACACGCTATGCGGCCTGCCAGGCTGGTGACGCACAACACCGTGGAGGAGCGCATGCTGGCGGTCAGCCGGCGCAAGCTGGTGCTGGAGCGCGTGGTCGTGCAGACCAACGACGCCAGCCTGCGGCAGGCGCGGCGCCCGCCCCCGCCCCCCCCTGCCACCCCGCCTGCACCTGCCCAACATGCGGCGCTGGCGCTCGCCGGCGCTTGCCACGGTCAGCGCTTTCCGCCGTGCGCGGTGCGTTGGCGCGCTGCCAGCCAGGGCGAAACGCCTGCGGCAGTCCCGCACAGCTCTGCATGCTGGACTGCGCGCACCGAGGCGCGCCCGTGGCCGCGCAGGGCCAGCTGGACGACCTGCTGCGCCACGGCGCGGCCGAGCTCTTCGCCGAGGAACGCGCCGACAAGGCCGCCGCAGCGGGTGCGCCCGCTCCGCCGGAGGGCGGCCCCGCTCGCGGCGGCATGCGCACCCGCTCTGCACGGCAAGAATGGCTCCTGGTGGGAGTGTCGGCAAGCGCGGTGCTGCGCGCACTGGCGCGCATGGCATGCCCTTGGGAGTTGGCTTGCCGAGCGGGAGCAACGCGAGACAAGCTCGGTGCGAGGGCCCGCATGCCGAGCGCTAGGAGAAGCGGGCGAGGGGTGGGCGCTCGCAGGGTAGCTCGGGCGCACCCTGCAGCGAGCGATCTGAGCGTGCGCACCTGACGCGGCCGCAACGCGCCAGGCGAGCCGGTCAGCCTGACGGCGACGCGCGAGCGGAGCCGCGTGGACACCGCGGAGATGGAGCGCGCGGCCGGGCGCACCGGCGCCGCCGAGCGGCGAGTCGTCTACAACGACGCCGCGCTCGCGCGCCTGCTGGACCGGTGCGCGCGGGGCAGGTTGCGGCCGCGCATGCGAGGCGCACCGAGCCAAAGGATCGGGCATCTGGCAGTCAGGTAGGTGGTGTGCAGCACATGCACGGAGCGCACCGCTAGCCCAAAGCTCTGCAGGTACACAGGCGGGTCGTTCCCAGTTGCAGGGACAGTCCCTGTCTTGCGTGGACCAGTGTTGCGGGGAGTGTGCGGGTGCAACAGGCGGCCGGCGATGAGCGGGGGCGGGAGCTGCCCATCTGAGAGCCTCTGCACCGCGAACAGGTGCGAGCCAGGCTCTGATCGAGCGGCGCGTGCCGCTGCCTGTAGGTCGGAGCTGGAGGGCGATGCGCCGGCGGAGGAGGACGCCGGCGCGGACATCATGGCGGCGTTCAAGGTCGCCGCGTTCGAGTTTGAGGCGCCCGGCGCGTCGCCCACCGCGGAGCTGCCGGCGGGCCCCGCGCCGCACCAGGACGCGGAGACGTTCTGGAAGCCCCTGCTTAAGGACGGCTACGACGCAGTGGAGGCTGCCTGGCTCGCTGAGATGGGCAAGGGGCGCCGCAAGCGCAAGAAGGCGCGCCCGCGGCGAGCCCGCCGCGTGCGCTCGGGGCTGCCGTGCGCTCCCGACACGAGCAGGCCTCGGGGCGTCCTGCGCGAGTGAGATGCGTGGCTTTGGCAGCGCTTCGCAGCGCATGCCCGTCAAGGCCGTGTCCTCGTGGCGTATCAACTGTGCACACCCTGCCAGCAGCGTCGGCCGGAGCGGCGTGCCTCGGGTGGCTGCCAGCACCGCAAACTCGGGAGATGGATCTCACTGCTCGGCGCCTGGCGGGACAGGCGGAGGGCTACGTGGACCCAGCGGCGCCCGCGCTGGTCCACTCGGGCAGCGAGCGCGACTCTGACGGGTCCTCGCTGCCCGAGCCGTCCGACGAGGAGAGCAGCGCGAGCGACTTCAGCGCCGCCGATAGCGCCGAAAACGACGGAAAACGCCGGCGTCGGCGCCCAGCGCCCGCCGCCGCCGCAGTAATCGCAGGCTCGGCGGCGCGACCTCCCGTGCAGGCGCAGCCGGTCACGGCCGCGCAGGCGAGGCCCACGGCGCCCGGCGGCGCGGCGGCGGCGCGGCCGCTGGCGCAGGCGCAGGCGCGGGCGCTGGCGCCGGCGCCGGCGGCCGCCGCCCAGCCGGTCCCGCCGCTGAGGACGGGCGGCAAGCACGGCCTGCCCCTGCGCATCTTCGGCCTGGGGGCTGCCGAGCGGCGGAAGTTCGCCGCGGCACGTCCCCTGGTGCCCCGTCGCGCCCTGCCTGGCCGGCCGCTCGGGCCACTGCGCCCCGTCGCCAGGACAGCCTTTGCGCCAAGGCCCCCGGGGTTAGGACAGCCTCCGCGCAAGTTCTGGGGCGGCGCTGTGCAGGAGCGCGGCCGGGCTTCACGGAGACCCTCCACCTGCGCGCTGGCCGGGATGAGATGTGCCGGACTGTGTGCCTGTGCCCATGCTGTCGCGTCTGCTGCTGCGTAGCCCGGGCCTGCCGGGTCCATGGGGAGCCGGAGCGGGAGCCGGCCCCCGCACAGCATGTGTGCGGTGGAGAACTGTCGAGCGATTCAGGGCCATCGCTTGCCTGGCATGTCGTCGACGCAGTGGACAGGGCGGGCATCCCCTCTGACGCTGTCCTGGCGCTCCTTGGCAGCTCCTCGGCACCCCTGCCCGCCGCGCCGCCCGGCCGAACGCCCCGCGCGCGCGCGCAGCTGCTGGCGCGCTTCGGCGCGCGCGACAGCGCGCCGGGCGTGCCGCCGTTCGCGCACCTGCTGCCGGCCATGGCGCCCGTGCCGCCGGCGTGGGTCAACACGTACGGCCTCACCGTCACCTTCTCGCTGCACCCGCAGTCGCTCACGACCGTGCAGCTCATGCTGGCCAAGCACAACGTGGCGCTCGGCGACATCATGTCCCCCGAGTGGCCGCTCGCCAAGGCGCGCCGCCCGCGCCCAGGCGCCTGCCGCGCCGGCGCGGGCGCCCCGCGAGCACGCGCGAATTTGCCCTATTTGCTCGCTCAGTGCGGTGATGAGGGCTTCAGAGAGGCTTTGACGGTGCCCTCTGCACTGCAAACGAGCGGCCGCACTGCACTCAGCACGGCATGCACGGCGCCTGCATGCCAGCACGGGCTGCGACATGCAATGCCATGAGCGAGGATGCGGCCGCAGCGCTGCCGGCGAGTGAGGCGCTGTCGCGCGCGCAGCTGGCGGAGCGCGTTGCATCCATCAAGGTGGTGCACGACAATGCGGTGCTGCTCAGCCGGCTGCCCGACGCGGCGCTGCCCGGGAGGCTTCGGGGCCCCGGCCTGCCCAACGTGCAGGCGCGGCCCGCCCATGGCGAGGCGTGCCGCTGCGCGCCTGGGGCGCAGCTCGCGCGCCTGCTCAGCCCTATGGTCGCAACATCCCCGCACATGCGTCTGACGAGCATGTGCGGCCGTATCCCGCTCGTGAGGCGTTTGCCTGGGCGCGCGCCCTCCGCGCCTCTCCACGAAGGCGCCCGCATGACGGCCGGCCGCGGCCAACGTGCGCGCCAGCGGCCAAGTGCGAGGCCTGCGTGCGGCAGGGCTGGAGCGCGGCGCACGACCGCATGCTGCTGCTGGCCGTGGAGAAGTACGGCTGGGGCACGCTGGGGCCCGCGCTGGACGACCCGCTGATGGGCCCGACCCTGGGCGGCGCGCTGGACACCGTGCTGGCCGCGCGCGCCGCCGCAGGTGCGCCGGCGGCGGGGCCGGCGGCTGCGGCGGGCCCCGGCCCTGGGCCAAGCGCTGCGCCGCCAGGCGCAGGCCCTGCCGCAGCGGCCCGCGAAGCGCAGCCGAGTGCGTCCGGCGCGGGCGCCGGGCCTGGCGCTGCGCCCACGGGCGCCAGCGCCAGCGCCGCCGCGGCTGCATGCGTGCCGGCAGGCCCGGCAGCCGCGGCAGGGGCCGGCGCCGGTGCCGCGCACGCTGGTGCGGACGCGGGCGCCGCGCGCGGAGGCGCTGCCGCGGCCCCGGGCGAGCAGGCGGGCAGCGCGCGCGGCGCCGCTTCCGAATCTGGCGCCGCGCCTGCGCCCGGGGCCGCTGCGGCCACGCCTGTGGGCGCGCAGACCGGCACAGGTGGCGAGCGCGGCGGGCGCGCGCACTCGGGCGAGGGCGCGGCCGCGGCCGCCGCGCCCCCGGGCGAGCGGGCGGGCGCCGCAGGCGCAAGCTCCGGGCCCGTGCGCGCAGTCATGGACGGCGGCGCCGTGGCAGCCGCGCTGCCAAGCGCGCAGGCGGACGCCGCGGGCGCCGGCCCGCCGCCCGGCGCTGCGGCGGAGGGCGCGGCTGCCGCCGGCGGCCGCGCCGCGAAGCTGGCGTGGCTGGAGGAGAGGCTGGTGGTGCGGCGCCCCGTCAGTGGCGGCCTCGCTGCGCCCCGTGCGGCAGCCAGAGCACACCGTGCGCTTGCCTCCGATAACCTGCAGCGGAGACCCCACGCTCGGCACGGTTTCAGGCACCCCTTGTCGGGGGTGCCTGGACGCGCAGCAGGTGCCCGGCGCAGGGAGGCCCTGTCGCTTTGTGCTAGCCTAGGGATGGCGCAGGCAGGACAGAACGGCGCGTACGAGCGCATCGTCGCCATGTGAGCGTTGCGATTCAGGAACGCCGCCCCCCGCGCCAGCAAGATGCGCACCTGACCCGCCTGCCCATGCAGGTCCTGGTGCGGTGGCTGGCGAGCAGACCGGCGGCGGCGCCGCGCCACCAGGCCGTGCCTGCGCTGCCCACCACCGGCGCGCCCGCGGCCCCGCCGGCGCCCGGCCCGCCGCCGCCCGCAGCGCCCGGGCTGCGGTCCCACGGCGCGTCGGCCGCGCCGGGCCCCGCGCCGCGGCCCGCGCCGGCGCCGCCGGCGCCGCCGCGCCCCGTGCAGGCGCGCGCCATGCCGCCGCCCGCGCACAGCGCGGCGCCGCGCGGCGCGGCGGGTGTGCCGCCGCCTGCGCAGGCGCATGCTGCGCCCCCAGCCGCCCGCAGCGCGGCCGCGCTGGTCCCGCCGCCGCCGCCGCCCGCTGTCGCCGCGGTCGCCGTCGCTGCGCAGCGCGCGGCTTCCCAGCACGCCGCAGCGCGGCCGGCCGCGGGCGCACCGCCCGTGCCCCGCGCAACGCCGCCCGCGGACGAGGCCGTGCTTCGCGCGAGCCGCAAGCGCCGCCGTGACGCTGCGGCGGCAACCACCGTGCGCCGGCGCGCGACGCCCGGCCCAGGCGCCGCTGATGGCGACGCGCGCTCGCCCGGCCCAGGCGCGCGCGGCGCGGCCACCCTGGCGCTGCCGGCGGACAGCCCGCTGGTGCTGGACGCGCGAAAGCGCCTGGCGGCCGCGCACGTGGGCGCGCTGGAGGCCGGCGACGCGCCAGCGGCCGCGCTGGCCGCAGCGCGCGCGGCGGCGGCGGCGGCGGCCGTCGCCGCTGACCGTGCCAACTTTGACCTGCTGGACTCGCGCACGCAACGGCGGCTGGAGGCCGCGCACGCCGCGCCGGGCCGGCCGGCCGGCGAGGTGCGCGCGCTGGCCGCCGCCGCGCTCGCCTCGTCGGCAGGGAGCGCGGTCGCACCCGCGCCCGACGGCGCGCGGCAGCCGGCGCCGGGCGGCGCTGCGGGGCC